>Ga0194133_10008169_pt1 | contig 12300 bp, 22 predicted proteins | sample TA2KigOf40mmetaG_FD_155448 | JGI IMG/M metagenome (GOLD analysis project Ga0194133, IMG submission 155448) | Freshwater microbial communities from Lake Tanganyika, Tanzania - TA2015055 Kigoma Offshore 40m | ecosystem: Environmental > Aquatic > Freshwater > Lake | place: Tanzania: Lake...
AGCGAGACCCTTCGAGATCCGGCACCCGTCCCCCCATACCGAAAACCTCACCCGCATTCGCAGTGATGTGTTTTTGTGCTAAACGCACGCACGGTCTCTAGTTTATCAGGCGTATCAAAGAGTTGCCATCTCTCTGACCCTCGGCGCTGGTCCCGATGCTTACCGTTTTTTCCTGTCCAGGACGGCTTGCAAGAAGTACCCCAAAGTTTGGCCCGTTTATCCGCTTCGCTCGACCGATGGCTCGCGAGGACTGGGTTATGGCCCCAACTCGACACTCTACCCGCCAGCGAGACCCTTGTCAACACGCCAAACGGTCGATAGCATCCGATTATCGGTACCTCGTGGGGATTATGTACCGTGGTATCATCGAACTTCATCAAAACCAGAGCGAATTGCAGCGATGAGACTGAAAGATTTGGAAGACGGTGAAGTCTTCATCTTGTTTCGGACCGGGGACATTTTCAAGCTCAACTTTTCGCAGTTTATACGCCCTCTTGGTACACTTTATCACTGCGTTTGCGTGAAAAGCGGCTGGGAGGAACAAGTCGGGACAGAAACGCATTTGCATGGTCTTAGCCGCGTGATTCGCATCTCAAAGCAGAACGTGCGCCATTTAAAGGAGCCAACTCCATGACCACAGAGATGGTGGATGCCATCAAATTCGGGGCTTTTGTGCGACGCATGCGCCTCGCGCGAAAACTCAGTCTGCGTGGCATGGCAAGAGCAATGCCGAAAATGAGCGCAAGTTACTTATCCCAAATCGAACGGGCAGGATGCCCACTGCCGACTGAACAACGCATTAGAGAGCTAGCGCAAATCCTGGATGTCGATGCGGATGATCTGCTGGCACGTGCTGGTCGCATCTCAACCGATCTTGTCAAGATCATTTGTCTTCATCCTTCAGAGTTTGCCAAACTGCTGCGCAACATGCAGGTCATGTCGCCGAAGACCATCGCGTTGCTTGCCTGCGAAGCGCAACGTCTTGTAATGTTGGAGCACTCTGAGACCCATACCCTTTCTCAGGAAGAATGCAATGAGTCTGTTGACTGAGTTGTTCGACGAAGCTCGAAGCGAAGTGCTCCAAGAAGACTGGGATAGATGCTTGTTGTCTGCGTGGAGGTCTCCCAAATTTCTTAGAACCGAGAGCGTGGTTGGGAAATTCCGCGACACGCATAAATTGACGAGAGAAGAGTTCTCAAAACTAAGAAGGGTGCCTCACTTTAGCAATCAATTTAAAACTCGCATTCCGCGTTTCGTGGCAGCGTACCTTCCCGATCTCAACGAGAAACTTTTTGGGTCAAACTTGTGCGACGAAGATCTTTTGGCTTTCATGCGCAACCTTGAAACTTTGCATCGGCCCTCTGATCACCGGAACAGCACAGAGGACTTCCGCGTTCGCAAGTCTGGATTAGACACCGATTCCGCAAACCGGCTGTCCGCAAAGATGTCTTCCTCAAAAAATTTCGCTTACTCACGCAGGTGGGAAACGGTTAAACCAGTTCGTGCGAAATGATGGGTATTGGTGTGATATTGTGTGTGACGATTAATATATTTTAATAGGAGATAAAGATGGACAACTTCTCTGACAGCACCCGTGACGTTTTGCTTCGCCTGATGACCCGCGTTTCGGGTTTGGCTGCTAACCTCACTGAATCTCTTGTCGCAAAAGACATGGCGACCCTCCAGATCGATTGGCCCCGCCTGCAAACCGTGATGACAGCGCTCGACAAGCACCTCGATGCCTCGTTCGAGGCCGCCAAGGCACGGTCACGCATCAAGACCCCCTTTGACGCCCAGGACGATGCGTGATGAAGCTCTGCGAGCTGAACATCGGAGATCGCTTCATCCTGTTGCGCAGTAAAGAAGAGTGGAAGCTTGTGCATTCGGAGTTCTTGCAACCGATTGGCACACTCTTCCTTTGCATCAATGCCGAATCGGGCAAAGAGGCGTATCTGCATGGACAGTGTCGCGTCGAGCGGGTGGTGTTGCGTGCGCCGAGAAATGTTAAGAGGATTTGAAGAATGACCATCAAAGCCATTGTGTACGGTGGCGTGCAGATCGTCGGAATCACGCCGCCCAAGTGCCGCAGCCAGTACGACGGAGTGTGGATGGAGATGCGAGGCACAACCTTTCGGGACGGAAAGTGGCAGGCGGCTGGAATGACCATCGAAATGAGCCAAAATGACGCGTTGGACATGGCCCTGGCCTTGTTCATTGCATCCGCTAAGCACGCCGATGAGACCGAAAGCGCATTGAAGAAGTTTGCCAAGATGATCCAGCGCCGTGTGGACAAAAGAGGGAACAAGTGACCGACCTTGAGCTGATGCAGCAAGCGCTGGAGGCGCTGGAATCAGACAGTCCAGACGTACAGCTACGGGCAGCAATCGCCTTGCGCGCAGCACTGAACCGGCAGCGCAATCAAACGTGGAGTCAATCTCACTGGACAGATTATGAGCGCGGGATTGTTGCTGCCGAGCGCGAGAAGGTCTCGCAGTTCATGAAGGATCGAGGATACGTAACTGGTCAATGCGACAGCATTGAAGCCTTGCTCAAACAACTTGGTTGGCAGATTGACCAACATCTAAAAAACGCTAGCGAAAAACCAAAACCAACTAGAGTATTCAGTCTTCAAGTCGGCGATACTTTTGTCTTGCGACGCACCAAACAACATTACGAATTGCTTGGGTTGAAATGGATTTCCGGGATGGGAACGCAGTACCTTTGCCGCAACCTTGCAACGGGAGAGACCGTGCGATTGCACCACAGCATGGCGATTGACAAACTCAAATGAACACAATGATTGCTAAAGAGACGCTAGCGCCGACCGTGCGCACGAAAGTCTATGCGTTGAAAGGGATAATGTACCTGCCTTCATACACCGACCGCGCAATGTATGTTGGGCCAGGAAACCTTCGGGAGCGCCGAACCATCGCGGAAGCCGCACTCGTTGATCTCGAAGCAAGGGCACATTTCGAAATGCTCTGGCCTCGATCCTGGACTAACGTGGTGGATACTTGAAGCATCAACGAACTATTTCATTATTGAAAACGGGAGATTTTATGACGATGAGTGTACAAACCTTGACTGATGAGACTACCGACCCCTTTGCCCCTGCCTTGCGAAGACGCGCTATTTGGGCTACCGATGCGCGAAAGATCGCCCTCGGCAAGTCCGATGAAGTCTACGCGGAGAAAACTGGGATGATGGAGCGCCCAGATCTCAGCGATAATGAGGCCGCTCAATGGGGTCTAAAATTGCAAGACATCATCGGGCGTGAGGTCAGTCACCGCCTAAAAATGGAACTCAAGGAAGCCGATTACCAGCTTACCCACCCGAAGCATAATTGGATGAAGAGCCACTTCGACTTTATCAGCTACGACGGGAAGACGCTTGTGGAAGTCAAGAACTATCATGCCAGCAAACGCAACAAGTTTGATATCCGCATGATGCCAGCCGAGGACCGCGCACAGTGCGTTCACGAGGCCGCAGTCCACGGAGTCTCCCGAGTCATCCTGGCTGTGCTGTTTGGAGGCCAAGAGTTGCATATCATTGACTCCGAAATCGTTGAGGCTGAGAAGGATGAACTCATCAAGACCGAGGCAGCACTCTGGGCTTCGATCACTGCAAAGACCCCGCCTCCCGCTACGTCTCCCGAAACAGCCCGCATTCTTTGGCCGCAATCTTCGCTTGGACATGTGGTGGCTGACGCTCGATTGGAGCAAATGTGCGCAGCTCTGAAGGCTATCAAGGACAACATAAACAAACTGGAAAAGCAAGAAAAGGAGTACACCTCTGCCATCCAGACCGCCATGCAAGCAAATGGAAGTTTGGTGGCTTTCGACGGGACTGTACTTGCAACTTGGCACACTGCCAAATCCGGCAGGAGTTTTAACAGGGAATTGTTTCAGCAAACCCATCCGACTATGTACGAAAGTTTTGTCCGCGAAACACTTGGATCGCGGAGGTTTCTTCTCAAATGATTGAGTTTATCCTCGGCCTGTTCTTCGCACTCGTCTTGCTTTCTGTTGGCCGAGAACTTGGAAAATCTATTCACAAAAGGGGCTTACATGGATATTACCACTACGCGAACACTGGACCCAGAGATCATCGCAAGCCTTGTCTTGCGCGGAGATCTCTCCGGTCTCGACGAAAAACAATCGGTCGCGTACTATAACTACCGATGCGCGCAAGTAGGCATTGACCCGTCTGCAAAACCGTTTGACATCCTGATCCTTAACGGAAAGAGGATCTTGTATGCAAACGCCAGCGCCACTCAGCAACTCAGCAAGACTCACGGGTTAAGCGTCGCTATCATCAACAGGGAGCGGATCGAAGCGATCTACGTGGTTACCGCTCGCGTGACAGGACCGGATGGACGCTCGACAGAGAATCAAGGGGCAGTCGATTTAGCCCATCAGCAAGGCGAGAAACTCGCTAACTCCATCATGAAGGCTACAACGAAGGCGATACGAAGGACTGTTCTGGCGCACTGCGGACTGGGGATGCTCGATGAGACTGAGGTGGAAACAATACCAGGGGCTGTGGTGGGTTCGATCCATGTACCTACTGTGCCGACGGTCAGCGCTGTCATGGATCGCCCGTTCAAGGTAAATCTCCCTTCCGACAACGCGTCTCCCTCACGCGTTCATTCGAGTTTTGACCATCCGCAGGAGTGGATCGGCGGAGTGTTCGAGATCGTCGGCAGGATTGCAAGCTCCACCAAACTCGGACACGAGGAGAAAAACGCCAAACTGGCTGCCTTCTTTCTCGCGAATCGAGAAGCCTTCAACCGTCTCCGTTCATACGACAAGGCCGATTTCCTTGGCAGGATCGCTGCCTTCAAAGCCGAAGCAGCGTGGGCTACTGCCGCACAAGACGATGTTATCGAAGTCCAAACTGAAGAGGTGAGCGCATGAGTGAGAAACCAAACCGATGGAAGCACCAGTTTTTTGACAATGTCAATCCAGGAGCTGGGTGCTTGCTTCACGACAAGGGCATGAATCCGCGAAGCCCGGACTACTTCGGCATCTACAGGTTCGAGGAGGATGCAAACTACAAGGAGGGGGATATTCTGCGCATTGTGGGGTGGACTAGCAAGTCGGGAAAAGTCATCACGCTGCGAAAGGAGACCGAATACCTTCCTGCACCGCGCACCGAGCGCAAGCCCGATTACCGCGAAATCACCCGAGGAGGCGACGATGATATCCCGTTCTGATCTTCAATACTTAGACCACTGCGCACTTTCTGCGATGCAGGCTCTTATCGCAAGAGGATCTTTGACGGCCATGCCTCACGCTACGGTTGCCGATGAGGCCTTCCGAATGGCTGAGGCAATGGTCAAAAGCACCCGACGCATCGCCCTGCAAAAGGAGGTAAAAATTGAAAAGCAGTGAAGAAACATGGCCTGAACTCATGGACGCGATGGACAAATTCAACGACAAACTGTTCCAGCAACTCCAACTACGGGACAAGTTCCTCCTTCGTTTGCTTGACCCAGAAGACTTGGGATGGGGTGTAAGCGCAGAAGTAAGGAAGAAAGTAAAGCAATTTTTAACTTCAACAGGGATTAAAAATGAATCTTGAAATGATCAACAAACGTATTAGTGAACTGGAACTCCTTCGGGATACCTACCATCAGCGGGTTTCCGCGATGCAGCAGCGCAAGGAACAACTGGCGATCAATCGAGCGTCAAAGCACAAGGCGCTCAAGGCGCAGCGCGTCCTCAAGTTGATGCATAACCTCGGCATCACCATCGAGGATCTGAACGTCGATATGACCTTGCATCCTGTGTTGCGATCAGGATACAAACTGCCCGCGAAGTACAAAGATCCTGAGACAGCTTACACTTGGTCAGGACGCGGGAAGAAGCCGCTTTGGTTGGTGGATCACCTCGCTGCTGGCCGCACCATCGAAGAATTCCGGGTGCAATGAGCAAACTTGGCAAGTCACGCGGGGCGGATTACGAGCGCGAGATCTGCGCGACGTTGTCCGACTATCTTGGCACCAAGGTCAAAAGGATCCTGTCGCAGGCAAGAGACGGTGGAGCCGACATCGAGGTTCCGCCGTTTCTGATCGAGTGCAAGCGCCGGCGCAAGATTGCCGTCTACGAATGGCTGGAGCAGGCCCAGGCTGCGACCGCAGGAACCGACCGTATCCCTGTGGTTGTGGCCCGAGCGGACCGCAAGGAAAGCATCGTGATCTTGCGCTTGACAGACGCCCTACACCTCATGCAAAATGAGATGTAGTTTCGTCAGTGTCTCCTCGGTGGGGCAATCCCGCCTTGGCCCCGCTTAACGGCGGGGTTTTCTTTTGGCGGTGCGCTCCGACTGGATGAACGCCTCACGTGTCGGATACCCGACCTGACCCGGACGCTTGGCTGGCAGACCCATCTTGCGTCGTCGGTTGATGTTGTAGTACAGCCCTTTCTTCACCGGCATCCCCATCTCCTTCGCGCTGCTTTGCCGCGTTCACCCGTCCATCCCCGACTCCGAGCACAGAACGACTTGTGCCTCGGGTTGTTGGGATCTTTGGTCGGGGCTTTCAAATTGTGACCCGCTGCCTTCGCTTTCGCCCTCCCCTTGGCCGTCAACCCGGCACCGCGAGAGACAGGCAACTTCTCTCCACGACCGACCGACAGACTCGGGAAAGACTTCCTCACAAACCCTCACCCGGTGTGATGTAGACCAGAGACGTTCCCGACGCCACAATGCCCGAGACATAGAGCGTTGATTGCGCTGCGATGGACGCCTGCGGCACCGAGAACACCTGAGTCTGGTTAGTGTGCAGGACCATAGAGTCCGATGGCGTACCGGACACAGGAAACGCTGCCGCTGCTCCTGTCGTCGCACTGAACCGTATCGCCGCTTCTGTGCCGCCGTTGTGAATTCGGACCTGATTGCACGGCGTATACGCATTCACGGCCACCTCGGCAGACGTTGTCCCAAGGTTCAGACGATAGGTCTGGCCCATCGCTTGGAATGCTGTCGTGTTAGCCACGTTTCTTGCCCCACTGTTCCGCTGCGGTCATGGTGCCATAGCACGGCACACCCGGAGCCGTGAACTTCTGCTTCATGAGCGGGAAGACGGGGAGCTGCGGACGCGGAGCATCACTGAGCGTCCGTATCATCGACTTGCTTACCCTGATTGCGATCATGCTTGCGCTCCTTCAAAAGACATGGTAGGAAAACCAACACACTGAACCCAATGGCGACCGAGATCCTCTCCACCTCTGGACCCCAGGCAGCCCAGCAGTACAGACCGAAAGTCATCAGCAACGCGCTTACCGTGAGCACGCGGTCGGTCAGCACCGACAGTGCGACGCGGAGTATGGAGATCGGAGAAGAAGTCATGATAGCCCCTGATTGGAAAGATCGGAGTCACCATTCTACTCGCTCTCTTCATCGTCAAGGAACCCGCTTCCCCACTGATCATCACTCGCCTTCAATCGGATGGCTTCGAGCTTGAGCGCCCGGTCGATCACCCGGGACTTGTCGGTCAGACTTGCCTCGGGATCTTGCATCACCTGCCTCAACAAATCCGAAATCGCCTTCTCCAGGTCAGGGTTGATGCCGGTGATCTTCTTGCGCCTCACCGCCTCTCCCTCTTTGCCTTGCGTGCCACATTCAGCGCAATCGCCACCGCCTGCTTCTGTGGCCTGCCACGCTTGAGTTCTGTACGGATGTTTTCTCCCACCGACTTACGGCTGTACCCCTGTTTGAGTGGCATTGCGATCTCCCATCGTTGATTCTACGATTGCCGTTATTCCTCGCCCAACTCCAGGCGCTGCATACCCTGTAAAGAAATTGCGAACCAGCCTCTGGCCTGCGGTTGCTTTTCCCGCAGCATCCAGTGGCATGACATAAATCTCGTTGACCTTCTTCAATAATTCGTCCACTTGGCGTTGACTCACAAGATTAAGCCTTACCAGTTCGCCCGTGAAATCGCGAACCTCGTTTGTGACCCGTGAAGGAGTCATGGTCTGCATCATCCTAGCGACCCTCTGACCCATCGCTTGGGCAAATGCTTCCTTGCCTCTCGGGTCGGCCAGCAGGATAGGTGCAATCGCATTAAGACGTTCTAGGTCTGCACCTTGTATAAGGTTGGGTATCTCTTTTTCCGGAGCCTTGCCTCCAAGAATCAACCTCGCTTGAGCCTGCGCTTCGTCGCGCACCTTTTTTGCCTGCGCAGTCAACGCCGTCGCCGCACTTGTGGCTTGCTTGAGTTCAGCACCGGCAGTGCGTTCTGCCTCGCTGGTGATATCTCCGGCCCTCCGCGCCACAGTTCCTGCCGACGCTTTTATCTGCGATTCCGCGCCTGTTATTGCTTGTGCTGCCTCGGTTGCTTTTCCCGATTCCAGGCGACCTGCGGTGCGCTCTGCCTTCGAGATTATCTGACCCGCTTCTCTGACTCCCGCCTCCTCAGCGCGCTGCGCCGGTCGTACCGCCTTTTCCACGACTTTGGCTGCTCGTTCGCGTTCTGCTGGACGGAATTTCTCAAATTGCGTTCGCAAAGTCTTAGCAAGAGACCCTCTCTGTCCAGCAACCCGCTCAAGCAACCCGACGCGTTCTGCAACTTGGTTCAATTGCGCAGCTAAATTTGGAAATAATCCTATCCAATCACGGCTGTCGTCCATCGCTTTGCGTACATCGTTTGCAGTTCCACCACGCACCTTGTCCGCTACAAATGTCCGTGCGAACTGTTCTGTAGCGTCTTTGCCCACCGTGTCAATCATCTGCCGAACACTGGTTGCACTACGGAACGCCTCCGCACCCAATCGACTCGGGTCGGTGACAAAAGTTGCAAGATCAAACTCTTCCACGCCTGTCATCGCTTTGCCGAGTTTGGTGCGAAACTTGTTAATCGGTGCGCTGTCGGCTCGATATTGATCAAGATACTTCCGCAACTTCGGGGAAAACGCCTCCATCGCTTTTTCGACTTGTTTTGCCAAGTCTCCTGCTTGCTGCTGGTTGATTGCGTCATAACCTTCGGCAGGTAACCCAGACGCTCGGTCACGCAGCATTCTGCGCACATTTTCTAGACCCTCGAAACCAAGTTTTGTGTATTCAATTTCCCCCGTTTCAGAGTTTTGCCGCCCTTCTCCGCGTTTCACCAAATCAAGAATCCGCCGCATTTGTTGGGTTTGTTCCGGAGCTGCCTTCAATAATGCAGTTTCTTGCTGGCGGATCATTGCCTTAATATCGCGCTCGACTTCCCGGAACTGCGGTGTACCCTGATATCTCTGTCCGGCAAATTCTTTAGCCAGAGCCTCATCGAAGGCTTCCTTTTTGTACTTTTGTACGTTAGCTTCGCGGATGCCCTTCAAGCGGTTGAGTTCTTTTGTAAACCCGTCTCGGATTGCAATGCCTAACTCTGTTGGCGTCGTTGCAGTGCCAATCTGTCCGATTTGCTGAGCGGCGCGCTGTTGCTTCCCTGTGATGTTGGCTTGCAGGTTCTCGCGCAATCGCAACATTTTGGTGGCTTTTGCCTCTGCATCAGCAAGTATGCGCTGGCTGTCTGCTTCTGCTGCCTGCAAAATTTTATCTGCGTTACGTTGCCCTTCCTGTATTGCCTGTGGTCCTGTTTGTTGAGCAGCGCGGTTTCGGATTGCATCTGCCACTGTTCTTGCACGCGAGTTGATCACTGCGGACTGTTTTTGTGCGTTATCGGTAATGCGCATTGCCGCCGCCTCAAACTGCGAGTTGAGCCGACTGACACGTTGCAATGCCTGCTCAGACAATCGCCCACCAGACTGTTCCGCTGCTGCGATCAATGCTGCGGCGTCACGTTCAAGCTGGCTGGCTGTCGTGTCCGCTTGAGAAATCAGGCGCTGTGTATTGCTGCGCAGCATCTGCATAATATCGAGATAAGGCTGTGAAGTTTCATCGCCACCGCGAATACGTTGCAGTTGCTTCTCGAAAAACTGTTTCTGCGGTTCTGTCAGATCAACCGGTGCGCCACTCTTTTGTCCCTCAAGGATCTGCCCTATGGTTCTTGCAGCCGTACCTATAGCCAATCCAGATTTATCAAGCGCTTTAGAAAGCGCATAGCCGCCTGTTCCCGCAGCAACCCTTCCTAACGTAAATAACGCCTCTGGGCCTACCATACCACCAACAAGCCTTGCAGCCTCTGCTTGCGCAGGTGTGCCGCCATAAGCCTCTACCGCTTGACCACCAGTTTCGCCTATCGTTCCACCAATCAGTCCGGCTCCTGCTCCTAAAGACCGTGGCGTTACCCCTTTCATCGCTTGTCCAGTTGTAACAGCCAAATCCGAAAATGGTCGCAACGCAGGATGTATGAATTTCGTGGCGTGTCCAACACCTTGAATAATTTCTGGCGTGAAAACACCGGCAACGCCGCCAAATACCCCCATTTTTGCCACTTCTTCAGCGCCTTTTCTTACGTCATACCGCTGAGGTTTTTCCGCAAGAAGCGATTCAAGATACGGCACTTGGTTCGAGGTTTGTGATTCCGATACGTTTGGTGAATACACAACATCTTTTGGAATTTCTTGCTTTGTTGATCCATAAACCAAGTCTTTTGGCATTTGTTCAGACATTTTTAGCCCCCAGGTTTCCCAGGTTTAGATTGCGTTTTTCCTTCCGAGTCTTGCCAAAACCACTTTTTAGCGCTTGGACTCCATCCTGCACTACTAGGAACATCCGGCGGCCTCGGAGGAATTTCCGTTCTTGGTGGTGATTGATTAGAGGGTTTATTGTCTTCTCTTCTCAAAGTTGCTTGAATAACATCGTCCACACTGAAGGGAACAGCATAATTGATATTTTGGTTATATTTCTGTACAGCAGCATTCATTTCCCGCGTTGCCCCAGGTTTGCTTTCAAAATTTTCAGCCAAAATGTTCATTTCTTGTTTCAATCTAGCCAAAAACAAAGCAGCATTTTCTGGCCTGTCGCCCGCCCTAGCAATTTGTTCTTTATATTGATCCATCCTAGCTTTTGATTGCGAAGTAGCATATCCACCTCCTAATGCAAACGCTAGATGCCCTTCAATACCCGCAATCAACTGCTGCAACATTCTCTGCTCTGTTTCTGTAACATTTCTTGCTATTGAATTTCTTATTCCTTTGATAAGCGTATCTCCAGAAGAACCCGTCAACCCAGCTAAAGCTCCCAGCATGGTTCCAGGAGGAAATTTTGTAATGTTTACTATGTCAGCAGCAGCTTGTGCAAACGCTTCTCGTATGTTTTCCGCCCGTCCGGCTAATAACGCTGAGGTGGGTGAATTTTTTCCTTTTTGTTGTACCAATCTTTCTCTAGCGATATTTTCCATTTCCTTATTACGTCGCGCCGTCTCTTCTCGTCGCAGTCTTGCTTCTTCCAATCGTTCCTTTTCAGTTTCTGCCCTTGCTTTCCTTTCTTCTTGCATTTCTATTAATTTAGCTAAATCCGCCGTTGCCTTTTCGCTGGATGTTACTTGTCTTTGCAAGTTCGACCGAACTGCATCTAAATCGTTAAGTTGCAGCGCAATGCCTGCCACGCTGTTGCCTAGCTCGGCCTTGAGTCGCTGCATCTTTGCCAGTCCTAGCTGACGGTCGGTTTGCAGCAAAGACATCGCATCTTCAAAATCACGCTGCACCCGTTTGTTGGTGGCTTCAATGCTTTTGAGTTGCTTCTCAAACTGTACCTGTTCGTTCTTGAAGAGATCCCGCCTCCCTTCTGCAAACCCTTTCATCATGCCGTTGAGACTGTTGAGCGCATACATCGCGCCTGACTTTCCCGATGTCCCGGCAAGCATTCCAAGCCCAACCAGCATCCCTGCCAAATTCCTGTAGTCATCCAACTCCATCTTGGACGGCTTGAACTCGGGTTCTGCCACCGTTTGCGCGCGTCGCGTTGCCCGTGCTTCTTCGGAGCGTTTCCCCAATTGCTCCTCAAGTCCGACAGCTTCCTGCGCAAGTCGCTCGGTGATGCGCTGTTCTTCTCGGATTTTTTGTCCGGTAAGAAATCGCCGCTCGTCCTCCTCCGCCCTAAGCTGCCTCTCTGCTTCCGGGCCTCTACGTATCCTATCGACGAGAGCCTCGGGCACCATCGAAGTCATATCACGCACAGCATTCCCAGAAAGCTCAGGAACTGGAACCATCATCATCTCCCAGACGGTGTGGGTTGCGTGCTAGTCGGTGCTGTCGTCGTCGTGCCGGGTTGTCCTGCCAGGACGCGCATGTAGTTCTGGAAGAAGTTGCCAAGCAGTTGTTGCGCCTGAGCGTCTGCGGCGTACTGCGCACGGATCGCCCGCTCGGTGTACTGATCGGCAACCTGGAGGAGTCGCATACCTTGGTTGAGCGT
>Ga0194133_10008170_pt1 | contig 12298 bp, 40 predicted proteins | sample TA2KigOf40mmetaG_FD_155448 | JGI IMG/M metagenome (GOLD analysis project Ga0194133, IMG submission 155448) | Freshwater microbial communities from Lake Tanganyika, Tanzania - TA2015055 Kigoma Offshore 40m | ecosystem: Environmental > Aquatic > Freshwater > Lake | place: Tanzania: Lake...
AGGAAACCCAATTTAATGAGTTCCCCTTTCACTACTCTATTTAAGAAATTATTTATTTATTCTAATGTAAAGTGCAACCCCCAATTCCTCACCCCATAGCACATTGTAAGATGCCCAATTATCTACCTTAAACTTTCCCCCTTCCCACAATCGGTTTTCCCAACACACTTCGGGCATTCTTTCCCCTTCCTCATCACTCTCTCCCCTTCGGTTATCCGTTTGTGGTTTGGGCAGCGGCATAGATTTGTTTTGATTCCAATACCTATACCCTGGCGGTAGTTTTCGGTTATCCTCACCCCTCAATACCGGATAACGATTTATCCTTTGTGCCTCTTTCCATTCCCCTTTCGGATATGTAACAACGACTTTGGTGGGGGTATATCTTATGGAAAGGGGACGCGGAAGGATTACCCATTCATACTTTCTTTCCACACCACCCCTGCGGATTAGGGTATCACCTTGCTTCCATAACCAAAAATCTTTTTCCATTGGTTGCCCATTCCCGGTTAGGTGGATTAAGAGTACGGTTACACCTATTAAAATCTTTTTCATACTATTTAATTGGGTTTTATCCATTCGTTTTCTTTTATCCATTCACCCTCACCCATCAGGGAATCTATTACTCCACTACTTTCCAATAATTCAATTTCCTTTTCCTGTAACTCCCACACTAATTGCCTATTCCAAAAGTATAGTGCTATTGATATCATCATCAGCAGGATTACTATTCCCTTATTGATTATCTCTTTCATAACTATACCCGATTAAGTTCCCAGATGATTAATCCAATACCTATGAATACCTTTGCTATTATGTACCCTATAACCAATCCTATTCCAATCTGTATTACCTTCTTCATATTCATAATTATCTGCCACTATGTTTACGAATCCACTTATACATATATTCTGTATCAAGTGGGTCCGATTGTAAATGCCTTACCTCAATCAATTCCATTATCTTTTCGGTTAGTTCCGCAGGGTTTCGGTTATCCCCACTATCCCATTCCGTAATTAGGTTTTGTATTCCTTCGTATAGTTTTCCTTCTTTCATTTATTTTATTCTAAATTCTCTGTTATATATATTCCTTTCCTTTAAGAATTTGACACATTCCATTATAGCATTTGCTTCTCTCCAAGCCCCTGTATCATTATCGGCTTGAGCAAATAATTCTCTTGCCCTATCTTTTAGGCGGTGTAAATCTTTCCTTTCAATTAGTAGATACTCTTTGTAAGCACCTACTGCTGCCGCTTGTGGATTTTTACTCATACTTTTATATATTTAACTATCAAAAAAATTATCTTTAGCGACGGGTTTGTTCCCCCCGGCCCCCCTCTGATTTTTACATTAACAATAAATTAATTGCGTTCAAAAATCTATTTGGTGATTGAAATGCATTTATTTCAAAGTTTAAACTTTCAGGTTGCTGATTTTTCCAAAACCACATTTCGTATTTTTTATCATTAAAGTCCGACCACCTTCTTTCTAAATTAACTTCTAATGTTTCATTCGGTTTTATTAATGTAAATAGGTATGCCGTATTTGTAGTCTTAACTCGTTCAATTTCCCATCCACATATCGTCTCCCCGTATATCTTTTTTATGTTTTGAATTGTAAGCATTCTATATGAAATTAAATTTTTCCTCTACTCTTTTAACTAACCAATTCTGAAATTCATTTTTATTTAAGAGTTTACGATACGATACTAAAAAAGATTTTGTAAGTCCGCCTGTATAATCACTCACTAATAAATCTACATTTTTATCATCTCGTTTGTATCGGTTAATTTTAAATAAATAACTTGCACTATCTAATGTATTTTGAAGTTTATATACATACCAATCGAAAGTTTCCGTTAAATAAATAATTTCAATACGCTGTCCACTCAAACACATATTCAAACTATCTATTGCCTTAGGGTTTTCGATAGTAAACCTCTCTTTTTGTTTCAATCTTTTCATTACTCTTCATCAAAATTTAACCAATCGTTTTTATATTTTGGTTTCTTTTTAATTAGTTTAATTTTTTTATCTTGCATACTATTATGTATGTTATGCATAGATTTTTTTCCTTTGTTTGATTTTGGACGAAATTCATCTTCCCAATTCTCATCCCTTTCTTTCTTTTGATTTTTCATATCAAATAATTTTAATCATACCGTCATTATTAATTGGAACTCTACCTTCAAAACAATTTTCAAATAGAATTTTGTTTACAACTTTTTTCATTTGCTCAGAATTACCTGTAATTATTTCCATTACATTTCCTTTATTGTGTTCTGTAAATAACCAGTTAGGTAATGAATCTTTTACTGAATCATAACTTTTGCCGTGGCAATCAAAAATTGAAATCTTATCCATTACTTTAACAATTGAATTTCTTTCAAAATTTTTGTTACATCTTCCTCTTTCAAATAACCCATCACATCATTAGTAATAGGAGTATCGTATGTGATATTCCCATCCTTACCAATAACTGCTAACTCATACAATCCATCTTTGCCACCATAAGTAAATTCTGAACGAACTACTGATGCACCAAACCCATTATCAAACTTAATACGAGATTGAACACCATTATTCAAACACGGACTAAATACTAAATCATTAAAACTTTTCATATCTTTAATTTTATTAATTTGTTTAAACACGTCAAACACACCATAAATTGCAATTAACCCCATTAATACAACTAACCCTAAAATAAATTCACCCATTGTTTTTTGTTTTTAATTAACCAAATAGTATGTATTATCAATACGCATGTGTTTACAAAGATAGTCGGCATTATTTCAGTTTGTATTCCATAAACTATCCATGCGATACTTCCGATTGCATTAACTATTCTTAACTTTACAATATTATTTAATGTAAAGGAAAATAAAACCAACGCAGTTCCAATCCATCCGAAAATATCCGTAATCATTTTCTACTCTTTAATTTTTGTATTCGTTTTTCTATTTTAGCGTATTTGCCATATAAAAATTGTAATCTAACACTTCTTGCCCACTTACCCATGTTGTTCACAGGTTCATATTTTTCCCAATAAAGTATTTGTTCTCTTACTTCTTTCAAATCCTTATAGAGTGCCATCTTATTTCCGTTGTACATCTGTGAACTCAATATCCTTGCTGAATTGTAAAATAGTAATTCCATTTTAACCAACTAATGCCTATACCAATTGCCGGTGTGAATACACCTGATTCAAAAAAGTAATTCTTGCTGTACCATATTTTAATGAATGGTATAATGTTAATAATTTCTTTGTTCTTTTGTAGTTTATTATTTTCTACAAACCATTTTTTCTTTTTCATAATTTTCAATTTGTTTTCTAATTAATTCGGTATGCTCATCTAATTCTTTTATTTTTTGTAGCATTTTATTCCGAACTTGTTTTCCTAATTCCTTATCACTTTTTATATTTAATATCCAATCCGCTCCTAATTTTATAAATGTTTTACTTTCTTCATTAAATCCTATAATCTGTTTTCCATAATAGTATTTATCCATTTCCTATCTCGTTTAATGGTAGTGGTTTAACATTATTATCACCCAATATACGAAAAGTTTTTACAATCGCCAAATCTGTTATTGTAATTGATTCAACTTCTATTCCCCATTTTTTTACATACTCTTTCACTTCCGTTGTTATTGTTTCATTTACATTGACCAAATCTTCCCAATTAGTTATTTCAACAATATCCCTAATCATACCCTGCGTTGTATCAATCAATACATCATTTGCGTGCATTACACTTAAAAGGTAATTTTTAACATCTGTAATTTGATAACGAATGATTGCTTTCAATACAATACCTTGCTCGTCCAATGTAGTTAGTGTTTGAGCAGGCAAGTTTACGGATTGTGTAATCACTGCGGTTTCAATAATACTATCCATAAATGGTAATTTGAAATGTATACCCGGCTTTCTTACCGCTATATATTTTCCAAATCGTAAATGTACTGCTTCATTCCATTGTTCAATAATAACAAATGGAAACATATCTTTACTAAATTGAATTAAAAAATCTATTAACTTATCAAACATATACTATCATTTTAATCTACCATACCCCCTTAAAGAGTTTTTATATCTCCCTTCTTCTAAACTACTAACTTTAACGCCATCAGTTTTATTAGCGGCATGTACGAAAAAAGTATTCCCTATATAAACCCCTGTATGCCAACCTGAAGGTGAAATTTTACTTTTAAAAAATACTAAATCACCAACTTCTAAACATTCTTTTGAAATCCTTATCGTTTGATTCCATTGTTTTTGTGCAGTATTTTCTAAATCTTTATTGTAAACATCTTTGTATAGGCGTTTATTGAATTGTGAACAATCAATTCCCCTTTTATTTGTGCCACCTAATCTATAAGGTGTGCCATTCCATTCCTCAATAAATTTATATAAGATTGGGTTGGCTTGAAGCTCATATAAATCTACACTCTGGTAAGTTTTATCAACCACTTTATTTTGTGAGATACTATTTAGTGATGATAATATCAATAATACTATTAAAATAAACTGAATCATAAATTATCATTTAACTGATTGTGAAACGGGCATATTAAAATTTACATTTCCTGTTACTGGTTTTAATTTTTTTTGTTCGTATTCCGCTTTTTGTAATTCACCAATAGATACGCATAGTGATTTATATATTGAATTTTTTAACATTTCATTTTGGATTGCAATAATAAATGTTGCAGGTGATTTTAAATCATTTGTTCTTATTAATCTTTTTATCTTTGTTGAGGGCATAGATGGATAATTCAATTCGTTATACTCTATTTCCATATCGTACATACCAGGAAGTTTTTTTAACCTTAGTAAAAATGCTGCGTTTCTATACAAATTGTTTCCGATTTCAGCTTTATATTCGTTAGTATTTTCTTCACAATTCATAAAATACAAATCTGCACCAGCAATTGATAACTTTTCACCTGTTAATTTTTTCCAATTTACTATTTGCATTTTTTCAGCTTTTTTTTCTGCTGTTAAAACACAACTCAAATGGTTGTGTCCAACTAAGTAATCCCAATCAACGTTAAAAGTGTTTTGCCCACAATAACTACATATCTGGTTCATATCTAAATATACGAAAAAAATCCGAAATTACCAAATCGGGAAAACTAATTTTCCCGTTTTAGTAGGGCATGGCATGCAAGATTTTTAGGTATGTTTTCTGTGTAATCCTTTTTTTATGTTTATTTTTCGGCTTTTCTTTTGCATCTTTTTACGATTTTTGGCCGCTCTTTCTTTTCTAGTCATTTTTTATTTCTTCTGCTTCTGGAATTAAATTTACAAATAAGTATTCATTTGTTTGTGGATTGCGTAATATTTTTTCTGCACCAATCCATTTACAAAGGTCATTTACTTTACCCCCTGTTATTTCAACACTAAATCTGTTAATCGGACATTTGTAAACTATTTCATATAGTTCCTCACCTACCTTCACTAATTGTGGTAATCTCATTTCCAAAATATTTGAATAAACAAAATACTACCGGCTAATAACAGACATGTAAGTGTTTTAAGATTAACAGGTTCTTTAAATAATATCCAACTCATTAATACGAATACAATAATACCAATACCAAATCCAATTAATCTACTTGGCCATAATGCCCCATCTCCCCAATTAACTAAATTTTCAACTGATTTAATATAAAACCATGCGGCTGGTATTGAACTCAATAAAATTATAACCGGATATTTGTTATACCAATCATATTTTACACTACCTTGTAATTGTAAAAAAGACATCACCTGTCCCAAAATTCCAAATAGGACACCAAAAAGTAACTTATTCATTTTTTATTTATTAATTAATAATCTTCATCTTCGAAATCCAATCCATCTAATTCATCATTTATATATAACTCATCCTCTATTAAAGAAAGTTGGTCATAAATTTCATCGTGTAATGCATGGTAAACACCATCATCATCTATTGCTTTTAGATTGTCTTTTATTTGATGTATTATTCTCAAAATTTTTTGATTCATAATTCTTATTTTTTTGAATAAGTATATTCAAATCACGAATTTCAGCACATTTTTCATACTCTTCAATTTCTGAAAAATATTCCATTGCTTTTTCTAATGTGTTTTTAATATTACTTTTCCTTAAAATAAAAACTATATTATCATTTTTGTTTGTGACCATTATTGATTGTAAAATTTCTAAATCATTTTCAATCAATTTTTTTGCAAATCTTAATAGTTCGGAAAATATAACATATTTATTGCTTTTTAACCAATTTGCTATTGGATAATCACCTAATTCAATATGTAAAATTATTGGCTCCAATTTTATTGTTTATTAGATTGTTTGTAAAAGTAAATATACAATCCAAAAAAAGATGCCGCAATAAAATACATAACGAAGTTCGCTTTCCATAAATTTCCCGTCAGTAATATTAGGGAGTATTGAACGACATCGAATCCAAAGGGATTGAAAAAAAGAGCTAGAAACAAACTCAAGTCTTTGTATATCATCATCCTTTTGCTTTTTTGTGATATTGTTTCTTTTAATTTGTTTATCACCGTCGTCCATATTATTTAGTTTTATTAACAATCGGTAACCTTTACAAATAAATATCTTAAAAAAGATATTCTAATCCTTTTGTATTCGCCCTTCTTAATTGAATGTCCTGAATTGATTGTGGATTTTTCACTTTTGAATTTTTACGATACCATTCGTATAAATCCTCTAGCGTTCCCTTACCTCTTTGCCTTTGCATTGCTTTATCCCACAAATCTTTTTTAAATTCTTTTTTCAACTCCTGTCTCAAATCCCATAATATTTTTTCCTCATCTGAAGCCGCCTCTAATTCTAACTTTAATGCTTTTACTCTTTTCATTCTACTTGCTTCTAAAGCGGCATCTATTCGATTATTTTCCTCTGTGCCTCCGTAATTGTTATATGTTTGTTGATATGCTTTTAGAGCCGCATTTCTAGTCTCTGTTGCTTCTGCGAACATATAAGAGTAGTTGTAATCACCATTACGAATTTTCAATAAGAGTGGTGCACTAGCTGGTAGTGTTTTCGTTTTTCTTCCCTTTGTCCACCAGCGATATTTGTTGTAACTCATATTCTTTCTTTTTTTCATCTAAAAATTTAAAACTTTCATTTGGACCGGTTATAGCATCGTATTTTCTATATCTTTTTACGAATGTTTCTAACCCCCATCTTTCTAATTCTAATTGTAAGTTTTCAACTGATGATATGTAGCAATGATTAAATCCCATTATTCATTGCCTCCTAATTCAAATTCATCTTCATCATCTATTCCGTAATGTAATCCATCGTTTCCGTTTTGACCTATAATATCCATTCTCTTTTCGGCTTCATCGGTACTATGTCTTAAATTTTCATATCTTTGCTCATCTTGCTCCATTGATGCTTTTACATCATTCCATTTTTCATCTTCTTCCTCCTGATATTCTGCTGCCGTTTCCATTATCCACTCTTTCCAAGAATCTAAACTATAACCCATACCTACAATAAGTGTTTGAAACGCATCCATAACTTCATCCACACTCAAATCACTATGGTCAATTTCTACTGATGTTTTTGTACCATAAGTCTGTGCGCTAAATATTGCCGGCTTTTTCATATCACTAAAATTGTAATTTGTCATGACTTTTTATTTTTATCGTTTATAAATTTTTCGTAACCTTTCATTTCATTTTCCTTCGCTATCTTTTTTACACTATCATAATCAAAAGGTTGATTTGAAATTGCACTTGATATAGCAGCAAATCGTTTTGTTTTATAGGCTGATAAAGGAGATGTATGTTTTGAAAGATATTTTGCTTTTGCATCTAAATACTCAAACAATTCCTCTTCAGTCATTTGTTCAAGTTCTTTATCGGTTTTATTAAAATTTTTCAAAATCGAAATCTTTATTTGCTGAATAAATTATTTCACCACTTTTATCAATACTCATATTAATTGCACCTTTACCTACTAAATCTTCTAATGTGGTAGAAATAGATTCATGCACTACTTCTTGCATTACACCCTCAACCTCATTCCAAGATAAACGATAATCATCAAACTCTTCCCAACGTCTTTGCATTAGGTTTTGTAATTTTCTTTTTAGGGGTAATCTTTCAATAAATGGATTGTTTTGAAAAAATTCATTTTCGTCCAATGTATCTATCATTAGATTTGTTACCTCTATTATTTCAGGCAGTATTTCCATCTCTATTAAATGTTTGTTTAAAGTTTTCATCTTCCTCTTCCTTTGTGGGTAAGTAAGCTGATTTGTAATACTCATCGCTGTATTCCCAATTTTCTGGAAATATAGAACCACTATTTACTTCGTCCCAATATTGTTTTTCTTTCAACCATTGTTCACAAAGGTAATCCTCATCTTGCGTGATATCTATTGGTTCGTTTTTTTGCTGTTGCATATACCATTCTTTTGTCCTACTCATAACTATTTGTTTTATTGAATATACAAAAAAAATTCTTTATTTCAAAATAATTTTTTCAACTTTCACTACGTTGTGAGAACGTGCAACTATCGTCATTGTATCACCTTTCATTTTCCAAATAGGTGCTATCACAGTGCTAACTGTCCCATCTGCTGAACTAAAAGAGATTGAATTGATTGTTGGTATTTGTGCCTCTCGTAAATTAATTACTTCAATACTATCAACAATTTGCCAACCTAAACCTCGCCAAGTTCTACGATAAATTCTACCGATTGTATCACCAACTTTTAGATTCCAATAATGTGAACTTTCCCACTCTACCCATTGGCGAGGCATATCAGGTATCCTTCCGTTTCTACGAATAGTGCCTGATATAGTGTGAATATTTTGTGTTTGTTGTGAATACAAATTAAATACTGAATATCCGTTTCCATCTTTTGGTAATTGAGTATCTATATTTAATTCAATTCTACCACCAAACTCATCTTTGTTACAAGCCGATAATGTTATACCAATAAAGGTCATAACAAAAAATAAAATCTTTTTCATACTATTATCTATATAAAGTTACAAACTCTCCAAAATGTTTATCAAATACTTTGAGTAGATTTTCATAATCACCACTCATCATTTCACTTTGAATTTTCTTTTTATTTAAATCCAATTGCTTTGCTAATCTACCGGCAATAGCAATAAGATTGAATGCGTTACCATCGGGTCCGGTCAAATCTATTTCAACGGGACCTGTTTTCATTTTTTTATACTTAATCATAAATTGGTTGTTTTTTCACTACTATCCATATAACTTATTACAGATGGTAGGTTTGAATAATGGCAAGTAAGTTCTTCCCTCTTTTGTCTTAATTTTTCTTTTACTTCTTCAGGGAAATAAACCCCATCACTTTCCATATCAGCAATCGTTCTTTTAATTGAACTATAATAAACCTCTTTTTGTTTATTAGTCATTTTTTTAGTTGCACTTTCATCAAATAATCTACCCACAAACTTAATCATATTAGCACGTGGACCGGATTCTTCGCTTGGTCTTTGATTATTATTCTCTGCTTTTGCAAGTTCTTTGTATGTAACAATAATAAATGTTGCGAACAAAGTAACTACAACTGTGCTTAGAATTATTATCTCTAAATTTTCCATTATTATTGTTTTTTACTATTAATATAATTTACCAAACCTAACATTGTAGGTGGCCACAATCCAATAAAGATTGCTTTCATGGGATTGTTTTGAATAAGGTAAATGTATTCACTAACGAAAATACAAACCACAGATACAATGAGAATTAAAATCTCGCTTACATTAAATTTTTTCATGTTTTATTTTTTTATTGAGTTATTAATATCTTCTATCGTTATCAATGTTAGATAAGACAGAATAATGATTATAAAAAATTTTGTTAATCCAATTCCTATCATAATTTTAATTTTTATCAATTAGACTTTCAACTAGCACATATCCGAATATCATAATTCCAATTGGAATATTAACTGAATATCCAAATGATACTGCCAATCCTAGTCCAATTACTAAACGAATGGCTTTGAGTCCATCCTTTATTGTTCGTTTACTCCAGTAAGTAAAATAATTTTTCGATATCATATTGTTTTTGATTTAATTTGTTTAATATGTTTACATTCCTGTCCGCCTGTATAGATGAAAGAAGGGCAATCACATTCCCATTTTCCATTATCTTCCGTTACATCATAAATTATGTTTGTATTTTTTGATGAAACAACTTTGTGAACTTTAGGTTCCGTCAATCCTTTCTCTTTTAACTTTCGTTGCATCAGAGTAGATACTTCATCACTACCCGTCCACCTTGCTCCACCCTTACGGAACTCTTCAAAGAAATATCCATCATCACAAAGTGCATCCAATACTTTTATTGAAATATCCTCACCTTCTGCCTGACAAACTTCGTATAAATTTTGGTCAGTTGTTTTTACAAACCTACCTTTATCAGCGTAATCACCGGCGATAACAATATTATCACCCGCCCAACTACCAATGATTGGGTTTTCACTATGTAGGTCTCCACCACCTCTACCATTTCCATCTGCAAGTAGTATTGCTAATCCAGCCAATACACCATTTGCCGACATACCGAACTCCATCAACTTTAAACCATCACCAAATGTATAAGGGGTGATGTACTGCTTTTTCTTTACATTAACGATTTTGTAATACTGTCCCATAATTTTATCCAATTAAATCTGTTACTTTAATTTCACCATCAACTAATCTGCTGATTGCGGCGTATTCTATAACACCATTTTCGTTTCTTTCCATTTTAATTATAAATTCATCAGCATCTTCTTTTGTAGCAAGTGTGCCACATGTAGTAGATTGTCCACCTGTTAGTTTATATCGGAACGCACCATATGGATTTTTTATTTCTACAAATTCCCAATCTTCATTGGTTAATTCCGTAAAATTTTTATCCCTATTTTTAATAGTTGCGCTACGCAAATAACCACAATTGTTACAACTTATAATTTCCTCTCCTGTTTTGTAATAGAAATCAGAAAAGGCTTCAGTGCCACAATTCGGACAGCTGATATAATCAATTACACTTCCCATAGTTTTTTATTTTTTCTTTACATTAACGATTTTGTAATACTGTCCCATTTTGTTTTAAATTTATAATATAATAAAATTCCTGTAATAACCAAATTAAAAGTATAGTTAAACATTAGTGGATAATCCCACAATGCTACTGCATATATTTCCATAAATATTTCACCCAAAAACCACAAAAGTAAAAAGGGCCACCCTAAGTGGCACCTTTTATCTTTGTATGTTCGGATAACTTCCGGTATGGCACATATTGCTAACAGCACCCCACCAATATATCCTATCGTTTCCATAACTAAACTTTTATTAGACCCATCTGTATAGCCAACGCTAACTCATATCGGGTATAGAATTTAACTTTACTTTTCACTTCGTCTAAATCAATTTTACAACTTTTACTTTCACCATTGCTATTACTTCCCATAATCAATCCATTACCGGCGAAAGGTTGATGTGCTCCTTCGTATGTAAAGAATACATCAGTACCATTTAATAATCCTTCATCATCTACAAAGATAGCATCCTTTTTTGGTAAGTAACTTGCTATTGTAAAGATTTCACAATTAAGAAATTCGTACATCTGGTCAATACCTTTACCAATTTCAACTTCTTTTACCTCTTTGTTGATAGAGTCAATTAATATTGCTTTCATAAAATTACTTTTCAATTATTTGAACATAGTTTTTGTTTCTGTTATTTTTGTCCATTGCGGATGGGTAATAACAAACCTCTTCTAATTTAATTGAGTGTACGATATATCCACTACTTAAATTACCGACTTTAATTGCCTTATCAGCACGGTTATCCCATATTAAACCGTCAGCGACAATACGATTTTCATCTAATCGTTTCATTGTGTTTTGCATTTCCATAATTAATCTATATTTGTTGTTAATAATTCGTGATTGTAAAATAGTTCAACAGTAGGTTGGCCAAAATTATCTCCTGGTTCCAGTAAGTTTTCAGTATCGTAAAGATGTTCTTGTTCTCTAAAACTTTCACTACACAAATCATTATGAAACGATTTAATCATTTCTTTTTTAGCTGCTTCTTCATTTTCAGCTTCAATAGTGTGTTGTTCTCTAACCCAAATTGTAATCTTTCTATCAATGTAGAAATCAAATTCCTGTTTGGAAACATGCTCCATATTTTGGTTGTGTTTCCCGTCTCCGTAAATTGCCATATAGTTTTGTTTTTAAATTACATAAGTTGCACCACCTTCGAATTTATAAGTTTTTTTGTTGGCTTCGTTTATT
>Ga0194133_10008171_pt1 | contig 12298 bp, 7 predicted proteins | sample TA2KigOf40mmetaG_FD_155448 | JGI IMG/M metagenome (GOLD analysis project Ga0194133, IMG submission 155448) | Freshwater microbial communities from Lake Tanganyika, Tanzania - TA2015055 Kigoma Offshore 40m | ecosystem: Environmental > Aquatic > Freshwater > Lake | place: Tanzania: Lake Tanganyika...
GGCTGTTGCGGCTGTTGCGGCTGTTGCGGCTGTTGCGGCTATTGCGGCTGTTGCAGATGCTAGGGTCGAACCCGTCGATTCAAAACACATTTCTTGAATAACGTCATTGCTTATTGTCGTCATTTCTTCGTGAAATATACGCATGATTGCATCAACGTATACATGTAAAGTGGTTAATAAGTGGATACATGTTATACCACTTACGCTAAATAAACTGTACGGCCCGGAACTATCTATGATTCCGGTTTGAAATGAAAAGATTAAACCGTTTGTATTATCTGCATGAGGAGCCGAATTATAGTTTGAAACTCTTTTAAAATCATATAGTAATTTTTCACTTGCTTTAACACGTGGCTGCTTGATTTCTGTAAGCAAACTTGATATACACTTGAATGCCGATTTAAAATCTATTTTTTTAGAGTGACTTACTTTGAAATTATATTGCATTTTAACTATGTTTACATGTTCGGTGTCATATATGGTTTCGAAATTTGGAATAAAGAGTCCACTTTGGTCAAATAAAATGTTTATTTGCGATAATACCGAGTTAAGTAACTTTGATATAACTGCGTTCATAGTTGCAACGGAACACGTTTGCCCTTCATTTGTTTCTACTGAAACATTAATGTTAACGGAGCTATCGATTTCAACTACAACATAATAAATAGAATCGTTGGTTTGCGATATTCCTGAAGAAGAAAAATATAAACTAATACAGTCATTTTTTTGTCTAGATTTGCACAGTCGATTGATTCGATTGAACTCGCCTATACTCATTTTTGGTACGCGGTTTCCATATTTGTTCACGTGCGGAGCATGTAATTTAAACACACTGTCTCCAGATCGTCCTGCATATCGCATTTTTATGAACGGAATGGATTTACTGCTACACAATGTTTTAAATACTGCTTCTACTGGAAACAAACGATCTATTACAATGGGTTTAAACACGAAATGTAAATACGATATACCCGTTGATACATATTTAAAATTAGAAGACGATCCTTCTAAATTTGTAATTGTTTTTTTACGACCGTCATACACATTATAAAAAAAATTAATATGGTTTGATACAATGTTTTCTCTTGAATCTGGCTGTATTTCTTTACGGTATATGTCAAGTAATAGCTCTTTTAAAGTGTCAAACTTATCAACTGCACTTGTCCGATTTTCAATATCAAGTTTTTTTAAAAACGGAAAATAGGTTTGCTTTATCCAGATAAACGCGTTTTCTTTCGCTAGTTGAGTTGATTCATATTCGACCGGATCTGAATCGGAATCTGCTGCGTTGGCAGCTTCAGGAGCGGCGTTGTCGTAAAGGTCTCCGATTGATGAAATTACGTCACTATATGAACACATGTAGAGCATATTGTAAAGAGGGAGTCCGTACTCCATCAACATAACATTCGATTCATCCTTCATTGTTTTGTCGTTTATTCCATACAACTTAGGAGAGTTTATAAACGGATTTGCTGAAAATATATAACGTTTATCAAACTCGCTATAGGAATGTCCGAGCGGTGTAAATACTGCACACGCCATTTCACCCTTCAAATGGATAGGTTCTTTTGTAGAGCCATTTATAGACATAGTTAGTTTTTTTATATCATTGTAAGAGTACAATGGCGGGTTAGATAGCGATTCCTCATCCTCTCCAGGCAATTCCATCCCTTCAACATTTGTTATATAGTTTGCAAGTACTGCGTCTGTAATTACCGAACGTCCTCTGTGGCTTAGTTCATTGTATATGCGCTGAGGCGTTAAATCCTTGACTATACGAGTAAAAAGATACATGGTAGGTATTGAAATAGGGTAATCATCGTCATTTTCAAGTTGTGTTTTAACCAAATGTTTTAAAATTTTTCGTTTTATTTCTTGGACCGTATCATCGAGATTGATACGATCGTTAATAAAAATTACTTGTGTACGTTTTGACGGAATGTCAGATATAACAGCGAGTTCCCCCTTTGAAAAAAAACCAGTTTTTTTAATAAAATCAAAGTAGGAGTCTTCACTCAGATCGCTAGGAGGCGCCTGATATTCACTTCCACAGAACACATAAATGTTATGAAAGACATCCTTCTTTACAGATCCTATTGCTGATTCGGACCCATCAGATTCAGGTTGATCATCATTTTTTTGCAACTCATTTCCGTATGTTAGATGGCCTACTTTTATAACACGACATTTTTCATAAACATCCGTAATGTCATTGTTATGGTGTACTTCTCTTTCTCGTGACGACGCCATTTATTACGTTATCTTATTTATATAATTTATTTTAAATCCTATAAAATCCTATAAATATTAAATAAATATTAATTTAATATTAAATTAACCTGTTATAACTTTTTCTATATTTTATTATTTTTTATTGGTTCTGTTTCTATGTATATCTTTAAGTTTATGTTTTCTGGTTAATTTTTTTCTTTTTGTTACTTGGGTTCTCTTTTTTTTATGTTTAAACCGTGACCTGCCAACGCCACCTTGTTTTGACCTTGACTTTGACGACGTACTTTTTAAAGCACTTCTTAAATCATTAAATGGGCCGCTTGTCGATAAGTTTAACTGATCCATGTCTTGTTTACTCTGTCTTGTTTCCATCAATCCATTTAACTTCGAAGCCGTATTTACGTGGTAACAGTCGCCGTTATCTACCAATGATTTTAAATTTTTGGTATAGGGTACGTAATTTGCAAAACATCCTGGGCAAGGTAATGCAAATGGAACTACAAAATATTCAAGTGTTTGTTTGCTAGTAGCGGATACAATTTCACTAGGCATATTTTGTTGCACTTGCATAAAAATGTCTTTAAATGGCGGATCGGTTACTTCATAATTATAATTTGCAATAGCATGTTTAAATGGAGGAAAATCATTTCCAATCCAATATGCGGCATATCCTTGAATTCGACCAACATTGAAATTTTCGACGGTGTCATGTAAGTATGAAAATATTTTTGATTCAGAACACGAACTACCATTGCTGCACGCATATGTTCCACTCGAACCACTAACATATGATTTTTTAAAGGGTGGATACATCATTGCCTTTTCCAAACTTGGGGTCCCTCTTTCACTATTTGGCGCTCTTCTGGTAAATAAATACTTGATACTGTGAACTATTGTTACATCAAGGGGAGATTCTATCATTTTATTATATGATGGGGTCTCAGTTCCATCGTTAGCAAAGAGTAAAAATTTATTTATATTTTCATTATTATTTTTACGAAAGTTTTCACGCATTCGAAGATCCTTGATACTAAAAGCATGATCCATTGCAATCGGTGTTGTTGGAAACAACTCTCCTTTTCTATGTCCCATTCCTTTAGGTGCGGTTGGGTCATCATATTCAGTTGGATCATAATGCACATTACAGTTAGCATATCTAAGTAACGTGTAAAGAATGAGAAGTTTATATTTTAATTTGCTGTCTTCTCTCGGGTCTTCCGAAATAGCAATGTATAGCCTACCATCTACTTCGGCAACCCCGGTCATCATGTTGTACATAAACTGTGTTTTTTTCATATTGAACGCATTTGGTTCAGATGTTGAATCATGTTTACTCAACATGACCCGAATCATATTTTGATTATAAATTCTTGCCAGTAATGCTAAAACATTTGTTGACGGGGTTCCAAACAAAAACATTGCGCTCGCACCCATTACTTTCATCGTACTTCTTATATTTGCAAACGTGGCATTGCGTTCGGCACTAGAATCTTCCTCGTATGATGAAACATGTCTTACTAAATAATCATTACCGGCAGGATCCTGTTGAACCTTGAATGGTCTGTCGCTAAAATCGTCAAGCCTTGATGTTGTTGTTTTTGGGGTTCTTTTGGATGACGCTAATGCCATTTTAGTTATATTATTGTACTCATATTGTTAGTATATAATTTAAATTTAATATACTTGGTCTCTAAAGTTTTATTTTTTTTTTGATTTTAGAGAACAACTTGATTTTATATTTTCTTTTCTTTTCCTTTATTGTTTTTGAATTTTGATTTTTTCGCAGAATATATTATAAACTACAAACCAACAACAGCAATATTTACAGTAATAAAATAATAAAATAATGTCTTATACCAAAAAGCGATGTGTATCCAAACGATCCTATAACGGATCAGGACGTAAAAAAAGTAAGGTTTATCGTTACAAGTCTCGTCGTCATAAACGCCGCGTTCAAAAAAAAATGAATATGTCTGGAGGATGATCAGGAAATGGATTTACCTAATTTTTAAATTTTAAAATTCACGCGTTTGAACCATACTTTTTACTACGCGTAATAAAGTATCAATGACGGCGTTATTCATAAACTTGAATTAAAGGGAATTTCGACCTGAACCAACCAATGCAAACGTTAGACTTTAAACATCATTTTCATTTTCATTCTTTAATAAATAGCTTAAACGCAAAGAAGATATTTATTAGATTATTTAAGTATTTGATTATTTATTTACTTTATTGAGATGTTAGGTGAAAGTACCGAAAATTTGGAGGAATATGGTGTTAAACTAGTTGCATGTGAGATTCATAACCCATATATACACGGAGAAACAAACACAAGCTCGCTTGGGATAAACGGGCACTTTTTGTGTTTGTATACACTAACTTATAAAGAGTTTATTGAATCTGAAACATTGAAGCATACGGAGAATGTAAATTATAATTATATAACGAAATGTAAACATCCTCTTATTCGAAACTATTCTTCTATTGGGACGCGAAGATTTGAAATTGCTCAACTAGTTACATTACCTGGCGACGAGTGTGTATGTATATTAAAAACAGTATGGATTAGAATATTTCAAAGGCATATAAAAAAGTGGATTCAAAATAAACAGTATATTTCAAAACTAGTAAAAACTCCACGTTTTTTTATTTTGAGAGAGTGTGGAAAATATGTCCAAGATACATATTAATTTTGGTGCGAATTTCGATTCTAAATTCGAGTGCAAGTATAATCGCAATCATACTAATCCAACTGAAACCATAGTTCAGTGAAACGCCTTTCACTTTTCCAAAATATGAAACCATAAACGGTAACATAATGAAAAAAAGAACCCATGATAGAAACCATCCCGTGAATGCGTATACCGAGCGCGTTATAAGCACATCATACTTTTCACGATAAGTTTGCAGGGTATTGATTATATCGTACATAACTTATTATATATCATGGATAAAAAATAAATTACAATTTGAGTAAGTCAAAGTAAGTCAGATCTATTATCATTATTATTATTTTATGTATTTATATTTTATATACATATTGTAAAAGTAAAAAATAAAACACGTATTGGTTATAATGCGCAAGCGTAAACTTTATAGATCAATAAAGAAAATATCTAATAAAAAATATAATACACAAAAAATAAGGTTAAAAGTAAAAAGCGGCGGAGGTAGTGCCAGTGCGGCCGATGCTTCTATACTTGATTCTCAAGTAAACATCAATAGATTTAATAGATATGTTCAATCGGTCAGACCTAATAGATCCGCTAGATCCGCTAGATCCGCTAGATCCGCTAGATCCGCTAGATCCGCTAGATCCGCTAGATCCGCTAGATCCGCTAGATCCGCTAGATCCAATAAAAAAGCACTATCTTGGAATGAAGCTGTGAAATCTTCAGCATCAAAGAGTCCTACTAGTCCGCCGAAACAAATAAAACGACTAAATCGGCGAATTAAACAAAGCACTGTACGTCCATTTGTTAACCGTGACATTCCAGGAGAACAGCAAAACTGGTACAGTCCAACATTTGATATTGTAAATACTGGAAACCAAATACCTTCAGTTGAACCGCCTAATGAATTGGTTCCTGATTATCAAATGAGTCAATTTCAAGGAACATATGACAGTATGACAATCTTGATGCCGTTTGACAAAACCGTTGCAATGAGTAGTATAACCCCAGAAGAATATGCGGCTGTAAAAAGTATACAGGTAAACCCCTCTACTTACTCGTATTTAGCCCCAATCATTTATGATGTATTAACAAAAATAGGCAAAGCAAACATGTTTGGACTTATTCTTGTGTACGGTCGTATTCGTGATGAATTGATTCCAGTCATGATAAAAACTCCCGTCAACGTTTTAAAACCTCGACTGTTTTTAAACACGCCAGGCGAAGCTGACGCATTTGTAACTCGTCTTAAAGAAATATATACAACCGGCCCAAATCCCCAAGACCCTCGACAACGAGACATGGCTGACATCCGCGCGCTTACTCCATTAAGTCGAGCTCCGTCTGCGCATAGTCTTCAGGTGGTTGGATACAACACGCATCCTATGTTTCGACCAAATCCACTGACCCGCGGCGAAGAAATGCAATTAGTTCAAGAGTCTGAAAAAAATCCTAAACTGAATGGAGACGAATTTATTGCAGTAATGGCACATGGAGCAATAGGAAATGAATTGTCCCCAGAAATGAAAATACTTGCAAGTAAATATTTACGAATTGTTGAAGTTGGTAGAGCCGGGCAACTTACCGGTACATTATACAAGAGTTTCGCATTTGAACTTAATAAAATTTTAAGAAATCCTACCTATTTTGCAATGTTTGACAATACATTTGAAGGGGAAAGCGTAAGAAGGGGTGCATTTCAGATACTGTGTCCATATTTTTCAGCAGATAACGTTACACTGTGCGAAACTAGTAAAACATTCAGTCTAGTTGACATAACTCATGAAAGGCTTTTTTCAGGACATCACCCTGACAGCATGATATCAGAACATCAAAAAGTAACATATAAAAGTATAATGAATTTTACAACGTTGGGAATATTTTTACCAGTAGAATATGAAAATGACACAAGCAGTATATATGTCTCGAAAAAAGAATTATTTCGACTTTATCCAGGAACTACATTTTTAAGTCTTAGTACCACTATGAGACTTATTGAAACGCTTCTTCCAATCGCAATAAAAGCCAATAAGCGCTTGAACTGTTTTGTCATGTCATGTTCGGTTTCACATACAGAAGGTGATGATCTTCAACAAAGTGATTTTTTTTCTAAACTGTTTATTCAAGGTGAACCCGAACCTCGTAAAGGTAATGCTGGACTATATCAACTGATGCGAGGTAAAAAATTTATTTCTAAACTAAACATTTTACTGGATCGATACATAGCAACAATAAAACAAACTAGTTTTATGCATATTGTGCAAAACAAACGACAGTATTTCAATGGATATCGAAATTATGTTGAGGATAAAAAATACGATGAACTATTCGAAATTGCTGAAAACATGGTTAAATATTATACAAACCATTTTTATCCATTTACACAGTTTTTTATCAGCATGAATCTTAATCCAGGTGAAACATTTTCATTCGCTCTACTAGGGGAAGCACAAATATCCAACAAATTGATTGAAAGTAAAACAGTGTTTGATGGATTATGGTATCAACCTTACATCATGGAGCTTATAAAAGTGAAACTATTTTTGATGGACGATTTTATAGACATTTGTTATACGAGACTTCTTATGGTGGTTGAGTCTCTTTCTATTTTTATCGAATGTTTTAATAAATTACGAAGGCTCTATCCTCCTGTTCCAACAACCCCAGATATGCAGACCTCATGCATGATACTTGATCGCGCTATTACTTATGCTACCCCAATTCTTGATTATTTTACAAGACTGATCGCTATTTCAAATTACATCAAGGACGGTATGGAAGATAACACTCCAGATTCATTTTCGGGTTATAACCGATATCTCGATGCATTAAAACAATATAACGAGAGCAATACTAAAGAATTATATGAAGAGATTAGAATGGATCGCGACTATGATAGATACAATCGCGACCCGAAAGACGGCCGATTGACTGTTTTGAATCCGATATTACACGGAACGTTTAGACGAACCGACAAAGACCTTTACAAATTTAAAGAGTTTCAAAATTACGATAACGCAGTAATTCGCAGAAGGTCGTTGAAAAAGAAAATATACGATAAGTATAGAGTAGGTAAGGTAGCGCAGAAGGCTAACCGCCCCAATGAAATTTCAGTATAATGATGGCGCATGCGTGAATAAAAATATAAAAATATAAATAAAAATATAAATATGGCTTGTTAGCAAAGATAAAACAAACCATATAAATCCATATAAATAATAGGTATCATAATATTATTTATATTTATATTTATTTTTTTTTGGTTTTTGTTTTTTTTGTTTTTTTATATTTGATTTGAATGTTTCAAACAGTTGCCGATTTGAATAAGCGAATGAAGCGCCCAAGTCGCGCTGAATCCAGCTATCTTGCTGAACCACACGACGAACGACAATACTGTAACTTAGTATGGGACATTCTTGAAAAAGGTACACTAGAAACCAGTAGAAATGGACCCACGTGGTCAGTGTTTGGGGCAGGGATGCATTTTTCTCTAGAAAATAATACATTACCTCTTCTTACAACAAAACGGGTCGCATGGATCACATGTCTTAAAGAGTTATTATGGTTTATAAAGGGATCAACCGATAACCGTATACTAAAAGAGAATGGAGTTCATATTTGGGATGCGAATTCAACGCGATCGTTTTTAGATTCGGCCGGGTTGCATCACTTGAACGAGAATGACTTAGGTCCAATATACGGACATCAGTGGCGGCATTTTAATGCGCCATATATCAATTGTGAAACTGATTATACCGGACAAGGGGTCGACCAACTTGCAAACGTAATTGCGTTATTAAAGGATCCTGAACAACGCACCTCAAGGCGTATTGTAATGAGTGCATGGAACCCTCAACAACTTAATGAAATGGCACTTCCGCCTTGTCACGTGTTAGTTCAATTTAATGTTACCAACGGGACAAAGTTGTCTTGTTCGCTTTATCAGCGAAGCGGAGACGTCGGTCTTGGAGTACCGTTCAATATTGCTTCATACTCTCTTCTTACCCATTTACTTGCTCACCACTGCGGTCTGGTAGCCCACGAACTAATTTATATATTGGGAAATGCACATATTTATGAAGAGCATGTTGCTGCGCTAGAAATGCAAGTTTCGCGTGAACCATTTCAGTTTCCGTGTATTTCGATTTCAGGACCACCCAAGTCAGATATAAATGACTATATTTTCAGCGACTTTATATTAAGGGGATATAGCTGTCACGAAACTGTAAAAATGTTAATGAAAGCATGATATGAATAATATGCAATGTATTTAGTAATATTAATTTAAACTCTTTGATCGAATCTTTGAATAATAATTAAGTTACAATTAAGTTACATAATAATTAATTTACATATGAATTAATTTAATTATTACTGTAGTATAAGTGGATAAGAACAATTTTTGAGATGCAAACATCGCCTGAACTTACAAATGCCTCGAAACTCGGAGGGCTGGACCAAGCCTATGCTCCATTTTATGGGGTGGTTGATGGAGTATATGTATCGACCGGAGACCGTGTAGACGAGTTAAGCAATAAAATGTTTGCTCGTAATATGCCATCGCATGATATACAGCCTATGTTTGGGTTACGCCCCGTTTCAACAAAGTATACAGTTATGCCTTTATACGACCAATATAAACCAGCAGTTGAACCCATTTATACAAAACCAGTGTTTCAACCACAGTCGCCTGAAGTATTTTATAGTGGAACAAGATGCGCCCCGTTTACGGGTTACGCCTCGAAAGTAAATGTTGAATCGACCTTGCGGAATCAGTGGTTTGCGATCCAACGCAGTTCACAGTCCGTATACGTGCCTTCATCGGAAAGTGATTTATACAAAACCACCGTCGAGTATAAGCCAGTGCTTATACCGCATCCATACATTGATTCGGCTGCAAGTGAACACTTTGCTCCACACAATCCGAACAATATTAATATTGCAAAAGGTATATTTGATAACTCTACGCGAGTTCAACTTAAAACTATTCCATTTAACTAATCACAACATGGTTATTTATTTTACCGTACAATAAAAATATAATAGGAATATAGGAATATAATACAATAGAATAGTTTTAAATGAATATAAACTATAATCCGACAACTAGTGCAGAAACGGCAACGTTTGGTGCAGTTGGCTCAAATAAAGGAAATGTTACGATGGTAATTTTTCTCTTCGTTATTATTGTTGTATTTTATTTATTATTTGCATCTTTAGGAATCGGAGGTCTTGGCGGAGACGGGTCATCTTCTGGGAGCGGGTCTGGTACGGGAATGGGTGGATTTTTTACTTCATCATCCGGTACGGGAACTTCGGGCGCTTCAATGAATCCCCGACTGACTCGGCTTTTTGAGATTCTAGTATGGTCTATCTTTGTTGTTCTTATTTTTGTCAATGGAATGCAGTACTTGTTCAATGTAAATTTAAGCGCGGAAGTAAAAAATTTATTCTCAGATAAACCTGAAGTAAATATTGAAGTTAGTCAACCCTATACGAATACCGCGTTTCCCGTATTGAAATCTCAGAAACAAGTCTTCAATATTCCTGGTAACTATTACACATATGATGATGCGAAAGCAATTTGTGACGCGTATGGGGCGCGTTTGGCATCTTATAACGAAATGGAGGAAGCGTACAATAAGGGAGCAGAGTGGTGCGTTTACGGGTGGTCGGACAATCAAATGGCGCTGTATCCTACCCAAAAAGAAACGTGGCAACGATTACAAAAAATAAAAGGCCATGAAAAAGACTGCGGGCGTCCTGGAATAAATGGAGGTTATATTGATAATCCCAAAATTAAATATGGTGTAAATTGTTATGGACACAAACCGCCGATGACTTCGGAAGCTGCAAAACTGATGCAGCAAACTCCAATCTATCCCAAAAACATGAACGATATTCGACATCAAGAAAAGGTAGACTATTGGCGAAATAAGATATCCGATATTTTAGTAGCACCGTTTAACCACGAAGCGTGGAGTTTAATGTAAATTTTTAATTCTATTTGAAAAACAGTTAATTAATAAACTGTTTACTATTAAATAGTTTTATTCGTGTATTATATGGATATCGTTCAACAGAGTTACATATATATATAAGTTATAAGTTAAAACATGTTTCTAACAACAACTCCAAGAATTCTTTCAGAAACACCAAAAACCCCAAGGCATGTAACTAACTGGTTTAATCCTTCAAGCAGACCGCCAGTTCAACAGGGTCCGCCAATTCAACAGAGTCTGCAACAACAGGGTCCGCCAGTTCAACAGAGTCTGCAACAACAGGGTCCGCCAATTCAACAGAGTCTGCAACAACAGGGTCCGCCAATTCAAGAGAGTCTGCAACAACAGGGTCCGCCAATTCAACCGGGTCTGCAACAACAGGGTCCGCCAATTCAACCGGGTCTGCAACAACAGGGTCTGCAACAACAGGGTCCGCCAATTCAACTTTCAAAAACTAAAAGGAATAGGAAGAGTTCTTCTAAAAGAAAGAGATCTCCACTTAAATATGATAGTACTCCATTTGATGCCAAAAAGATAGGTATTGTTGGTGCACTTAAATTCCAACTTAAAAACTGTCCTATTTTTAATCGGATCGACATCGACGGCAAAAATGATCCTAGTTTTGACGATTTTATTTCAAATATTGTTTTTGATACTCTTCCAAGAGGCATAGACTCGAATCTGGGATTTTTAAACGATCTTGATGTAACTCAACTAGCTGCGTATGTTTGTATGAAGTTTTACGCATTAAGCATAACTTACCCAATGCAAGGGGTTGAAACTAATCCTCTTACGATTGACATATTAAATTCCATTCTTTCAAACCGAACCACTGAACTGACACAGTATATGGTTAGAAATTGTGTTACTACTCCAACAGCCCCCTTTCATTGTTCCATTCGTGATATCCCTAGTTCTAGACCTTTGACATTGGCGTCTGAGTTTATAAGCGCTACATGTGTTGCCGATCCCAGTAAACCAGATGATATACCTTTTAACTGCTACTCAATTGGTAATTATTTATATTCAATAGGCCCAATGATAATCGACCCCGCAAATGATCATATTGGAAGAAACCTCATCATGATTCGGGTTCTTAACTATAAAAATCACATATATCCGCATGGTATCTACTTTTGGGTATATCCGTCTTCAAGTGAAGGTGGACTGAATCGTATTTTTTTTAAACTACCTGGAGGAATCACAGGCGCGACATACATCAAAGGAACTGACTATTTTCAATTAAGCGAAGAAGCCTTACTAGAAGCTCCAATAAGTAATTTTTCTATATTCGCTCAAAGCAAACCGCCTACATTAATAGATTCTTATGAGACATTTGTATGTTTTCTAGGCAACATGCCCCATCTTCAAAAACAAAATATAAGCGAT
>Ga0194133_10008172_pt1 | contig 12298 bp, 15 predicted proteins | sample TA2KigOf40mmetaG_FD_155448 | JGI IMG/M metagenome (GOLD analysis project Ga0194133, IMG submission 155448) | Freshwater microbial communities from Lake Tanganyika, Tanzania - TA2015055 Kigoma Offshore 40m | ecosystem: Environmental > Aquatic > Freshwater > Lake | place: Tanzania: Lake...
AAAGCTAAAACTACTATGGGCGGCGTTATAATATAAGCTCTTCTTTAACAATGACTTTAAGAATCTCAGCTTAAACGTGGCCGTTTACAGCTACTTCAGATTTTTTCTTATATGACCTCCTGAATTTTTCATCGATGTTGTGAAGGTACCAGGAATGATTGAAAAGTAAATTCATGTCAATTTGTGGTTTAAATGGGGCAATTCCATACTGACTTTCACGCTCAGACATTTGATGAGTAAAAGCTTCTGTGAAATAAAAGGCCAAATAGGTAAAAGTCAATACCTATACTTTAAGAGTACCTGGAGTCACTTTGATCCTTGACTCTAGACGTTCTTTTACATCTGATAATTTTTTTTGAATAAGCTTTACCCCTGTAAAAAGATCAACTCCTTGATGAACTTCAAAGAAATGCAATGGAAGAACTAACCTGCTTCATTCTTGATGGTCAGTGAGTAAAATGTGGCCACAAATCCAGACCCATAACTGAACAATCCCAACTTTTTACCAACCAAGTCAGTCTCGTGGCATAGGAGTGAAACCAAGCCAGCATACAAGGAGGCTGTATACATGTTCCCTATATTTTCGGATAACCACAAGGATGGCTTAGTTTTAGACTCAAATTCACTCCTAAAAAAGTATAAATAATGTGTTGGATTCCAAAAGTCAGTTGATTGGTGATAAGTTCTACTTGGTCAAGGAGACTAATTTCTTTTCGCAATCTTTATCAAAGTAAGTTTCATCATAAGGTTTTGATTGAAGAATCTGATTTATCTCAAAGTACTTCTTTTCTTTCTTTTCATCACGAAGACAGTCTGTCAAAGCCAATCTAAAAACACAAAGTTAAGACATTTTAAACTCGATCAATCAATCTTAATTGGCTGTTGTCAAAGAACCTGGCTAGAGATTTTTGAACCAGCTTGCAAAAGGGTGTGTGGAACAATAAGGCATCGAAAGAATCAATTGATACTTTGGTACTAGGATCCCCCTTCCTTTCAGCCTTTTCACAATACAAATGGTAACATCGATCTAAAGCCTTCAGGTAAGACTCGATGCTTAACTTCCCATCAACGACTGGATATTCTGAAAATTTCCTTGCCAATTTTACTTCACCATTTTTTTTCTAAAGTTCATCTGTTGAAAAACCTGATGCTAAATTAGGCTTGTAAAAGTCATACGCGTGTTGAACATGTGTGGCTCTGAGTCCTCTGTCAAACACCAGCGGGGCATTCGGGCCTAAAATCATTGCCACTGCACCAGCACCTCTATAATTTTTCATCTGTCTGCCAAATCGGTAACATTAAAGTTGGTGTATTTTTACCCAGTGGCCCTGGCATTTCCTGGTGGGTAAACTGCTACATCTGCACAAACAGCAATTGCTAAACGTCCATCCCAATAAGATGATTCAACCCTAAAAAAATAACGTAAAAAATAAGAGTGCAGTAAACAAAGATCAAAAATCATATTCTTACCAAGAGATGCAGTTAAAAATAGCGGCAGTTCCACCATAACAGGCATTGCTGGAGTCAATCCCTATTAAGGTGGAAAAGTTGTGTTAGATTTTTATGCTTTTGCAGGAAAGTATAAGGAAATGGCTTTATTTTCTGGCATAATAAAACTGACAAATCTCTTGAAATGAGATTCTGTGCGAATTTAAGCAAAATTTTGCCCTATAAATAGAAAAAGCTTTTGTTTCTTAAAAGTCACATGATATAAAACATGAAAGACAGATTTACTCATTTTGTAAAGCTACAATATGAAAAATCTTCTTTCTTTCTAATTTGGCATCAAGAAAAGGAAAATTTTTGCTGATTTATTCAGAGTAACAAATACGTAACATTTACCTTCGACATCAAAATTACCAGATTGTTCAAATAAAGACATCAAAACTGTTTTGATGCTCTTGGATTTGTCAATTATTGTCTCTGACCCAACCTCTAAAGACAGGATTCTTTACTAAAGTATTTTGAATAAAGAAGATGTTCAATCCATACCCAATCGGCCAATATCTGAATAAGAGATGTTGTATTTAGACACAAGGTTGTCCACAACAGTGAGGCACATAGAATTGACATCTTCCTACAGTGGAAAAGTTAGTCATGAAAATGTAAACGAAAAGTAGGATTAAACATACCATTTCTGAGCAAAACCCCATGTTTTGTTGCCCAAGTCCGATGGTATATTTTCCTTCTGAGACATTGTCATACACTTCAAGATCTTTCTGAAAAATATCCTGTCACAGAAATTCAATCGAAAGTTTGTAGCTTGATCTCACCATGGAAACAAACTGACAAGGAAAGTATATTTCTATTCCTAAAATGCCAACATCCTCAGGCCAGCCTTTCTCCATTGTTTTGATCTGAAACTTATTTCAAATTATTCATACTTAAATATTAAGCACAGTGACATACCATCTATCAAAACACTTACCACACAATTTTTTTTTGAAGCATAGAAAAAAACCCACAAATAAATACCTATTTAAAGGATGAGCCAAAAAAGTAAGAATAAAATCCTTTGACAAAAAAAAGTATTTGCTTTCGGAAGTTGGGATTTTGGACTAACTGTAAAAATGTAAATAAACAAAATATCTATATGGAATGGATGTAAACAAAAATGTGCGGAAAATGAAGTGAAAGCCAAAACACAGCGCGCAACGCTTGAAACTGTTTTGAAAAAAGAAACCTATTTCGTAAAAACAATAACAACAGTTTCCAACAAGATATTCCATCAATTTTCAATGGAGAATTTTTGGAACAATTTTAAGTTGAATTGCTGTGAGGTCATGCCGTTTTTGAGAAATTGCATCGGAATCTGGCTGCAGTATTTGCCCCAGATCTTGCACCTCAGCCAGCCTCTTAAAGAACTATTACAGATTTTTCGATATACTAAAATTTTGGCACTTGGATGAATAGGGGATGGCTTTATGATTTTAGTGTGCTTAATATAAAAATGACCACCATTACATTAAATTTGATATGGGGTTTAAATAAATAACTGATTTGAGATCTCTGGGTCTAGGTTTTGGGACCCTCAGGGGTACCTCTTTACAACTATGCAAAGGCTAGGGACAGAGGTGTATCACAAAACAAAAATTGCTCAGGAGGGATAAATTGATGGGTGCAAATTTTATGATCCTTTTGCCTTGATACCTTATGCAATGTTCAAAAAGAAGAGGTGGTGGCCCCTCACAAAAAATGAAACAAGCAAACACAATACAAACTTCCTGGACAGCACAGTAGTACACGCTCATTTACCCTCTTTTTCGCGCTATGATATTTTTCAGTTTTCAAAGCTCCAAGTCATTTCAAACAGGCTGTTGTTGTTTAGCTTCCCTTTTCCCTTTCAGTAGTAAGTTCACCTAAACAGGCTGCTGTTGTTTTCACTCCTGCTCTTTTTTCCCGCCAATATTCTACCCTCTTCCAAGAGGTTCGATATTTCTTGATCCAATCCCTCCTTTACTTTTGTATATAAAGCATCACTTCCCCCTCAACAAACAGTCCAGTATTGTTTCTTTTCTTGACTGGGAAGGACTACCATGGGATTTTAGCTCAACAATTACGTCTCCTTTCTGTATCGCATCCATTCCGCCGCTGAAGCAACGAACACGCTTCATGGTGTGGATATAAGATTGTATTTAGGTACTCCTTAGTGTTACCGAGGGGATAGTTTGTTCTGCAAAAGTGCACATGGTATAAACTGAAATTGAAAACATTATGAATATTTAAATGGTCTGCTTTTAGGAATCCAAAACCCACTATAGTTGGGCATTCACACGAGAACTTTTTAGAGCATTTCCAATCTTACCAATTGTTTCACTTTCTTGGACTTTGCATTGATTTTGTAGATTACTTCCAAGGCCAGGTAATTTATCTTGATGGCCACTAAAAATATTTGGCTACTTCAAATTTATCATCAAAATATATCTGATAGCATAAATGAAACAATTGAGTTTGACTATTTCAGTTTTATTAACTTTGTGCAATCATTCTTTCAACTAAAAAAACTAAGTCATGGTTTTTCTGGAAGAAACTTTTATCAATGCTGAACGCCTTACTTTCTTTCTTCTGACTTTGTAATTTGTAAAATTACAAAAAAAACTGACTAAAGAAAATGTGATTTTTTTGGGGGGAAAAAGTTTGATATTAAAAATTGTTAATACTACACTTCTAATTCAAAAGAGTAGTTGGGGATCATTTTGGATAAAAATAGCAAATGGTTTCTGCTTTAAAAAATTAATTGTCACTTGTGCTGTTTGGGTTTTTTTGAGATGGGAATTTTACTGCTAGCTCAATCTTTCTGGGAACTCCATTCGTTTCAGGCTGCCATGGTTTGTCTTGTTTGGTGTTGTTTAGGCACAAATCTACTTCCTTATCGAGGCTTTTTTGAACCTCTACAGCTTTAATAGGTATTTGGTTTGTTACATCCCCTTTTTTCACTGATTGCTTTTTGTGCACCTGCAATCAAAAATAAAAAGTTTGAGGACTCTAACCTCCAACAAAATATAGTTGGGTTTTTTTACCTGCAAGGGCACAAATTGAGCTGTGGAAATTGCAGGTTTTGGGCGGATGTTTCCGTCAATACTCGGCTCAGCAGATTGCTGCGGGGGTCGTTTCAAAATAGTTATTTTTTTGGAACCTTGAGAAATTTGTATAAAATAGAGCTTAGAATATGCAACGATGCATTTGCCAGATATAACTCCTTACCAGAAGTTTCTGAATTGATGTTTAGCATGGATTTTAATTGTTGCTCTAGCTGTTGCCCATTATCAGAAATCTGGGAATTCTCTAGGCCGCTTTTTTTCTGATCAGATTCATTTCTTTTTGAATGGACTCTTCCTTTCTTTTCGTGATGTTTAAAACTCGAACCATCTTTGAGGCCTTGGATTTTCCTCCCATCTTGTTCGAAATGGGCTAACCGATTGTCATGCCCTTGTCTGATTGGAGGTTCAGGATTCGGATGATTCTGAAAATGCTCAAAAGTATTGTTTACACAATTTCACAAAGCATGCATTTGTTGAAGCTACCTTTTGAAATAGTGCCATGGGATCAGGTAATTCTTTTGGATCGGGTGGCTGAACGGATATTTCATTGCTTTTTTCGAATTTGACAGGCAAGCTTGCTGGAGCAAACTTTGATTTTCCTAAAAAAAAAAATTTTGGAGAGACTTAAAACCTTTTGAGATAGAAAAAATACCTTGGATCGGCACTTGAGGCCACAATGTTTTCATCGTATCGTTTTTGTGACCGTAGAGTCTCTTTCCATAAGTTACATTGATCAAAGCAGATCCGGGCAGCCTGTAACTTCTGGGCGAGCTGGAGCGTAGACATAGCCCCCCAGAAAATTCAGAGTCAAAAAGGACTTTAAAAAAATAAGATTTTAAAATATGGCTGAAGCTGGGAAAAATTTAATGTTCACTTCTTACCTTCAATTATGTCTTCTTCAGCTCGTGAGCCTTTCAGTATTCCTAAAATTTAAGAAGATTTATTGAAGCTTTAAAGTATGTCGAGGCAAAAAATTGTTTTCACCTGTGATTGTGCCCCTCATTCCTAATGGAACGGAGAAACCCAGCCTGATGTTAACAACCTAAAAGTAAATTACCAAAGTAAAAACCATCTTTCAGCTTTGGTTTAGAACATTACCCTGTCGAATAGCACGAAGGTTGTTTCTGGATCAGGGGGAGATCCACCTTTAACAACGTTAGGCTTGTAAATCAAGTAGGGTGACGCATGTACTGTTGTGACAGTTCGAGAGGATTTTGTCTTTGCCTATTAGATAAACAAGCAGAGGATGATCAAACTCTTTGAAAATCAGGATGGTTGCCTTAGTACTCACTTTTTCAACTAGTTGCTCAATTTTCAGCACTATTGACTCATCCAGAGCCAAAGTTCCGCAAGACTGTCTAGCTGCCGAAGAAAATGGTTGCTTGGCCATCCAATCTGCCAACTCTCGCAGCCTAGAAATGCATGATCACATTCAAAGGAATACAGATTGACGAAGTACGTCCAAAAAGTTCTCACCTTGTATCACCATTTCCCTCCTGAAAAATATCTGAATGGTGAAAAATACTGTCGCTTCTCAAATTATTTGGATTGTCTAAAAAGTCGAATATTTCGGGGAAACTTGACATATACGACTTGACTGCCATCACTGTTCTAGAAAATAAAATTCTTTTCACAAGTTGTCATGATAATTCATTCATTTGTCGTCCTTACTTCATCGAATAAAGCCAGTTATTGTCGTCGCCTCTTTTGGTGAACCCAGAAACTTCCTCGTTCTTCTTATTTATCTAAAATATGAAGTCAACTTTAAGCACTGAACTATTTCCAAACTTTAGAAAGAAGAGGGTAGTTCTAACCTTAAGGTTTAGGCCAATATTGACCTTCGATGAATATTCTTGGTCTGCCTCTCTTGGTCCACGTAGGACAAACATCGTCCCAGTGATCCTAAAAAGGGTTTCGGCTTTTTTGTTGAAATTCTTTCTAAACCAACCCATTAAAAGCTGGAAGGTAGTATTTTACCTGGAGAAAAGGTACGACTTAATGCCTAATTGTTTAGCAGCTACATAGCTTTGAAAGTAATGCTGTGTGTTATCAAGACTTCTGGTGGCCATTTGAGACAAGTCGACATCCTCCAAAAAAAGCTCTTGATGTTAATTCTATTCGCCACAAAAACCATAGAAACTTTACCTCATATTCTGTGAGAACTACAGTGATTTTGCCATTATTTTTTGGTAGGATTTCTTTGACAACCCCTTGAGCACCATAAAAAGAGTTCATTAAGGAGAAACAGGTGGATCCAGGTGGGTAAAGTTCTGGCAGTGTTCGATACTGTGTGAAAGATGGGTCATGCACCAAAATGTCTTTTCTTGTTGCTTGAAGAGCAAAAGATTGCACTGATTTAGACCATTGTTTCTCCAATGTTATTTTTCCTTGCAGTCCACAAACATACTAAAATTTAGGCATGTTATTGAGAATCAAGTTTTCCTTTGCTTGTTTTTACCTTTCTGCCACTTAACACTTGAGCTTGAAGTATGATTTTGGTTTTTCCAATTTTCACTCCCCATCTATTCTTGTAGCTAATTTAGGAGTAGTAAATTGCTCAATAGGTAATTTGAAAAAAAGGGGATATTTAATGAACATTACTTGTCTGCTATGTCAGCAGCAACCTTTTCAAACTTGAAAAGTTTTTCATCGTGTTTGGTTCTTTTAACGTCTATCTTTCCTTCAATTGAACTTTGACCCGCCGAGTAGCAGAAGCTCTCGTCGATAACGTTGATTACTTTTGCTTCGATCATGTGGGGCCAAGAAACCCATACTTCTTTACCAAGGCATTCCGAGAGAATACTTTCTATTGGCTTTGGTTCCTAGGAATAAGATTTACATTTGTGGTTAGATTATTTGAGAAACTTTCATGGATACGCTTACTTCGTTTTGGATGGACAAAATCATGTTGAGTCCTCTACTTGCTTGCTCAAAAACTCTAACGGCAGCCTACGATTGATTTGATGAATTTTAAGAATAAGGATTTTCAATAAATAAAAATTAATTTACCATGTCTAGCCTGGCAGTGTGAGGAATGTGCTTTAAGGTCGGAAAGCCAGGAAAAAAGACGTCTAATCTCACTTCTGGAATGAGCCCTTTTCTCAGCCGACTTTCAGGGACTTCCCATTCTTCTCTCCAAACCTATTATTATTATGTTGAATAATTTGATTGCTTTCAATTAAAATCAAGCTATTTTACCTCAGTTTTCTTAGCCTTGTTTTTTGAGATTGGAGGGAAAAACTGATATGATGAAACCGTCCCTTGTTCTTCATGGGTAAACTCAAAAATTAGCATAGGTCCATGGCGGTTCCCTATTCAGTTTCAGATTTTAAAAAAAGTACTGCTTTTGCCTTTAAAAGCAGGGTACTTACTTGATTTCTCCTCCTCTGTCAACATTTGTTTATAAGGCGCCATAGCACTTTTGAGCTTTTCTTCTTGAATAAAAGGAATTAGAACGATAGCCTCCCATTCTTGCTGCTTACCGTTCAAGTCAGTCTCAAAATCTACTGGATAGTAGTCAATAATTGGCGACGATTCAGACGTCATTAAAATTTGGTAGCACTAAAATTGTAAAGACTTTAAAGCTTTTTGACTTCCACTGTTGACTTGTTGTGTTTTCATTACTTTTGGCAAGAGCTCCTTGCTAGCTGCAGGCAATACTGATAAAAGCTGCTCAAACGGCAAAAAAGGCTCTCCCATGTCAAAAGTCATGTCCATGTTCGAAAAACCTTTTATATCTGAAATCCAAGGTGCAAAGTGGTGAGGGTAAAACCATGACCAAGACTTGCATCCGTTGTAATAGTAATGTAAGTTCCACTGGATTGCATGCACATACACCTCAGCCTAATAAGCATCAGCAAAAACTTGTTCACAACAGTACGGTTATGATAATGATTTATTTCTGGTCATTCAGGAAGACATTACAAAAATGTTCGACTTTACCTGTTCCTGTAGAACAGCAGGGGTTACTTGGGCATATCCCAATTTCTGTACGTAATACTCTCGTTTGTACTGTCGAAACTCGATGTGATACTAGAGGGACAACATATTTTATTTTAAGTATATTAAGCTGAATATATTCACTTTTAAGAAAATACTTAAATGTTAATAACCTGGTTGTCCCACGTTGAAGGGCGATCACACTCTTCACCTGGGACAGAAACGTCTTCGTTTTCCAAATCGTCTGGCCCAAGATATTGATCAACTGAGTTGATGAGTCGGAGAAGATCGTCCTATGAAAGTTAAAACTTTTGACAATTTTCGGATGCAGATATTGGTAGATCTTTTCTAAAGCCAAAAACTGTGTTCAGTGAAATTTAAAAAAACAAACATTACTTGATGAGCAGAGGCTGCAGGTTTGCTATTGTCGATCCGTGTCTCTCGTTTATCACCTTTTGGGCTCATGAGAATCTCTTCAACACTTGCTGGCCCTTCAATCATTTGAAATGTGTCATTTAGCTTATGGTTTTCACTTAAATGTCAACTCAAAATAAATTCTTGCTGCGTGATCTGCTACCTGGTGTATCAGTAATGACAGTCTGGAAAGGTTGAAGCCTCTTCTGCTTATTTTGAGATTGCGCAGAAGTTCTCTTCGCTGTCTTCCCCTCAAGCCACTTGTTGTCACTATAAATTTCTTCGAAGCGATCCATTTCACGAATGGATAAAGCAGCCAGAAATTGCTCGAAGCGTTTCAAGTGAAGTGTCCCACGGTTGTTTATATAACCTATCAAATATTAAAAATAGTAAGAGCAATTTGGAGAGAGAAATATTGCATTACCTCCCAACTTGGGAAGCTCTTCTTTGTAAACATCGAACAATTCAGAGAGTGCCCCTTTGTTAATGTGCAAGTGAGGTAAATGAGGCAAAAAGTCATTGCCTACGAGAAATCCCTAAAAATAGAGCAAACATAAGGCGCTTTGAAAATGCCAACTGCTTGGATGTTCAAACCAGCAATATCCAGTCATCGATTATTGCTTCCACGTCAAAAGGAAAGGGAAGTGTTTTAACCAATGAGCTGAACTCAAGTTCGAGGTATTCACGTAAAAGTGAAAGATGAAGCAAATGAAAGGTAGTCTCTTCGGGAGTGGTAACACGTTTTTGAGAGTTTTTCTTCCCATTAAATCTAACCTTTAAGGCAAAATGGAAAGCATATTAAGAATTGATTCTCTCTAGAGTTAGTGTCGAGCTGTTACCTCTTCTCTTAAAAGCGAAAAGTGTGGGTCATGAGTGCACATGCCGAGCATCATAAGATCTTAAAATGGGGAAAAAGTAAAAATTTATACTTGGAAATATATACCACATGAAAACTGTACCAGCATCTAAGCCATAAAGGCAATGCCGAGTGTTAGGATCGTAGTCCAACTTTGATCTTTCATGTCGTATGAAATCCATTATTTTGTGCTCTCCTTCTCCTGGAGTTTCATGACCAGAAAGAATTACTTTCACTCCCTCCCAAAGTGCATCTGTGCTTATCTTGTTGGTAACAAAATATGTCAAATGTTGTTGAAGCCGGTGCATGAAACTGTAAGAAATTTTTAAAGGGTATTGCAAATGACGACATGAAATCCGTTAACCAAATAAAATACTTGAGTATTTTAAAACATCTGGCTCCTCAAGATTTCAGTACCTGGTTCCTGGAGTTATGCAATTTGAATCGAATCGGGCTTCTTTGGGCAGCTCTTCACCACGATCTTTAGCCCTACGCTCATTTAATTCAGCCTCCTTGGCTGACCTGAAAGAGAATGATCTCAAATATTACCAGAACATTTCAAGCAGAGATTCTTTGATCCAAAAATATCTTGGAACAGGTACTATCATTTAAATGGATAAAATGCTAATGACCTGAATCTCCTCCCTCTTTGTTGATTCATTTTTGCTCTAGGGGCAACACCGTCAATAGCCATGAAAAAAGTCTTGCGAGGTTGAATCATGCGAAAAAGCACTTCGATGTAATGAAAAATGTCACTGATGATTTTCTCCTCAGATATTCTACGAGGAAAAAAATTATTTTTTTAATTTCCTTGATAAATGAAATGAACATAACTCGAATCCAATATTTGAGTTGAGAGCATGCAACACTCTAAATACCCTAATCGTAGAGGCTAGCTTTCTCACAAAATAATAAGCTCGAATTGTCGTCCGCAACATTCTCTAATGAAAAACAACATGAAACCATATAATTACCGGAAATGGACATCGTCATCATTCGGATGTGAACATATGTGGATGATGCCATTCATGTCCAAATAGAGATTGTCGAACTCAGGAATCTGAAGTTTTACAATTCATTGTGTCAACTAATCCAAGTGAAAAATTTTATAATAAAAGTGAATTATCCTCTACCTGTTGTTCTTTCACAACTTCACTTAGGCACGGGTACCTCTCAGAGAGCCAGCGATAGAATTTGGGAACCCCCATAATTAATGCTAAAAATGATCAAAAATTAGATTGCATAACAATAATTATTGTGCTGTAAAATTTATTCGAATGTAGTGAACGAATCAGCTTTCTCCCTTTTTTTTGACAGTCCTCTATGGCTTTTAGGAGATGAAAATGGCTCCAATCATTTTATCATAACTAAAGGTATATTTTTGATACCTTCGATATACCTCAACATTTTAAAATACATTTTCTAACGATTCTATTATATTAAATATGGTGACCTTCGTATAATAAACTAATAATTCATCTCCACTCACCAGCTTTAATATCGGTAAGCCAAAGAGAAAAACTAAAGAAATTTGGGTAATTAACTGAAAACAGCAATCAAACTGGATTTTGGATTTCAGACTGAAGTGTCGACTGTCGAAATTACAAAATTGTAAAATAAGCCAATAGGAAAACAAACGTTTGTAAACACAATGCACCACAGATATACCGAAAAATGCACCATCAGACTCGGTCGTTCAATCGCCTATACCGTTTTCATCACATACCGATTTGGATTTTGGCGAAATTGAGATCAACTCTCTGAAAATGGCGACCCAAATGAGATTGTTGTGCAAGAGTTTGGCTGCCGTGACACCAAAAGCCATGGCTTGTCCTCAAGCTCTTGCACCTCTTTCCGTGGCTCCCACCTCGGCCAAGAGAAATTGTAAGTATTTTTTCTACTAAACTCAAAATGGCGTCTGACAAGTTCGGCATCGGTCACAATTTTCAACTTATTTTCTACTCCTCATTCCCATGGTCCACGAGGAAGTGATTTAAAATACATTTTCACTCCAGATTCTACTGGCAAGCGCATCAAAGTTGCCAAACCTGTTGTGGAAATGGACGGCGACGAAATGACGAGGTAATGGAAGAGTCAGCTAGTAGTTTAAGAGTGTGCGTCTGAAACACCGTCTCTATTTCTCTAGGATCATCTGGCAATTGATCAAAGACAAGCTCATTTTCCCCTACCTTGATGTCGAGTGTCTCTACTATGACCTGGGCCTTCCCTACAGAGATCAAACAAACGATCAGGTATAAAGCAGGCGTGAAATAGTTTACGAGCGTGCCGTCAACTCTTGTTTTGTGTGAAGGTGACCATCGACTCTGCGCTCGCCACTCTGAAACATAATGTCGCCATCAAGTGTGCGACCATCACGCCCGACGAGGAGCGCGTCGTCGAGTTCGGCCTCAAGAAAATGTGGCTGTCGCCCAACGGCACCATCAGGAACATTCTCGGCGGGACAGTTTTTAGGGAGCCCATTATCTGCCAGTCCATTCCGAGGCTCGTTCCCGGATGGCGCAAGCCCATCTGCATCGGTAAGGCCAGG
>Ga0194133_10008175_pt1 | contig 12297 bp, 14 predicted proteins | sample TA2KigOf40mmetaG_FD_155448 | JGI IMG/M metagenome (GOLD analysis project Ga0194133, IMG submission 155448) | Freshwater microbial communities from Lake Tanganyika, Tanzania - TA2015055 Kigoma Offshore 40m | ecosystem: Environmental > Aquatic > Freshwater > Lake | place: Tanzania: Lake...
GTAAATGAGAACTTCCGCAAGCTTGAAGAAGATTTTGAAAAACTGGTCACCGCTGGAAGAACCACTCGTCAGAAGTTTGAAGACAAGCAATGCGTTCAACAAACTCGAAACGACCTTGATGAAGTTCAGAATTGGGTCCAAGAAAAATTGGCCATGTGCTCTTCAAAAACAACCGTCAAAGATTTGCTTGCCCTGAGTGTGCAACAAGAAAAGCATAAAACATTTCAAACTGAGATGAAAAACTGGGAAAAACGTTACGAGAACGTTAAAGAATCGATGAAAAGGCTTCAGTCTTTGTTATCTGGTGATTTGGTCAGTTTTCGCGAGAAGGTGAAGACGATAGATGCTCAATGGGAAGAGCTCCACGCATTATCAAAAGATAAATCCAATCATTTAATTGCATTGACTGCAAAATTGAATCTTAATTATGATATGAATGAAGCAGAATCTTGGGTCAAAGATATTAACTCGCTAGTTGCTTCGAATGATTATGGTGTGGATGAGGTCACCGCCACTGCCTTGCTAAATCGTCACAGAGAAGTGTGTGATCAAATAGTCAGTTTCAAACAAGATCTCGGAAAATTACACCTCACAGAAGATCTAGCAAAATCGACCATGAAGAGACAACTTGTCGAGCAGCGCAGTGTACCTCAAGTTCAGGCCCTTTACTCTTACAACAAGCACGGAATCAACGTTGTCAAGGGTGAACTCATGTTCCTCATTGAAAAAACAAATAAAGATTGGTGGAACGTTCGAACCACAAATGGCGAAGATGGATTTGCACCAGCAACTTATGTTAAAGAAATCGAGCCCAAAATTGTCAACGTGAAAGTTGTGAAAGACGTTGAACATTTTGAAACTGCTGATGATATGTCGAATGAAGCTTTGAAAGTAAGGCTGGAAAATCTGTTACTTGCATACAAAAACATTGAGAAGAAGGCGTCAAAACGCGAGAACAATTTATTGAGTGCCATAAAAATATTTAATTTCAAGTCTCAATGTGATAGATGCAAATTTTGGTTGGGAGAGAGACAGCGTGATCTTCTTTCGATCAAAAGCACGAATGAAAACAGTCTGAAGGTAGATGAGATCTGCAAGAGTATTTTGAAATATGAGACAACAGTTGTGGACCTACGAAGGCAGGGCAACGAATTGTCGTTGGCTTTGCCTTCAGAAAAAGACCAAATTAATGCTGCAGTCTCGGAAGTTGAAAAACTTTGGGCCAGTCTTGACTCAACAAGGAAAACATCAGAGAGAAAAATCAGCACTAAAATGCAGCTGGAAAAATTCAAAAAGACTTGCAACGACACGATTGATTGGATTACAGAGAAGCTGGACTACGTTGACTCGTTGGAATCCATGTTCACCATCAATGCTCTTGACAACATGACGCGTCGCCACAAAGCCCTGGAACGCGAAATGGTTCCAATTAACGAGAAGGTAGAGGAAGTAAAAAGCAACTATAAGGCAGTCACAAGGCTTTTCCCAGATGAGGTCAAGACTGTCTCTCCTCGTGTGGAAAAAATGGCAACCCTTCACAATGAACTCATCTCTAAGCTTAACAGCAAAGGAGCGAATATTCTTATGTTGGCAAACGAGAAAGTCTTTTCCAAAATGACAAAAGATCTTGGTGATTGGTTGTCGAGCAAAAGGGTTCAAATGGACCAGGTCTTTTCAAAAGACATTTCTAAGGCTGATCTTTCAAGACCATTGCTCGTTGAAATCAAAGACGAACTCAAACAAAAAGAAGATGACTTGAAGGAGATCAGAGGCATTGCACAATCATTGATTCAAAATGGATCCCAAAAAGGTTCATTTTATTGTCATAAAATACAAACAAACTCATTTCTTGTTGTATAATAATATTTTTTTCTATTCAGGAGTTGATCACACCCTTGCTGATCTCGAGAGAAACTACATAGGATTTATCGAAATTTTGAACGCCCAATCTGATTTTGTCGATCAGGTTATTTACAACTCACATTTCTATCATCCCTTTTCGAGTCTTAAATGCATATATCTCCTAATAGGTGGATAAATATCGGAGCTTCAATCAAGAAGCTGATGCGATCGATTCACACATTTCATCTTGTAGACGTCTGCTCCCTGAATTCTCAAAGCAGCCTACCAATGATGAGTTGGATGTTTTGACAAAAAGGCAGGATTTACTTGCAGCCATGATAAGCAGTTATGAAAAGAAAGTCAATGCTTTTCTAAGGTGATAACGTCGACAATGAATTTTGTGGTTTGCATGTATAAAACTCACTTTATTATTTTAGATCTTCGGAAAAATTGAATCCAGAGGAGCATTTGCGATACAAAGAGAGTCTAAAAAGGAGAGAATCTTTGACAAAAAGCTGGGAAAAAGTACGTATTTTGATATAGAGGTATTTCAGTTTATATTAGTTTGCTCTGTAAAATGTATTTTTACACATTTCAGTTAAGCAAAGATTTTAATCAGTGCACGAACAAAATTCAAGATTGCAAGACCATGCTTGATCTCCTTTCAACAATCGAAAATATGCAGCAGGTAAGAAATGCCAATTCGAGTATTCTCTTAAATGAATTTTTCTAAAACTTTGACCGTCACTTTCTTGTAGTTTATTGCTGAGAAGGGAAAGCTAACTCAGGATCGCACGTTCAGGGATGCTGCTCACTTAAGATCCAAATTAAAGAAGCACGAAGCTCTTGATAGTGAAGTAAAAGCAATAGGAAGTGAAATCCGGCTGGTAAAAATGAGAGTTGATAAAATCCAAGAAGATCGCCATCCGAACTTTGAAACAATAGCTGAGAAGTACAATAACTTGGAAACCTCCTGGAAATCACTTCTTGATATGGTATATTAAATTATTTGTTGCTCTTTTTACCAACCTACTCTAGGTTGATGCAGCTTAATTTCCCCTTATTTTTAGATTAAAGACAAATATAGCTTCCTTCGGGAGTCTCTTAACGGTGTCGACATTAGTAACAACACTGAGGTTATAAGCTCTAAAGTTTCAGCGATTGCATCTGACTTGACGACTTTCGTTGAAATCCAGGTACTAAAAGTTAAAGCTTTACCTAACATTGACTTTTGTAAAATCACATTTTCAAAGGATGTGAAACACTGCAATCAGCTCATTGTAAAGCACAAAGGACTACACAACAACTTTAAAATGTTAGAACAAAAGCTTGACTCTTTAAAAACTGATGCAGACGATATAGTAGTGGACGGGAAGGTATGATTAGTTAAACACTTTCTTCAAACCAGAAAGAAATTTTTAATTTTTTTAAATTAGAAAAAAGAGAACATTTTGCAAGGAGTGGATAATTGCCGTGAGAGCCTTGAAAGGTTAAAGCCAATGTTTGAAGAGCGGCTGAATTACCTAAATGAGTCCATCAAGTTTCACCAGTTAATGTCTGAGCTTAACGCTGAGCTCCAGTGGCTTCAGGAAAAAGATCGTCTCATAGGAAGTGGATGGCCAGAGTCAGCGGGTCTCATGCAAATAAGATCATTGATGAAGAGACACAAAAGTCTTGAGGAAGAGATTTCCAATCACTTACCTGTTCTGCAGGATCTCACAACAAAAGCCTCGGACTGTAGGGGCTCACAAAAAGATAATCCCGAGCTGGTCACTGCCTGCAATCAGTTAATCAACGGTGAGACACAATTGAAACAAAAGCTGGCAAATCGGTCGACAGAGCTGGAAATGGGCCTGAAGACCTTTTCACTTTTGGAAGAAATAAATGATATTGAAAGTTGGATTCAAGTGAAACTTTCACTTCTTGAATCTCAATCAACTGTTGGAAAAGACGAGGATACGATTGTGCTATATTTGAAAAAGCATAAAGCTTTTGAACTTGAGCTTAACACTTACTCTGGTATTGTCAACGAGACGAGGAAGAGCGCACAAGCACTTTGTCAATCAGGACACCAACTGGCCGAGCTGGTCCGGCACAAAGATGAACTTCTCACTCAGCAGTTTTCAATGTTACAAAGGCTTTCACGTAATTGGTTGAGCTCTTTAATGGCTCAACTTCAACTGCACGAATTTTTGCGAGATTGCAGTGGAGTAAGGAGTTGGATTAAGGAAAAAATGGTTGCTGCATCTAATCCAGATTTGGGCCAAGACTTTGAGCATTTGGAGATCCTTCAAGGCAAATACAAAATGTTGCGCAAAGACGTTTACAGTGGAAAAGATAATGTCGATGATTGTATGAACTTGGCCCAAAGGCTGAAAAATCCTGACAATTCCGATGTAAATCAAATGGTTCAAAATCAAAGAGCTGAATTGAAAACCGAATGGGAACAATTGGCTCAAGCTGTAGAAGTAAGAGGAAAAAAGCTTGAAGCTGCTGGAGAAATTCATAAATTCAATCGTGACGTTAGCGAAGCCTTGTTGAGGATTTCAGAAAAAGAGTCTTCATTAGGCAACGAAATTGGAAAAGACATTAAGTCGATCCAACGACTGTTGAGATTTCAAGATGTCTTTGAAAACGACTTAACTGCTCTTGTAAGAAATAACTTGAATTATAAAGATTAGTTACATTGATCTAAATTTGTTAAACTTTTTCATAATAGGAAAGCCAATTGGATTCTTTGAGCAAAGATTCATTATCACTTCAAAAACTCTATCCCGGTCAGAACGCAGAACATATAGCCGAACAGTTGCACCACGTCAATGAAAGATGGTCGTACCTACAAAAAAAATCAAAGCATCACCGACAAATTCTAGAAGCAAATCTTGAGTTTCAGGCAAATATTTCTGACTTTGCACAACTATTAAAAATATTTAATTTGCTATGAATTGTTTGCAGACAGTGTTGTTGTCCTGTCAAGATCTCCTTACATGGTGTTCTCACTTGAAAATCATGCTTTTATCTGAGGAAAAAGTTAGCTCTGTTGCTGAGGTTCAGATTTTGAAAAGCGAACACGAGAATGTCAAAAGTGAAATTGAAATGAAAGAGGCAAATTTCAACGATCTTGCCCAAAGAGTTGAAAAAATGACAGAGTGGAATAATCCTTTCAAAGGAGACATAACTGCAAAATGGGATCAGGTAAATCTAATAAATAACAAGTCATTTAATCGAGGCCTTATTACTTTATATCTCTTTGAATTAGGTGATTGAACAAAGGAATGAATTACACCTGGCCTGGCAAGAAAAAAAAGTGTACTTGGATCAGTTACTCGACCTTCACTGCTTTATGAGGGACACGAAACAAATAATGACTTTCTATACGTCTCAAGAAAGAATGAATAATAGAACTGTTAATACGGTAAATGCTCAAAATCGTGGGGTCCTATGAAAGTTTATACCTCACTTAATAAATTTTTTTTACAAAGGATTCGTTGGAGGCAATCGAGGAAGAGCTAAAAATGTTTGAAACAAATCTTGTAAAAATGAAGAATTTCGATGACAAGACGAGGCAAACATTTACCCTAAAATATTTCCTATTTGTCAGATCTTTTCTAATCAATTAGGATTTTGATATCTTTCTTCAGTTAAACTAATTAAAATTATCAATTATAGGACACTCAAAGCAATGGCAAAGAAACTGATCGACCAGAAGCACTTTGATTCAAATTACATCAAAAAAAGAGTTGCAGAGATAATGGATTACAAAGAAAAGGTTCTCACCGGTTACAAGAATCGAGAAACTTACTTGAATCATTGCAAGACGTCCCTTGAGTTCCATAGAGATGTTACAGAAGTTGAAGGCTGGATAAAGGGAAAGATGGAGAACTTTTCCAAAGCAGCAAAAGAGTATGAGCAGGCATGACAATAAATTTATTTAACTTTTCTGTATGATTTACAAATGAAAGACTTGAACTTTTGATGTAATTTTCAATTATTCCGAAACTAAATTGTATTTGAAATCAAAATTTTAGGGCTCACTTAGCGACAAAATTCGTTTTCTACAAAAATATACTGTGTTTGAAAATGAGGTTCGCAAGCATGAAATGACAGTTGAAGATATTGTCAAAAAGGGAAACTTCCTTATCAATTCAAAACACAAAGTTGAAGAAACAAAAGCCAGGGTGGATTCTCTGAAAAAGCTCTGGGACTCACTCAAAAATATGTCTGATCAAGTACGACAAAAGTTTGTCAATCTAAATTCGATTTTTAATTAAACTGCTTGACTTAGATTCGAAGAGACCTCGAGGATGCGCTGGATATGTTTAACTTGGAGACTGAAATCGACTCCATTGATGGAATGATTCGTGAAAAAGAGTACATGTCTAATGTTTCCGATATTGGCAGAGATTTGGTATAAACTGATCGTTTTGAATTTTCTGCATGGTGAACTATTTAATTTATATTAAAAATTTGCAGGAGCATTGCAAGGAGCTTCAACTCAAACTAAGCGAAGTAAACACCAACATGACAATAAACCAGGTAATGTACGAAAACGTGGTTTAAGGTTAATGACAAAACTCGAAATTATCTACCCTATCTGAAATAACTACATATTTGGTATCATTACAGAAAGTTGAAAAGTCAAAGTCTTTGGTCAAAAAAGTCATTTCGAGCAAAAATATGGCTGAAGATGTCGAAAGAGCATCTACAAGGTTAGAAACTCGTTTTCTATTAACAAAAAGCCCACTCTTAATTTTTGTTATTTTCAGGCTTGACAATGCTGTATTGAGGTGGAACTCAATTCAGGTACTTGCATAAATCTAGAGTCTTAAAACATTCAAAACTTATCCCCCAAATTCTTAGGATGCTGTAAACGCTTACAAGAAAACACTGGATAGAGCCATGTCAGCTCACCAACTTATCAGTGACATGCGTGATCTAATCGATATTATCGTGGAAAAGAAAAACCTCATAAACTTTGATGCTCAAACATTAGACCAAGCAGGAGCAGAAAAGGTTTTAGCTCCCTAACTTTTTTCGAATGCTTTGCTCACTTTTCAGTGTTTTTATAAACTTTTCACAGGCGATTCAGAAGTGTCAGACAACAGGAGACTTCATTCGCAGTCTTGAAGATCGGATACTTAATTATGGAACACAGACCCACCAGATTGTCCGAGAGCAACACCCTCTAAGCAACGAAGTTAGAGAGACACACCAAACACTGGTAGAAGCGTGGACGTCCTGTGTTAAGTTGAATGATGAACAGCTTGAGAACATTGTCAAACAAGAGAACAATATTAAGTGAGCCTTTCAGAGTTATCAAATTTTAGTTCATGGAAAATTCAAATATTTTTCAAATTAATTTTAGAACCATAAAGCTTATGGCAGACTTGCGAAACAAGCTTACATTTATGGTAAGCGAGATCGAAGGTATACGATATCCAGAAAGTGACTTAGAGTCGATCGATGCTGCTTTGGCAGAGCATGAAGATAGAAAAGCTGCAATTCAAATACAAAAAGACATTCTCATGTCACTAGAAGCTGGCCTCCCCGATAATTCAAAAGCCTCAGGTAATCAATCGGCTTTTGAGTCTCATTAATATATCTTCGGAATTAATTTTTTTCCCTTTAGACTCTGATTCCTCAAGTAGTGACGACGAAACCTCTGTTGTTGATGGCAGACCGGAGTCGAGACTTTTAATTGACTGGGAGCAATTGGCAAGGTTGATGAAAAAAGCTGAGAACGAATGGGACCAAAGTAAAAGAAAACTCATTGAATGCAAACAATATCAGGTTAGTATTTGTTTTAGCTAACAAGAAGTACTTTACAAGAATATGAATATTTAATTCTAAATCTTTTTAAAGGCATTCCACTTAAAAACTTTGGAAATATCGTCATGGTTAGAAAATAAAAAAGCATTCCTTGAGGCAAGTGGGCTTTGTGAATCTTACACCTACACAGACATTGAGGGTGCCATCCGTCAGCAGCAAGACTTTGACAGATCTCTCACTCAGGAGCAAAAGCTGTTCGACGACTTAAAGGTAAATTCAGTAAAAAAAACAACCAGAACTTTTTTAAATATTAGCAAAACTAAAAATTTCAGACCGAGGCCAAAGAAATGGTCCGTGATGGGCATTTCAAGAAAAGCAGCATTGAAAAGAATATCATTGAATTGGATCAAAAAATTGAAAACCTCCGCGAAAAGAACTTGACCAGGGTGGAAGAGCTTCAAGCATCCAAAAAGTGTTACCTCTTGATAAGAAAAATGAACGAACTTCGAAGTTGGATGAAAGAGAAATTACACGTAGCTTTGGATGAATCATACCTAGATTTAGTAAGACTACTTTTTTACCAATTAGAGCTCGAATCAACCTACTACAATTCAAAAAATTTGTTCGAAAATATCATTTGAACCTCTAGAACTACTCATATTTTATTCTTTTTCCTAATTCTGATAACTTTTAATCAGTGTAAGTATAATCCAAGTTTGCAATTCTTACAGACTAACATCCACTCAAAGTTGCAGAGACATTCAGTTTTTGAATCAGAAATCATTTCAAACAACGAGCGGTTTATTCAGGTACATTATTATCACCAGCTTAATAAAAGATATGATAATTCTATTGGTTATAACGTCTTGTTCCATTCAAAGATTGACAGAGAAGTTGAGCTTACTTGCAACGCTCCTTCTGTACTTACTAACTCCAAAAAGGATGTTTATCAACAGCTAGATGACTTAAAGGCTGAATGGAAGCATCTAAATGAAACCATGAAATCGAAGAAAGTCAGGCTTGAACAGGCATGTCGATGTTTGTCTCTACCTTATTTGAAAAAAAATCAATTTTTGTTTAATTTTAGGCGAAAAAAGCTGTTGAGTTCATGAACTCTATTGGCGAGGTAAACACTTGGATGGGCGAGGCTGAAGAAACTTTGAGGGGTGATGACTTGGGGAAAGACGTAGAAACCACAACTGCACTAATCAAGAAGATTTCAACTATTGAATCTGAACTATACCAACAAGAGTCAAAACTCACTCACCTAAGAGATACCTGCAATGGATTCGAAAAGGTAACAAAAACTGTAATTTGTATTTCACAAAAACTGCGCTAACAGGTCTTCAAACTTTTATCTTTTTAGGACAATCATTTTGCACAGCTGATGCTCGAGAAAAACGTGAAAAGCTCCATTAAGCAGCTTGACAATCTTCAACAAAAATCAATCGAACTTAAAGAGAGCTTGGAAGACTCATTGGTTTATCACGAACTGGTAAAAGACGTCCACGACGCAATATTATGGGAAAAGGAAAAGATTGCCCTTGTGTCTTCGGCAGACTATGGAAATAGCCTTGTTGAAGTTCAAGCTATGATGAAACGTCATCAGGTAAAGAAATGAAGAGAAATAAGAATATTTAACGGACGTCAACACAAAATATTTTCCTAGTTGCTTGAATCTGACATCGCTAATCACGACAGTGTAGTTGATACCCTTACAAGCAAGGGTGAACAGCTTATCAAAAGCAACCACCCCCAAAGCAAAGAAATAGGGGAGATCTTTATTGAGCTTCAAGCCAGACGCAACCAACTAAAAGATGCCTCATCGATTAGAAAGTTAAGGCTTGATGATGCCTTGGAATCACAACAGTTTTACATTCAGTGTTTGGAGTTGGTGAGTGGCTTTTTCTTGACGAGAATTCTTACACACGTTTGATGTCAATAATAACATTATTTTTCAATAGATGAGTTGGATAACTGAAAAAAATTATCTCGTTTCCCAAAAAATTCATATCGACAATGATTTTATGCACACATTGCTGAAAAGAATTGACGAGCTTGATGCAGAGCTCACAACACACTCAAGACAAGTTCACTATTTGCAAGATCAAGCTGAGACTTTCATTAGCAGGGGTCATTTTGAAAGAGATTTGATTAAGGTAAAACTAAAGCTGCAATCTGCCAAGTAAAATTTAGTATTAAGCATTTAATATTTTTTTTAGAAACAAACGGATGAAATAGTGGAGGCTTTCAAAAAACTCGAGATGATGGTAAGAAGTCAAAAAAGCCAGCTGCTCATCAAACAAAAAATTTATCAGGTACAGCAGCGATAAGCATATTCGGTTCCTAGACTTGAAATCAATTCGAACTCTTCCAGTATATCCGTGATAAAGAGGAGATGGTTGACCTCATCAACAGTCAGTTGACGATAGCTGGGTCTGAAGATTATGGAAAAGATCTTCATGATGTAGACAGACTAATACACAACTTCAATATTTTCCTAGAGAATCTCAATCAGGTAAAATCAGGATTTTTCCATTTCTTCTTATCAATCTTCATTTGACATTGTTCGTCGAATAGCACGAGGAGAAGCTATCAAAGTTGAATGCCTTGTCCAACGAGCTCTTAGATGATGTGTATGATTACGACGTCGAAGGAAACACCAAAGAGGTTAATAGCATGTGGGAAGACCTCAGTGAATTAGCCAGCGCGAGAAAAGAGGCCCTTAATGGGGCTAAGAAGGTTCACGCCTTCGACAAAAAGATAGATGAAACCCTTGAGTGGATCCTGGAAAAAGAAGCTCTTTTATCTGTCGAGATCAATTGTCAAGTAATTCAATTTAATAATCTTAATTTGGGATATTTTCTGTATTGAATTATTTTCTAGGATGCTGAAACAATTGAAGACCTTAAGCATCGACAAGTTGGTTTGAAGCAGGACGTAAAAGCTATCGACGATCAGGTATGTGCATAGCTAGCTTTTAGACTGGTGAGGGAAAAATCATTCAAACGTATTTGTATGTTCTAGATTGTTACGATAAACGAAAATGCAGATTCTTTGACCAGCTTTTATCCTGATGCAATGGCTCATATAGTGGCCAAAAGGAGAGAGCTGCTACGGGCCATCGAAAAGTTGGGCATGAAAGTCAAAGACAGAGACCAGCAGGTTTTATCCTTTAAAAAAGCTTTAACCTTCAAGCGTTAAAATGCTATTATTTTCTATTTAAGCTGGAGCAAAATGAGCAGCTTTTAGATTATCACTCAGCCTTTAGGGAACTTCTCTCATGGGCCTCTGAGTTCTTAGCAAGGATGACAAGTCCAGAGTTGAATGATAATCTTCAGGTTATTTAATCAAATATTAGTCACACCTTTCGATTGTCTGTTGACTGTTATTGATCTAATAGGAAGCAATCTCTATGCATGCTCGTCACAAGCAACTTCACGATGAAATGAAGCAACGGCTTGACATAGAATTTGTCACACTTATAAAAAAAGGTCAAAAAATGGTCGATGACAACCATCTGATGAAAGAGGATGTAATTGAAAAAATGCAAACTTTAACCAACAAGTAAATCGCACAGTTGAAACAGAATATTTCGATTTATTTTACAATATACATTTTATTTGTACAGGTCCAACACTTTACGAGGTATCTGGAGTTTGCGAAATAGCATTTATGAGCAGCACATGGATTACTTGAGGTGGCTGAAGGCAATCCATGAGTTGGAAAGCTGGATGCATCAAAAAGAAGAAGAAGTTTTGTCTCCAGAGTATGGAAACAGCCTTGATGACCTTTCAAATTTAATGATTCGACAGGCATGAAAAAGCTTTTTCTTTCCCTTTTTATTTTGCCAACTTTTCAACAAAACTTGCAGCTTGAAATGGAAGAGGCATTGCAAAACAAAGAGGAAAAAGTTATGGATATTAAACGAATAACACTCATAGAAACAGAATTCCAAGCCCTGAAGGTCAAAGAAGAAGAAGCAAGGTAAAATTTAATCCTTTTTCAAGTTAGTCTTTATTTCATCAAAAAAATATTCAAGGCGAGAAGACGAAAAGCGACTTGAAGCTGACCGACTGGATGCTCTTAAAAAGAAAGAAATGGAACGTCAAAGACGTGAAAAACGTCGTGAGGATGAGCGACGACGCACCCAAGAAATTGTTCTTCCACCCGATCATACCTTTAAAGAGTAAGACGCCTCTGCTTGAAAACTACATTATTCTTTTTTATGAGACTAAATTTTCAAACTTTATTAAGATTGATGGCTCCAGAGAGTGATAATAGCATCCCTCGATTCAACACTCGACGTAGCATACGCCAGCCTGCAAAATCTTGGAAATACGATCCAACTAAGTAATATTTTTAGTTGTTTTGCACGCCTATTTTTTGCTTTACAAACTGAGCTTGAGTTTTTGTAAAAAAAACAAATTTTTACTTCAATAGCCTCCCACCAGTCACGAAAGAAGATTACCTTGAACGTAAGCAAGAAACAATGTCTGGCAGAAGAGCGCCTCTTAGATCATGGAAGAGTTACTACACAGTACTCTGTGGTCAAATACTATGCTTTTTCAAGGATGCAAATGATTTTAAGGAATCAAAGGCTGCAAGCCCTCCGCTCTTGATCCATAAGGTCAGCAATATTCACTTTAGCATATAGGTATTCTCATTATTAATCACTTTTTTAAA
>Ga0194133_10008176_pt1 | contig 12297 bp, 7 predicted proteins | sample TA2KigOf40mmetaG_FD_155448 | JGI IMG/M metagenome (GOLD analysis project Ga0194133, IMG submission 155448) | Freshwater microbial communities from Lake Tanganyika, Tanzania - TA2015055 Kigoma Offshore 40m | ecosystem: Environmental > Aquatic > Freshwater > Lake | place: Tanzania: Lake Tanganyika...
GAAGGAATGAAAATAATAACAGCAACAAAAGTACCAATAATATATTCAAGTTTTAAAAAATGGGTTTGGTGTGACAAATCGAATTTAGTTATGGCATTGGATCATGATTCTCTACAATTCTGTATACTTTTATTGTCTGATTGAAGAACAGCTTAATGAATTCGACGACAAAGTTATCAAAACATGTCGAAAACATTTATTGATATTTCAGTATATTTCATTGACCTAATATCATTGATCTAACAACAACCTACTTTTTTCATAAGAAATTCTAAATCTATCAAATTTTCAAAAGTACTGATTTAATATCAAACTATATTTGTAGAGTTTTGGTTCATCTTGATAATTTAAATCAAAAACACGTGTTTAATTTTATATCCTTAAATTTTTACACCATTCCCTCAAAGTAAGTGGAATGTATTGAAAAGATACGTAATAAGGAGCTTGTAGTAAGATGGCAGGAGGTCTGGCTCTCACGCTCTCCTTATCATTCTGTTTCTCCTTTGGCTTTTTAAGTGTTGGAGATTCCGGGGTGGGTAGAAGATTGCCATAGCTGGGAGCCACATATACACCCCTGCTGTTCCAGCAATGCTGTTTCTGCATTTGTGGTGTTGACGAACTGAACTCAACTGTGTCGGAGGTAAAAGGAACGAACAGGGAAAGAGATGGAGAATGAGAATTGAGATTGAGATGCCTTGGGCACCCCTTATTGGTTAGTCTGTGCAGTCTCTTTCTATGTTGTTTTTGACTTACAAGTTTCCAAGATTTTGTGTAAATGTGAGTTTGGTTTTTTCTTTATATGTGTGAGAGTTGCCAGACAAGTGGAGGAAGAGAGTCTGGACTGGCTGAAGCCTAGCGTGCAATCTTAATCTTCTCTCTATGGAAATGATCAAAAATTGCTGCTTCTGCTTTTCACTCTCTCTTCCCATATTACAGTTTTTCATGCTTTTCATGCTGTGGCTTTACACTTAAATAAATAATATTTGGAATAATTATGCTTGGAATATCAAAGAAGTAGTAAGAACCATTAATGTTTAAGGCAAAGTCAACATTCAATTTGGCCAGTTTAATTACATTTTTTCGGAGACTGATTCAGATAGACCAGATTCCCAAAACCTTGATAAAAGTGAACAAATAGTATAAGTTACTTTGTCAAGGCTCACTCTCTCCTTTAAAAACCACAAACTCGTTTGAATTTTCTCACAGTGTATTTATTGGCGATGGAAAAGTCAAAGCCTAGTGCTGAAAAATCTGAAAAATATTTTATCACGAAATTGAATTTTGATAGAAAAATGCAAATTCTAGGAAAATAGTTTTTTCAAAATACTGAATATTAAATAAGACTTGCACTCAAAATCATTTTCACAAGAATTTTTTATCATTATTTAACGTTTTTGGTCTTCCCTAAGATTTTTCTTTCGATTATTGGAGTGGCGAAGGAAAAAGTTGTTCTGGCTGTCATTCATTAAAAGAAATCAATCTGTGATGATGGAAAATTAAAAATCAACTGATTAATCACTCACAAATCTTTTAGCCTAAATATTTTTTCAAAAAAAGGTAGTCCGACGTTATTTTTGAATTTTGAGATGAATCTTTAAGAAAAGTCCTGGAATTTGGTTCTTGCTATTTGATTTAACTAAATTTGAAGCACAAAATATCTTAAACTTTCTGAAAATTCATAAAAAATCAAATACTAAACCAAAGTCAAGTTTGCTCATTCAAATGTAATCTATTTTATGTCCAATTGTAAATTATTGGATTCAAGTTGTTAATATTTTTGAGGGTCCAGGGCTTAATCAAAAGGTATATTTTCACTCAAGAAAACATTTTTTAGAAAATTATTATTCCCAAATTGATTTCCAAAATAATTCAAGCATATATACCAAAAGAATTTTTTTCCTACTTTTTGTCTTTTGCCTAACTGATTTCAGATTTTTCTCAAAAGTTTTAAACATATTGAAAAACATCAATTCAATTGCAAATATTTAAGAATGTCTGAAGAGAGCCCTACTTAAACTCTCTGAACCTCCATGTTTTTCATGTTGTTAGGATTTTAGTCCCATGAATAATTTCTCATATAAATAATCCATCTGAAAAAGCTTTTACTTCCTTAGTCAAGAAGTTGACATTATTGATTTTTACAGTTTATTTTTGTTCTTCTCATATTCTCAACTGCCTCGATCGACTTGCACAACCTGCATATCTATTTGTCATTAGATGAAGTTTGAACACACACAATTCCCTTTTATGTGTATGAAAAACCACGATCGGTCTAAGAAAAAACCACACTGCATTTGACGCCGTTTTTCATTACCTTTTTGATATCTCTATTTCACTTCGTTTTTTCTCTCCTTTATATTTCTACCTTTGTTGTTGGTTTATCTCATTGTTTTTTGCTTATTGTGAAAAGCTTCAATAATTTCTACCTTTGTTTCCTCTTCTTATACCTTTGATGGGAAAATTTGTCATAACATCTTTTCAGCTATTTTTCTTTATGCCTTCTAAACAAATCCTCCGGTAAATAAATTATTTATCGTAATAAGGAGAAATCTTATGGTTTCTTTTTCATACTCTATGCTAAATATTTTTCTTTCGTTTGAGTCTGAAAAACATCCAGCAAATCTCAATGAGGGTAGTTTTATTTACACTGACCGCCTGTGATTTGTTTTCAGATTGGACCCGAGAGACTCGTCTAATGGCCAAAAATCATATCAGCAAGGTTTCAGATTTCAACATCAAATTTTTTTGTATAAAAGTCATTAGTGCTTGTTCCCTTCTCAGGTGGTATTTGCGGCATTGAAGCTGAATGGTGAGTGGTTTCTCAGATACCATGTCTTCAGACGGAGAAGAGCGAAAAAAAAGAGATTGCACAGATTTGATTTTGATGTAATAAATTATTTTTCTGAAATGAAAAATAAACCTCTTTCATTTTTGCACATTTTGATTGCAAAAATTGGACTATGAAAAATTCCCATTCAAGATAACTATATTTTTTGCCCTTAGTGTTTGTTGTGAAAAATCGTTTTCAAATATAGTCACGACACTCAACTTTTATTATTTTTAATAATAATTTTATCGATTGAAACCAAACTTGAATCTTTAATTTTCTTTTTAATTATCTTAGAAATTCCTCCATTTCCATTACAAATATGTAAAAGCTGATAACGGGTTGCTGTGCCCCTTTTTCACTCATATTGCCCCATTTTTGACCCGAAAAAAACCACTGTGCATACTTATTCAATGAAGGCAAAAGCAGCACAGGATACCAGTAATGGATTGAGATGACGTGAATCCAATTCCTTTCCTTTTGCGGCAGAAACAACCAGGCAATGTCTTTTTTCTTCGCCTCCGCCTAAAAACGCAATTAACTTCATTTCCCTGCTTGCACAAGGCTTCGGTGGCTGGGTCAACCCATTTCCGATCTGATTTTGAGGTGAATAGCAAAGCTGAATTCTAATTATCAGTGTGCATTTTCACCAGAATCAGTTAGTTTCTTTGATCGATCGAATGATCTCTCTAAAAAGATACGTAGCTTCAAAGATAAAAGACTTTGTTGTTGCGATAATCGCGCAGAAATCTGTTTTATTTAATTTTTATCTATAAGTAATATGTATTCGTAAGAGTCAGATTGATAGTATGCTCCAGACTTGCTTTTTCTATTGAGATAGATTGCCAAAAAAACCCGAAAAATGTCAAAGATAAAGCAAATAGACGATGGGACGTAAAAAGCCCAAGTGAAATATCGAGGGGAAGGCAAGTATAAACATGTGAAAGGAATCTCTTTCGATTCTACTGAATGGCATAACGATGCTCAAAAGATACGAACAGAAAGGAAGTATCCAAAAAACTTGCTGCAATTACGAGTGGATTACAGCAATCATAAAAGATCGGAATATGTGACCAACCCATTAAAATCAAAAGACCACGACAAATTCTTTCATTTGACGACATGAACAAAAAAGGCCCACGAAATACATCTTTTTAGATTGTAAACTTCCTAAATTTTGGATTCTGATTCTGCAAAACAATTAAATCGAATTTTTAATGTGTTTTACCTAACCTTGCAGGCGATCGACGTTCATCACATAACTTGTTTAGTTGCCATTTTTAATGAAATATGACTGCTTTAAGGGTTTTGAAGATATATGAACTGTATGAATTCTCTTCCATATCAAATCTATCGGCAAACTTGTGCCCATAGCTAAAGTCATTGGCGTGAAAGTTGATTTTAATAGAAGGTGAAGTTGGGAATTCTTTCAATTTCCTCAGTTTCGAACGACCTTGTTCCCTGTCAGTTGATTTTTCCATCATCAATTGAGTGTTAATGTATCGTGACATGTCTTAAGAGTGTTGACAAAATGAAGTGTTGAAATTTCCTCGAATCATCTTTTCCTTTTTTTGCACCAAAAAGCACCATTTAATGAGTGATGACTTTTAGACTTAATAATAATTAAAATTAATTTTAATCAACTGACTTAAAGAGGCAACATAAGATCGACGTATTCTTACCAAATTCATTTGTGGCTTTTTAACTTCTTTTGAAGCTTAAGGATTAAAGTCCAATAGAACCAGAGGTATTTTGTTCTTCTTCGCTCTACTTTTGTTTTGACATTTTTCAACATTTAAAATACTCTTCACTTGACTTGTTTGACTTTAAAAAATCATGAAGGTTTATTTTCTTTTAAAAGAGAAGGGTTGAGATTGAAATTCCACATTTATTTTTAAATCCTACTTCCTTTCGATTATTTATTTTTGGAATGTCAAATTTATCCTGAAAAAAAGTCATACTATATAAGATGAACTTAAATATTCATATTCTTTTTCTGGTTTTGCCGAATAATTTTTTTGTGAATAAAGGAGGTTTACAATCTCTATATCTTCTTCAATTTTAAATTCTGAAATGAAGGCAGGGAAACTGTTCAAATAAAATAACCTTTGACCAGGAGTTGCCCAAAGTAGAGAAAAAGGGAAAAAGTATTTTTTCATGAGTGTTAGCGACTAGAAAACTCGAATTTTGTGAAAATGTTGTGCTGATCTGTAACTTTTCATTTGGATGGGGAAGGAAAGCCAACCCCACCAACTGCCTCCACCTTCTCCCCCCTACCCACACTTTCCTCTAGTCACACACTCCCCTTCCAACTACACCACCACCACCACCCTCAAACTGCAGCTAAGATTAATGATGGAAAAACTAGAACCCATCGTTCCCCTCCTGCTTAGACTCATTCTGTCTCTCTTTTCTACATTTTTCTTTGTTTATTTTTCATTCTGTTCAACTATTCCTTTTTGTGCTTTTATGCATTCTCCTGATTGAACACTTAATACCTATCGGCTCGGTTCAGACTATCCCAACTTTAAGCTCATACGGTAGTAGACTTTGAAAAATGTTTCCACAAGAAAAAAATAACCCAAGGAAAAGAAAAGGTTTATTGCAAGCCCCCAAAAATATACATAAATTTTTATCACAGTCAACTTTTTTTCATCCTCAAATGATGGTGGTGGTGCATCTGTGAAAGGTTTTTTTTGTCACCCAATATTTTGCATCGGGAATTTGCAAGGTAAAAATCCAGACATCCAGGTGATGAATTCATCTGGAACTTTCACAGAGGATGGTGAACAGAGCATTGTACCACTTAACAACGGAAATAAAAGGGAAAAGCATTATCCCTAGAAAAAAAATTTACTCTACGTTTAAGCCATGTATTTGCCTCGCCGAAATGACCTGGAATAACTGTAGTTGATTGTCAACACTCGCATCCATGTAGTTGAACTAATGGTCACACTGCAAGCGAGCTATGATTTTAGTGAAATCTAAGTATTTGTCACTTCCTCATTCTGTCCCAATATCTCATTTACATTTGTCATTTCGAAAAATCTTCTAAAACAAAATAAAATAACGTCACCAATCCATCCTTTTGCGAATGATTGGTTACAATTTAATCTGTGCATGTCAGAGTCGAAAAATCATCGGCAAGATTTCCTATGATTGATTTAGTTAGCACTAAGAAACATTTTTTTTAATTTGGTAAATTTTGGAAAGAGGACAACTTATCTTCGATGGCGTGCATGCAAGATGACGAGCAACATTAGGTATCAATCCTCCTTTTGGCATAACGACACTTTTTTGTTGAAATATTTTACCTTAATGATGGACTGTCATGCAACAGAGGCGGAAGAGTGTTTTTGCAATTCTCTCTAAACACATCTTTCTAACCATCCATCCGTACGTTTAACGTTACATCAGGAATGGGATTTACGATACCCTTCATTCTCATAGTTGCGATTGTGCTTTAGTTAGTTAAATATCTGGGAAATAAATGAGTCCCTCTTTGATTAGATGTAGTCCTACTTTCCAATCATGCCACAAAAACTGTCACTATTGATTTGAGTTGATCAGGTAAACAAAATCAGATTTGGCTCATCTTCATTCAAGTAATCTCATTAGCTAAAACAAAACACAATTGCCTAACCCTTTGTTTGTACTGATAAAAGTATCAGAGATTCATTAAAAACACTCTGCAAATGAAACAAGAAGATAGGGATCAAAAGTTTTATGTTTGAATTCTTATTTTGGCATTCCTTCTTTTCTTGTCACAGTTTGGGTTCTTTGTCAATCAAAAATAAAAAAAAGCCAACTAGGCTATCAAATTCTAAACGAATATTTGTCTTTTAAAGCATTGTTTTTCTTGTGATAATCTCTGGGAGAGGAATCAATCCTCAAAAAAAGCCATTAGATATCACTTAGTTACTTTAACAGATAAAAAATCAAGTTTTTTTACATCCAAAGACCAGATAAAGTCCAGCTAACCTTTCAGATCGTTACTGCAGTCCTCGACATTATATATCCAAAGGTTGGTAATACTTCAGCAGTATTTCTTTATACCAGTTATGAACAGTTTGATGCTTCAATTCAAACTTTTTGGCAAGATATAACAACAAGCCTAGTTAGGTTTGGATGTTAAATCTTTGAGATGAAAAGTATGAGACATTGTTGTGTGTCTTAATCTTCTCAGGGTATCTAGAAAAATAGGCAGATAAGAAGAAAAAGAAGCGACATTCAGATAAGAACAATATACACCACTTTGCTTTTAACGAACACCCTTATGAAAATTTCAAAAATTAACTTTTCAAAACAATGTTAAAAATTTTCAATGCCTTTTGCACCAGCTTTAATAAATGAGTAAAAAGAAAGAAATCTGTTGCAAATATCAAGATTCTGATTGATTTTTTAAGAAAAGTTTTTGATTCAAATTATAAATACAGGAATTAACGTGGTTAAAAGCCCGTTTAATAAACGTTTATGAAAAGTAGTAAAAAAATTTGAAAGTCAATCAAAAATAGTTTAACTTTTTTAACTAAATTTTTAGTCTTTCAGTTACTTAAAACATATGAGAGAAAACAGTTTCTTTCTTGGTTTTAATGCAAATTTTCCTCATGCTCATTTGCATCTTTTCTTTAGAATTGTAAATTTTGTCAAGCTTACTGATTCAAAAGAGCTGAGAGAACAAAGAAATCATGCAAAAGGATGTATTTGGTGAAGCCGAAAATCTTTTCCATGGAATAGAAGTGAGTAAATGATGCTGTCGAAATTCTTGAGGTCTTCATGAAAAAGTAAATAGAAATGCTCAAGGAATCTATTGTTTTTTTGGCAAAGCTTTAACTTGTTCTTAGAAGTGCTAAACAACAAACAGAGCTTTGAGTTCTCAGAGCTTATTTTTCGTTTATTTCTACATTTTCCATCTGGGTGAATGACGTCGAGGGCGTGTTTGAGAATTGAGAATGAGAAAACTGAAATTATAACTTTAGAACGTTCATCAACAAAATTATGATCTGAGCATTTTGAGGCCACCTCCTCTCAAATATGCTCTTTGGTAGACCTACTTTTGCTCAACCCAACATGCTAGAAAATTTTCAAGAAACAAAAATCTCCGGCAGAGAATTTCTTTCAAAATAAAATTTTTGATGAACAACTATGTTAGATAAATAGCTTTGATATAATTCCAACTCGACCCTTTTTTAATGAAGTCAAATACTAAAAGAGATGATAGCCCAAAAACTTTCTTTCCAATCTGATATCTAACAAAGATTTTTTTCACAGGGGCGGTCTTGAACTTCAGGAAGAGTGACTCGAAAAATCTTGACTTTAGTTCAGATCGTTGACATGTTTCCACTTTTCAACGTGACACCTGCAAACCGTGTGCTTTGATCAGGACAAATTACTAGCTTGATATCTTGTAAGTGTTGACAACCAACGTTAATTTCTTCTAAAAGAAAAAAGTCAGAAACCAACTCATGAAATTGATCGATTTTTTACTTCCAATAATTCTAATGATCTGGAAAAAAATATCCGTTATACTTTTGCAATTTAAATCCAACGTACCGGATATTTAAACTCAAAGGTTTATTTTCCTTGCAAAAATTGACAATGTGGAATATTTTTTGACTGACTATCTCAAATTATAGATTATCAGCGGTCACTTGGTCTCTTGTTACAGTAAAGATCATCTTCTGCAATCATTTTTCTGAGTCAAAATATAACAAAAATTCTTTTTTTCACAGCCTCGTTTTTCCAAAAACTAAATCAAATCGTCTATTCCAAATATTTCTTGATAATATAATTTTTAAAAAAAATGTCATTGGGATGTGTATATTCTCCGTTGTGTTAACATTTTGTAGTTGAAAACCGACTGCCTTTCTGGTTGTTTTGCAAATATGGAACTACTTTTATCCCCCTTTTGAACTTTTCAACCAATCGATCAAAACAATATTTTTCTAAATTATTCATGAGGAGAAAGAGGTTTGAAACTTCACCCTTTTCAAAACATTTCAATTTGTTGGTCTTTTGTGCCCGCTAATTTTCCTTGAAATTTGTCTTATTTTGCTCTGATGAGGTGTAAATAGTGGGAGTCTCCATTTCAGGTCTTCAATCAACCTAGTGTCAAAACGTTGGCCCAAACCGATTAGGGGACGAACCCATCATAATAACCTTGAAAAATGGATGAAGATTTGAAATTTGTTTTCCTCCGCCGTCAACCCAAAACACTCCCATTTATCAGCCTATGATCTATTCGTCAGTAGCCAATAACTCAATTGGAGAAAACGACACCCTCCCTCTACTGTGCTGCTTAAATAACTTTTGATTGACAGCTCTGTTGGGGTGTTCTGATTGGCTAAAGCCTCAATCCACTGAGAAGCACACATCGATTGAGACTTAGTCGAACATGAAAATGCTTCCAAGGTATAATTTTTATCCTTGGTATAAACGTACATATTAGCTAAAAACTAAAACAGAACCGGTTAACACGCAGACATCCATTCAAAGAAAAATAATTGGAATCGAAACCGTGGATTTGTTTTGTTTTTATTTGGTAAATCATTTTTCACTAGGAATCATCAAATATTTTTATCATCCTCCAAGATTAACAAAATAATGTATCAGACTATGTTGTACCATTTGGATTTCTCACAAGAACAAGACAAGAAACTTTTTCTGACTTATTATTGCCATAGTAATAGTTATAATAATATTAATGATGATTAAAATAAACTGCACATACACAAGAACAATGTTGAAATGATAAAATAATGTTTCTAAAATTTTGAAAGTAACTAAAAATAATTAAACTAATAGCTGAAAATTGGCCTTGTTTGTTTTGATTACATTTATCTCGGTAGATTTTGTTTTGTATTTGAGGGGTAACATGGGAGAGTATCTCTCTTTAGTACAAAGTTTAAGCCCAAAAAAGTCTTTGTCTCTCTGTTAGCTTCTTATTATTTTTCAGATTTTTGTTCAGAGTATGTCTGGAAATTCTTCAAACTATTGATGAAAGACTTAAATAACGTAATAATGTTCTTCCATGAGGTTGGTCAAAACATGAAAAAGTTGGTATGGTTCAAGCTTTGATTTTCTTTTTGGTATCAAAATAAAATCTATGATTTTTTCATTTGAAACATCAAAAAAGTTGTAAACCTGAAAGTCTTTACAAGTTCAGTGGGTAAGTAGGGAAATCCTAAAGTTTTGAGCTCACAATCATTTTGAAGAGTAATCTTAGGAATTTTCTTATTGCTTCGATTCAAAGATCTTTTTGCTGAACTAAAAACTCGAAAGAAGGGTGCTTTTCCTTGTATCAACAGATGGGCAAAAGTTTAAGTAGTGCTCTGTTTGGTGGGTTTGAAAATGGAACTGAAAAATATATTCTCATCATCTCAGTATTGTTTCTCAGCATATTTAAGTAGTAGAAAATCCAAAAATCGAACTAGCTATGAAAATCTTTTACAAAAAGGAGAAGCCAAAAGGAAAGCTTCCTTTTTTTACTTAATTAACTTTAAAATCTTTGAATCGAATACCCGCGTCAATATCTTTGATCGAATGAAAATAGTATTTTTTATCTTATTGAAATGGAAAGCATTTTACTCTTTCCAAAAATCGACAGACTGACTTGTTTCGTCATCTTTTTTTCATTTCACTACTTGTTTTTATATCAAAATCTAGGAACGTATGAGGTTTTAAAAGGATGACTAACTGTTGTTGGCTTCAACTTTTTTCAAGAATGGAAAGGGAAATTTGTTTTTCTTATTATAACAATGACTATTTGGTTTGAAGTGCTTTCTGCTTGTTTGTTGGTTTGATTGTGCAGCTTAACCTGAGTGAAGTGTTTCAAAATGGTCAATTCTAAATTTAAACTTCGATTGGAAGCTAGAAGAATCTTTGACTGGTTTGGTTTTTCGTTTACTTTTTCTGGGTTCTTTGATTGCAACTATCGTTCGGATGCAGAAAAGGGAAAGTTGAATTGAAGTTGAAACAAGACCTGGTCAGCTGCCTTTCTTTCAATCTTACACAGTGGAGTAAAGCGAGTGGCAACTTTTTCGTTCATATCATAACTATACAAACAAACACAACGTCAAGGAATTCACATTCACAGCGATGTCAAGCCGTAAGGCTGTTCCTGCTTGAGAGCTAGGTTTCCTGGAGGTAGACAGTTGTTTTGAGCTTGGCCGTTTCCACCGCCACCGCCACTATTGTTGCTTAAATGCGGTGGGAGCTGATGGTGAAGGTGGTGCACATTAGTTCCTCCATAATGGTGCTGCTGCTGATTGTGAGGTGAGGTGACGGTACTGACAGGTGAGGGTGCACCTCCCATCTGACCTGTAGGGGTACCCCCACCCCTCGATGAAGAGGAATTTGAAGCTACTGAGGCTGAGGCCGTGCCCTGGTTGTTACCCTGGGACGTCTTTGGACTGACGATAGTTGTGACGCCAGCAGGGTTCGTCTTGCGTCGCACGTTCTTTGTGTTGGGCAACTTATTGTCCTTTTTGTACTTCATGCGACGGTTCTGGAACCAGATTTTGATTTGCCGTTCTGACAAACACAGAGCATGAGCAATCTCGATACGACGTCTTCGGGTTAAGTATCTGTTGAAATGGAACTCTTTTTCCAGCTCAAGGATTTGGTGACGCGTATAGGCAGTCCTCTGACGTTTTGGCTCCATCCCAGTTTGAAAAGTTGCAACACCTGAAATCAAGAGGGCTGACTTTAAAATGAGTTCGTTAGAAAATTCAACGTCTGTGAAATATTTTAGTCTGCAAAAAAAGAATTTTTCAATCATTATCAGATCGAAAAGTTGACCCTAAGGCAATGAGGCATTTCTCCCCTTCTATAGAAAAGGTCCAACTTTTTTTGTTAGATTGTCTACAAGTCCAGCATCTGTGGGCATTTATGATACCTTTAAAAGAAGCTTAAAAAATCTATGCCTAACATTGGATCTCAATCTTTAAAACCACCAACCAATTTGACCAGCCCGAGGTGAAAAAACCCCAGAGCCTCTTGAGTATAAAAAAGGGGCCTGATTGGTGTTTACAAAAAGCCATACGAATGTAAAATAAATTTTTGCGTTATTTAATGAATTAATATTATTTGATCTATTTCGACGTATATCAAACACAGAGCAAAAAAGAAGACATCTGGTCGGTGACATTAGAGCAAACGAGGTCCGAGATTGGAAGACAGACCATCAATTGTTAGGGCCACCCAGAAGCACTCACACATATTATTTTTTGCAAACAGACAAGGACACTTAATCATGCAATTCAATTTTATTTTCATGTCAATGACAATTGAAATGAAGGAATTCTCCTAGACTTAAAAATCCACTTTTTTGTTTTGAAGAATAGAGTCAGCTAGCACTCTCTATTTTTTGACTTTGTCTAAAGTAACTTGGGAATCTTGACAGTACTAAACTCTCTTACAGTTTCGGGATAATGCTTGGAAAATTGTTGATATCTCAATCAATTTTGAAA
>Ga0194133_10008177_pt1 | contig 12295 bp, 7 predicted proteins | sample TA2KigOf40mmetaG_FD_155448 | JGI IMG/M metagenome (GOLD analysis project Ga0194133, IMG submission 155448) | Freshwater microbial communities from Lake Tanganyika, Tanzania - TA2015055 Kigoma Offshore 40m | ecosystem: Environmental > Aquatic > Freshwater > Lake | place: Tanzania: Lake Tanganyika...
TCGCGTCGATGTCAAAAGTGACTTCGATTTGCGGCACGCCACGTGGTGCCGGGGGCAAGCCCGTCAATTCAAAGGTGCCGAGCTTCTTGTTATACATCGCCATTTCACGCTCGCCTTGATAAACCTGCACGAGCACTGAGGGCTGGTTGTCATCAGCAGTCGTGAAGGTCTCTGAACGCTTCGTCGGAATAGTCGTGTTGCGCTCGATCAACTTCGTCATTACCCCACCCTTGGTCTCGATTCCCAAAGAAAGCGGTGTGACGTCAAGTAGCAATACGTCTTTGACTTCGCCTCTTAGCACACCGGCTTGCAGGGCAGCACCAACCGAAACCACTTCGTCCGGGTTGACGTTCTTACTCGCCTCTTTACCGGTTAGAGATTTCACAAGCTCGGTTACCTGAGGCATACGTGTTGAACCACCGACCAAGAGAACTTGGCTGATTTGTTCTTTCTTGATGCCAGCGTCTGCGATTACCTGCTCGACAGGTTTACGCGTTCGCTCTAACAGACTCGAAGTCATTTGCTCGAACTGTGCGCGCGAGATCGTGTCTTCAAGATGAATTGGGCCCTCATTTGAAGCAGTGATGTAGGGCAAGTTGATGGTGGCGTTTGCCGAGCTCGAGAGCTCGATCTTCGCCTTCTCGGCAGCTTCTTGTAAACGTTGCATGGCCATCTTGTCTTTCGAAAGATCAATGCCCGACTTGTTTTTGAAGTTGGTCACTAGGTAGTCAACGATGGCTTGATCCCAGTCGTCACCACCAAGTTTGTTATCGCCGGCGGTGGCCTTGACCTCGACGACACCCTCGCCGATTTCAAGTAGTGAAACGTCGAATGTTCCACCACCTAAGTCGTAAACCAAAATGAGTTGTTCTTTTTCGGCTTTGTCTAAGCCGTAAGCCAGAGCTGCAGCCGTTGGTTCATTGATGATGCGGAGCACGTTCAAGCCCGCGATTTCGCCAGCCTCTTTGGTGGCTTGTCGCTGGGCATCGTTGAAGTAAGCAGGCACGGTGATGACGGCGTCGCTAACTGATTCACCCAAGTAGGCCTCAGCGTCACGCTTTAGCTTCTGCAAAATTCTCGCGCTAATTTCTTGCGCGGTGTAAGGCTTGTCGTCGATCTCAATTTCCCAACCGGTGCCCATGTGGCGCTTTACCGATCGAATCGTGCGCTCAGGGTTGGTTACCGCCTGTCGCTTGGCGACCTCACCGACTAGCACCTCGCCGTTTTTGGCGAAAGCAACGATGGACGGGGTAGTGCGCGAACCCTCAGAGTTCGCAATGACGTTCGGCTCGCCGCCTTCAAGCACAGAAACCACCGAGTTGGTCGTTCCTAAATCGATTCCTACCGGGCGTGACATGGGTGTCCTTTCTTATTGACTAGAGATTTGCCGCTGAGAAAATCCTTTGGTTGCAAGGGGTGTAACTGCGATTACCGCCTTTTTATTCCCCTTTGGTCGGTCTTGGATGCCTTAGGTTACTCATGAGTAACTAAGCCACTTTCGGAGGGTCAAAACCCTATGGAGCCCCATCTCGCAGTTCGTCTGATTGCGACAGTTGCCGTCGTCAGCGTGCTCGGTTACTTCATCGTCAAGCGCAGTTGGTTCTTGATCAGGTCGGTGACAGCAGGTCAGGCAGTGCCAAACCCGATAGCGCACCTGCCCAAACGAGCTGAGACCGAAGTCGTGCAAGTAGCTGGGCAAAAGAAATTGCTTGCCTGGGCTGTGCCGGGTATCGCACACGTGATGGTCTTTTACGGATTCATAGTTCTTGGCCTAACAATCATCGAAGCCACCGGTGCTGTGTTCGACCCAGACTTCGCCATTCCGATTATCGGTCGCTCGCCAATTCTTGGGTTTCTTGAAGACCTTTTCACACTGCTCGTACTTGTTTCAATAATCATGTTCGCTGCCATTCGCATCGCGCAAAGCCCCAAAAAATTAGGACGAAACTCAAGGTTCTTTGACAGCAGTTTGGGTGCTGCCTGGTTGGTCTTGTTCATGATCTTTAACGTGGTATGGACTCTCGTTCTTTACCGCGCAGCTCAGGTGAATACCGGGGTGTTTCCGTTTGAGAGCGGGGCATTTCTGTCTGAGTGGGCGGCCAGGTTGATTGCCCCCCTTGGCTATGAGGTAAATGAGTGGCTCGAAACCATCGGCATCGTCTTGCAGTTGGGCGTGATCGTCGGGTTCTTACTACTTGTGCTTTACAGCAAGCACTTACACATATTCGCCGCGAGTTTGAACGTCTTCTTCTCGCGCATGCCCAATTCACTTGGGCCACTAATGCCGATGTATTCAGGCAAAGAGCAAATCAACTTTGAAGACCCTGCAGATGATGCAACTTTTGGACGGGGAAAGATCGCTGACTACACCTGGAAGGACGGTCTTGATTTTCTTTCTTGCACCGAATGTGGGCGGTGTCAGTCGCAATGCCCCGCTTGGGCGACAGATAAACCCCTTAACCCGAAATTGCTGATAATGAACCTGCGCAATCACCAAATAAATGCGGCACCTGTAACCCTGGCCGGCGGGCTTGATGCCTCGCCTGAAAAGTTGGCGAAGGTGCCAGCTGCTGCAATAGCTGAAGCCGAGAGACCCCTAGTTGGTGATGCCGATGTAAACGGGGTAATCGACCCCGAAGTCTTGTGGTCATGCACAACTTGCGGGGCCTGCGTTCATCAGTGCCCAGTGGACATCGCCCACATCGACCACATCGTGGACATGCGTCGAAATCAAGTTCTAGTTGAGTCGGCGTTTCCCCCAGCACTTGGTGGCATGTTTAAAAATGTCGAAAGCGCTGGCAACCCATGGGGGATGCCCTCGCGCGGACGCACCGCTTGGATCGAAGAGATGGAATTCCCCGTCCGTGTAATTGGCCAAGAAGGCCTGAATGAACTCACAGATGATGTTGAGTATTTGTTTTGGGTTGGGTGCGCAGGGGCATACGACGACCGCGCTAAGAAAACGACTAAGGCCGTGGCCGAACTGCTGCACATCGCCGGTGTTTCATTCGCCGTTTTGGGCGAAGGTGAGACGTGTACGGGTGACCCAGCGCGCCGCGCCGGTAATGAATTTCTATTTCAGATGCAGGCCCAGACCAACGTTGAAACCCTAAACACAATCAAGGCCGACAAAAAAACAGGCAAGAAAATCGTGGTGACTTGCCCCCATTGCTTGAACACAATCGGACGGGAATACCCGCAACTTGGCGGCGATTACGAAGTCGTGCACCACACCGTCCTGCTAAATCAATTAGTGGACCAGGGGCGTCTGATACCCGTCAAACCAGTAGAGACGTCGGTGACGTATCACGACCCGTGCTACCTCGGGCGTCACAACAATGTTTACAAACCGCCAAGGGAGCTAATAACCGATTTGCCCGGTGTGAATTTCAAGGAAATGAAGCAGAGCGGGTCAAAGTCGTTTTGTTGCGGGGCGGGTGGGGCTCGCATGTGGATGGAAGAAAGCATCGGCACTCGGGTAAACCTCGCCCGAACCGATCAAGCACTAGAAACAGGCGCAAACAAGATCGCGGTGGCGTGCCCGTTTTGTAACGTGATGTTAAGCGACGGCACGACTGCGAGAAAACAAGAAGGCGTGGCTGCCCAATCGATAGAAGTCTTAGATGTCTCTCAACTCTTGCTGGAGTCAGTTCGCAAATAAGCACGTAACGCGAGTAACGCCGTAGCTATCACCACGCTAATTGCCACAACCCACATCACGTTCGCGCTAGCGCCGAATTCGGTTAGCAGGATTTGTAAGTTCAACAAGATGACCGCGCCACCAATAGCCGCGCCAAAGGGGGCAGAGGGCAACCGACCAGCCAACTTGGCCGCTATCGGGGCCATGATCACCCCACCTATTAATAGGCCTGCGACCACGTCCCACTCAACTTTTGCGACGGCACCGAAGATGAACCCGGCGCTCGCCGCAACAGCCACCATGAACTCAGACGCGCTGACTGTGCCGATTACTCGACGCGGCGCCGTTTTGGTAAGCGTTAACAGCGTTGGGGTGGTTATGGGGCCCCAACCGCCGCCACCTGAGGCGTCCACAAAACCTGCGAAACCACCAAGTGGCACCAGCAAGTTTGTCTTTGGTCGCGACGAGATCACTGGAATCAACGTGGTGCCCAAACCAAAACGCAACAACAAAATCAAGCCCAGCACTATTAAGAGTGCTGACATCCATACGCGTGCGTCGGTCAACGAGATTTGCGAAAGCACCGTCGCACCTATGAAGGCACCAACTGCACCGGGAATTCCCAGTCGCCAAATGACTCGCTTATCTACATTGCCTTCGCGCCAGTGAGAGAGACCAGAAGCTAACGTCGTGCCGATTTCTGCAAAATGCACCGCGGCACTGGCTGAGACTGGTGTTGCGCCGAGCAAGATCAGCAATGTCGTAGAGGTGATTCCAAACGCCATGCCCAAAGTGCCATCTACTAGCTGGGCGAATGCACCTGCGACTGCGAAAAGAAGAATTGCAGGCAACTAATCGCCCTTAACTCTTAGTCTGAGATATCAGTTATGTGAAAATTCAGATGCGCTTTTGATGCTGTTGCGCCTCGCTGGCCTTGATACCTAGAGCCATGAATCGCTGACCCGTACGGATTCTCTGCCGGTGAGGTCAATCTAAAAAGACAAAGCTGCCCGATCTTCATACCGGGCCAAAGTTTGATTGGCAAGGTAGCAACGTTGCTAAGTTCAAGAGTTACGTGGCCCGAAAATCCGGGGTCAATAAAACCTGCAGTCGAGTGTGTTAGTAGCCCGAGTCGTCCAAGGCTTGACTTTCCTTCCAGGCGCCCCGCAATGTCATCAGGCAACGTCACTACTTCATAGGTGCTGGCGAGCACGAATTCGCCCGGGTGCAAAACAAATGCCTCTTTAGGGTCAGACTCGACTAAGCGAGTGAGCTCAGGTTGATCTTGTGCGGGGTCAATGTGTGCGTACCGGTGGTTTTCGAAAGTGCGAAAAAATCGGTCGAGTCGCACGTCGATGCTCGAGGGTTGAACCATCGAGGGGTCGTAGGGCTCGAGCTTTACCCGTCCGCTTTCTATTGAGTCCCTCAGATCGCGGTCAGAAAGCAGCACGCGTGCGAGAGTAATAGTGAACCCACACCTAGCCCGCGACCTCAAAAATCGCAATGGGCATAATCGTCTTTACCCTGCGGGTGTAGTTCAATGGCAGAACTTCAGCTTCCCAAGCTGATGGCGCGGGTTCGATTCCCGTCACCCGCTCTGTGTGCCACCTGGGCCGGTGGCCGTGTCGAGAAACTCCAGTATCTGCAAGGGGTTACTGACCAGTAACATAGAACCACCGGCGACCAATCTGTGGCGCCTACCGCGGGGGTGCATGTGGGTCACTACAAGTCGAACTTGCGCGACATCGAATTCAATCTTTTCGAAGTTTTCAACGTGGGTGAGATCTTGGGCAAGCCCCCGTTCGCAGATCTAGACACTGACACAGCGCGCGAAATCTTGCGTGAAGTTGATCGCTTTGCCACTGGCCCACTCGCAGAAGGTTTTGCCGAGAGCGATCGCAACCCGCCAGTGTTCGACCCAGCTACCCAATCGGTAACAATCCCTGAGCCGTTTAGAAGTTCGTTTCAAGCTTTAGTTGATTCTGAGTGGTGGCGCCTGCCCCTACCTGAGTCACTTGGCGGACAAGCAGTACCCCCGTCCTTGGTATGGGCGGCCAATGAGTTACTACAAGGTTCTAACCCAGCAGCTTTCATGTTCATGGCCGGCCCGAACTTTGCCGTCGTGCTCGACGAGATTGGCACCGCTGATCAAAAGAAGTGGGCCCAATTAATGATTGAAAAGAATTGGTCCGCGACGATGGTTTTGACCGAACCCGACGCCGGTTCAGATGTAGGTGCCGGTCGCACGAAGGCTACGAAGCAAGACGACGGCTCTTGGCACATCGAAGGTGTCAAGCGGTTTATTACTTCGGGCGAACACGACATGACGGACAACATCATTCACTTTGTTTTAGCCAGGCCCGAAGGTGGTGCACTTGGCACCAAAGGCCTGGGGCTCTATATCGTCCCGAAGTTTCTCTTTGACGAGAGTGGAAACTTGACCGAACGCAATGGAGTTTTTGCTACCAACGTTGAACACAAGATGGGGCTTAAGTCTTCTACCACTTGCGAAATGACTTTTGGTGCGAAGAGCCCCGCCAAAGGTTGGCTACTTGGTGACTCGGTTGAGGGCATCAAGCAAATGTTTAAGATCATTGAGTACGCACGGATGTTGGTCGGTACCAAAGCCATCGCGACTCTTTCTACTGGATACCTAAATGCGCTCGACTATGCGAAGACTCGCGTTCAAGGCCCGGACTTAACGAAGATGACAGACAAGACGTCACCGCGTGTGACCATCATCAATCATCCAGACGTTCGTCGGTCACTCATGCTGCAAAAGAGTTACTCAGAAGGCATGCGTGCACTCTTGCTTTATACGGCCGGTTTTCAAAATGACGTGGTAATCGCGCAGGCTGAGGGTGGTTCTGCTGAAGAAGCAGAGAAGATGAACGACTTGATGTTGCCCATCGTCAAGGGTGTGGGCTCAGAACGCTCGTACGAAATGTTGGCGCAATCGCTGCAAACCCTGGGTGGCTCGGGCTACCTGCAGGACTACCCAATTGAGCAATACATCCGCGATGCAAAAATCGACACGCTCTACGAGGGAACGACTGCAATTCAGGGTCTGGACTTCTTCTTTCGCAAGATGGTGAAAGATCAATTCCAGTCGATTACCAAAATTGCCTCTGATATCACCGAGACTGTGAAAGCCGACCCAGGCGACGGATCATTTGCCCGCGAACGTGAGTTGCTAGGCAAGGCGCTTGAAGAGGTGCAAGCGATGGTGGGCACGATGGGTGGCTGGGCGATGGCTAGCCAACAAAACCCCAAAGAAATCTACAAAGTTGGGCTAAACACGACGAGTTTGTTGATGTGCGCTGGCGATCTAATCATCGGTTGGCTCTTGCTGCGTCAAGCTGAAATTGCCAAAGCCAAGTTAGACGCTGGTGCTACCGGTCGCGATCGTGACTTCTACTTGGGCAAAGTTGAGGGCGCGAAGTGGTTTATTTCGCACCGCCTGCCGCTAATCGGTGCTGAAAGGCGTGCTGTTCAGTCAACTGATGAGGCTTTGATGGAGCTTCCCGAGGGCGCCTTCTAGCACTTAGTCGGTTAACGCGCCGCCATACTCGGGCGGTGCCTGTTGCGGTAATCGGTTCTTTGTTAACCGTTTATATCGCGTGGGGCTCGACTTATCTGGCGATGGCTTTTGCCGTCGAAACGATGCCACCGGTAATTCAAACCGGGGTGCGCTTCATGCTTTCTGGGCTGCTAATTGGCGCGGTCTTGATGCTGCGCGGCGGGGTGAAAGCGCTCAAAGTCACGTGGCGCCAACTTCTTGCAGCCGGCCTTATTGGGACGGGGTTAATCGGTGGCGGAACAGCTCTGCTAGCTGTGTCATTGCAATACATACCAAGCGGGGTCGGTGCGTTAATCGTTGCTGTCACGCCACTTTGGTTGGTGCTATTTCGGTTAGTCGTTGGTGAAAGGCCAAAGTGGCAGACGTGGGCTGGGGTATCGCTCGGGTTCATTGGTGTAGCGCTACTGGTTCGCCCTCAAGGTGGTGGGAGTTTATTTTTGCTACTGCCAATTCTGGGTGCATTCACGTGGGCATTGGCATCTTTTATTGCCCCGCGGGCTGGGTTGCCACTGAATCTTTTTGTTGCAGCAGTTTGGGAAATGATTATTGGTGGGGCAGTTACCGCCTCGATTGGGCTGTTCGCCGGGGAATCTTGGTCTGAATTTTTGGCAGGGTCGGCGGCGTCTTGGGCAGCGTTTAGTTATCTCGCAATAATCGGGGCAATTGCGTTTACTGCTTACACATGGTTGCTTGGTAACGCGCCGATTTCACTAGTTGGCACTTACGCATTTGTTAACCCGGTAGTGGCCGTCTTTCTCGGTGCGCTTTTCTTGTCCGAACCAATCACAGGCGCGCTGATCTTCGAAGGTTCTTTAGTTATTGCAGGTGTGGCCTTAGTCGTCCTCGGCGAACGCAACACTGACAATTAAGGTTAAGACTCCTCCCTAACGAACCGTAAATCTAAAGTAGTTTTGAATATTATCCTTTGCTTTCAATATTTCAGTATCACAGGAAAGCACATACGACATTACGAGATTCTCATTTCGAAAATGCCGAGAAACAGAATCCCTTGGAGCACACCCAACCTGGTTCCCCAACCAACCTAAGCCAACTGATCTAGGAAAAAGTACATTCACTCGGTCCATGCCCTCAAGATCACGCGAAGAAACAGGGGTCAGATCGTTGACAAACGGCGCCACATTCTGAGGCCAGCGGTAGACAAGGGCATCCTGGCCCTCAGGTAAGGAATCAAGTGCCTCTCGAAAACTCGTGGCCCAATAGTCAGTTTCCCAACGATTTGAATAGCCCGTTGCTGCCGCCACTGGATTCACGTAAACATAGCTGTAGGGGAAAAGGCGAGCGGCCTCATATGACGGAATTAACACGGCCGCAAGTGCCAGCAACTTCACTACATAATTCATCTGGCCAATTCGAGAACCACGGGCCCATTGCATAACCAGAGACACGCCACATGCCGCCAAAATCGCTACCGCCGGATATACATAAAGGTGATGCCGCAAATAAGTATGACCTCTGGATAGAACGGTAAGAGTGGGTACCAAAATAATCTGCATCGAAATGAGGATTCCCATAAAGACGAGCACATAACGACTTTGCAGCCGTTTGCTGTTCGAAGTTTCTCTCGCTAGGGTGATGTTTTCCCAATAGAAGAAAAAGCCAACAAGAGCGAAAAGTCCGATCAATATGGGAATCGTTGCCCAAATGCCCGCAGGAAGAAACCAAAATTCAGGAGCCTCGCCACTGACCATAAATCCAAACAGCGGAGTAGGGGCACCGGATGGAAATTGAAGATTTGAGGCTACTCCCCCTAGGAGTGAGTCAGCACTCAAGTCACATCGGTTACGGTCATCTGCAATAACACAAGGATGCGTGGCTAGGACCATCAAGACTCCCGCGCAAGAGCCAAAACTTATCCCCAGGGTTCTGAGTTTGAAGTCGAATGACTCGTCAATCTTCCTTTGAGTAAATAGGCCCAAAATCACAGTGACCGTCACAGTCAAGAAGAGGGGTAGCAAGAAAACTAATCGAGTACCTGACGCAATCCAAAACCCAAGTGAGGAAATAACTCCAATAAGAATTGGTGCATATCTTCGTTTCGCCTTCCCTGCCGGCAACCTTAGATAAGCAACACAGGCACAAGTGACTAATGTGTAACCCAACGCAACTGGAATGTCTTTCGGATTAAAAAAGCTGTGTCCTGCGAAAACTGGAAATGAAAGAACTGCGACCGCGGCCCAAAGTGCCAGAGTTTTCTGAGTCGTAATCAACCAAACAACAAGTGCGACTGTCGCAGTTGTAAGAAGGCCGAGAAAAACAACCACTAAATGTCGAACAAAGTAACTGTCGCTATCCAGTTCGGGCCTGAGGAAATCTTCATTACCAAAGACGGTGTTGGTCGTATTTGCCAATATCTGAAAAGAAACGCCATATACCCCAAAGTGCCAATGATCAGGATTTGCCGCAAATTGCTCACCGTGTAAATCACTTGTATGAACTTGCTCGTCGACGCTTACCCCTGACTTCACACTCCCCAGAACCAGCAGAAGAATCTGGGCAAAAAGTAATCCTGTAAGAACAGCGATACTCGTTACATCGCTTGGCGAAATGACTTTGCGTCGAACGCCAGCAGGTACCGTTATCTCTTTACGCAATATCCCACATACGACAATGGAATGTGTTCACGCCGCAATTGTCTCTCAACCCTCGCTACCTCGTGACAGTTATCTGGTAAACCAAGCCAACCGAAACCAACACGGTGATTTCTTACGAAGTAAAACTCAGTCCCTCTTTCCAATCCGCGCATGTCAGAAATCTCCTGGAGGCGCCTGTCCAAGAAGTAGGGGGAAATTAAAGAAAAATAAGGAGAATCTCGGGCCACCAGAGATCCATCGGGAACAAAGCTAAGGGCTTCCCGACTACTAGCGCCCCAATAATCTGATTCCCAATTCTTGCTAAAGCCATAGATAGAAGCGAGAGGATTGACGTAGATATAGGAATAAGGCCATAGTCGGGCACTTTCAAGAGTAGGAATAATCAAGGCGGCCGCAGCGACCAGTAGCACACAACTCCTAGCAAGCAGGGCCCGCACAGCGATGCGGCCGGCGACCCACATCAAAACTGCAAGACCGAGACTCGCAAAGACCATTAAAGCTGGAAAAACAAACAAAAATTGTCTCTGTGAATCATAGGCCACAGAGCCCGTCACGGAAGCTACCACAGGTATCAGGGTCATTTGCAGGGCAACCACCAAAAAAGCTACTCGGAAGTTAAGGGGCAAAGATGCAGTAGGCAAAAACTCCCTTGACCAGAAGGTGAAAAAATGTGTCGTAGCCACGATGATGCCTAGTAAACAAAACAGGGCAATCAGAATGGGAGTACCTGACCAGATCGAGACCGGCACATACCACCATGGTGGGCTTGAGCTCTCTAGTATTTGGCCGGCCAAGAAGGTAGGTCCAATTCCTGGGTGTTCGAACGAAGCACGCGATATCGCTGGAAGAAGCTCGAGCCCAAATGTGCAATCCGGTGACTTTCGAAAAAGCAAACAAGGATTTGTGACAGATAGAAGCAGAAGTCCAAAGCCGAATGCCCCAAGAGAGGAAAAGAACCCAGATTTTAGCCCTCTGATCTCGATACCAATATGTGACCTAAAGAAATAGAGGCAAAAAAACACGATACCTACTGTCGCCACAAATACCAGAAGGAATACGTATCTGATACCAGCAGCTAACCAAATCCCTGAAGCCATTATGAATGTGCTTAACCAGGTATGTCGACTAAGGCTCGATTTAGGAAGTTGAGGTTTCATCAGAATACGGATCAGACCTAAAGAAAAAAGAGAGTAGCCTAGAGCGATCGGAATATCTTTTGGATTAAACATTCCATGACCCAAAAACACGGGAACAGCCAGTAGTGCTACAGAGCCCCAAAGGGCGTACAAATTCCTAACTCCCAGATAGCGAGATAAGTAGAAAACACAAATCGATGAAGCCAAGACCATCAAGGCGCTAAGAAGATGAGCAACGCCATACGATTCTGGGGTCGTACCTGGCAATCCAAGTTCATCAATACCGACGGCAAAAGCAACAAGATGACTCAAAAGCTGAAACGAAACACCAAATACACCAAATTGCAACGTGGTCGGGTCTGAAGGCCACCGAAGATCACGGATACTTTCCCGCTCAATTGGCTCATCGCTTGTGATTCCTATTGTCTGGGAGCCAGTAAAAAGCATGAACCCCAAGACCAATCCGACTAATACGAGGAATCCGGCGAATGCAGCATCTACTCTCATGTCCACGCCTCTAATTCGCTTGAGCATCGTCATTAAGAGCGGGAGGTCATCGCCGTTTGTAAGAAGCGGGTGTTGGCGTCGGGGGTTCCGATTGTGATGCGGACGCCGTGGTCAGGAAAGACTCGAACGCTCAAGCCCACTTCTTCACAGGCCGTAGCGAACTCTTCTGAGCGGGCGCCCAAGTTCAGCCAAACGAAATTACCTTGAGCCTCAGGCACATCCCAGCCTTGGCCTTTTAGCGCCGCCACAACGCGTTCGCGTTCACGCACTATTTCATCGACGCGGGCCTGTAATTCGCCATCGCGAGCAAAGGATTCCAGCGCAGCCTCTTCAGCCAATTCGGTGACACCAAACGTAAGAGCAACTTTTTTAGCTGCATCAATAACTTTGGGGCTCGCAACCCCATAGCCAACTCGCAAACCCGCCAACCCGTAAGCCTTCGAGAATGATCTCAAAATGGCAACATTCGCGAATTCATCTTTACCCATGAATGAATCGCCACTTACCGCATCTGACGCCGTTACGAACTCCGCATAGGCCTCGTCCAAAATCACCAAGACATCAGTTGGCACAAGCTTCAAGAACGCTCGAAATTCTTCGTCCCCTACAGTAGGCCCCGTCGGATTATTCGGCGAACAAACCAAAATTGCTCTTGTCTTTGGCCCGACTGCCCTAGCCATAGCCGTGAGGTCGTGTCGCTCCCCTGCGGCTAGAGGCACCTGCACCGGTGTTGCCCCCACGGCTTGAACAAAAATCGGGTAAGCCTCGAATGACCGCCACGCATAGATAACTTCATCGCCAGGCTGCGCAACCGCTTGAA
>Ga0194133_10008179_pt1 | contig 12292 bp, 6 predicted proteins | sample TA2KigOf40mmetaG_FD_155448 | JGI IMG/M metagenome (GOLD analysis project Ga0194133, IMG submission 155448) | Freshwater microbial communities from Lake Tanganyika, Tanzania - TA2015055 Kigoma Offshore 40m | ecosystem: Environmental > Aquatic > Freshwater > Lake | place: Tanzania: Lake Tanganyika...
GGATGTGTGTGCAAAATTTCATCATGATCCGTGCAGGGGTTTGGATTTCCATTAGCCCCCCACATACCAACAAACAAACAGACAGACAGACAAACATCTGTACGCCCATTTTTATATATATAGATGACGTTTTTCCACCAAATGGAAAATAACCATTCATGAAAACTACAAATGATTAATTATTTATGATTGAAGGACCACCTTTTAAGCCTGCCACGCAGAAATAAACAGCAGACATTTAATTATTTTTTAGTTTTGCCTCAAAATCGGACCAGTTATATTGATACTATATTTATAAGAGTCCCAATGTCAATTGGCCTGAAGGCTTAGAAAAACTAAAACTACGAGACATTGCTATAAAAAATCAGAAAAAATTAATGGCTAGGCTCTTAAAAAGATGTATAAACTTTATGCATAGTATGAGCCAATAAAGCGAAACAAACAAAACAAACAAACAATGAAATCATGAGGATAGAAGGTTGACTTTAAAATTACACAAATTCTGTCTAAGTTAAGATCACAATTTGTCCATGGGACTTTTATCTCAGCCAACACACTGCCACGCCAGTTTTTAGTCACTTGTCTTCCAGCTTTGTGGGTAGAGTTGTCAAAGCCAAAGAGCATTCCAGCTTCTCTGTTTTTCGTGTACGAATTTTTAAAAAAACTTTGTCCTCAGTTTGTTGGGAGATCTGGTACTCCAGATTTTCCTCAGCAAAGTTGCTGCAGCAAAACGGTCATCGATTTGATGGAGACAATTTGTCCTTCTAGATATGACTTCTCTCTTCATACCTTGTTTGTGATAGCGTACAACAATTCTTAGACCACTGAAGTGAGGCTTCTCCACTTCTTTAATAGTAGCTTTGCAGGTGGATGGTGTTAGCCAAACAGGTGACGCGTAGTAGAGGATGGAGAAGACTTGTGAAGTTACAACTGTAAGCGATTGTTGCTTGTGCATTTTCTTTCTGATTATTTTGAGACCATTGAGTGTCCTAAGAACACAGTTCCTGAATTCCTGGGCATGTTCATTCCACTGCATTTTAAAATCAAACCAGACTGCAAGAGCTTTAATCTTTTCAGCGCTATGGAGAATGGTGTCATCAGAGAGCTGGATAGTTGATGGGTCAAATTCCCGACATCTTATGAATGAGATAACCTTAGTCTTTTTCTGATTAAACCATTCCTATCTCACCGAGTTAGGCTGAGCGTAAGGTGATGTTGTTTTGGACTGCACTTATAACTTTCTTTCTTTCGTAGCGTTTATCTCATTCTTCATAAAATAAAATATGATTTTACAAGAGATTGATACTAATGAAAGGACAGAGCACAGAACATCAATTTCGTGTCAAATAATCAAAAAAAGCTCTCTTGAGCATTCGTCTTCGTGAATTGTCCGGTATTTCTTTTCCTAGCCATGGTTCCTTGAAGCTGTCCATGAACTTCAGCCTATTCTGAATCGACTGCCTTCCAATCTTGCCTTTGGAATTGTTGAAGAATTTTCCAATCTCTGGTTCTCTTCTTGTGGCAAACAATGTCTCCCTAATTTTGACTGCCAAGTGATTTGGTGCATTATGTTGTAGGCATTTAATGACAAAGCTTGCTTGAGCATATTTTCCCCACTCAGATGGACTTGCCCGTTTGCACCTTTTTGTAAGCTCATGCCGCGGAATCTTTTTCTTGAAGTCATACAGAGATATTCTCAAGGCCTTGTAGTGTGCAGTGTTCACTAGTTTTTTTAAATTAGCCTTCAGGGTGGGTATCAACCAGACCTCTGAGCAGTAATATAGTTGACTGAAATATTGACTAGTGATTAACTTTTGAAAGTCCTCAAACATGAATTTCCGTCTAATTTTGAGGAGGACAGAAAGCTTTGAGCCACACTTGGCAATCGTATGCCGTATGTGATTTTCCCATGTGAGTCTGTCATCAAAGAGAACTCCTAACACCTTTATTGTTTGTTTAGATTTAATAATGTCTTCGCCAATTTGCACATCAATTGCTGTATGGCTTTTCTTTCCAAAGTTGACGACCTCAGATTTTTTAGCATTGACTTTCATTCCTAATCTCTCCAGTTCGTGAATGTGAGATCGACTCATTTGCTTCACTCTTTCTAGGCCGTGATCAAGATCTTTATCGATGATAACAACGTAGCTGTCATCTGCATAGCTTACGTAGTGGTCTGGTTTGATGACCTGCTGAATTCCACCACAGTAGACCGTAAAGAGTTTAGGCCCCAGTGTTGAACCTTGGACGCATCCGACATCAAGTCTGCGCTCCTTGGATTGTTTGCCAGACACTTCAGTGATAAACTGTCTTTTGTATAAAAAGTCTGTGATTATAAATAAGATTCCTTCCGAGAGATCACCTCTGTTGTGAAGTTCGTCAAGTAAAATATCTTGTCGAAGCAGATCAAAGGCTGCTGACATGTCAATTGAATACACTATTGCGAAGTTTCCGGCATCTATTGCTTCTGCAATCACTGACTGAAGTTCTAAACACGCCGTTGCCGTACTATGATGGCTCCTAAATCCATGTTGGGAGAGTCCTTCTAAGTTTATTGTTTCTTCATTTAGTTTTTTAAGGACCATCTTTTCATAAATAGTACTAAATGATGGTAGATTAGATATGGGTCTATAGTTAGAAACATCAAGTTTATCCCCATTCTTGTGTAATGGTAGTACCCTGGCTGTCCTCCATTCATTTGGCATTCCGCGCCTTGCTGCTTGATTAATTAGCTCTAACGTGATGTCAGGGTAAATTGTGGCAAAGTCCTTTGCCATTTTTAGAGGAATGCCATCATGTCCAAAACATTTTTTGGATTTTATTAATTTTAATGCATTACAGAGATCTTCAGCATTGAACACAATTGGATTATTAGGGATCCGACCCTGTTTTACTTCAATTGGCCTTTGTTCCAGTTTTGAAAGTTTGTCAACCTTTTCGATGAAAAACGTGCCAAATATTTCAGAAAGTTCATCGTAGTCGCTGATCCTGATCAATTTTCCTTCTTGCATCAAGCAAATGTCTCTCCGTTGGTTTTTTCCTAGCATTTTATTGACCATTCACCAGAATGTTTTCGAGTTGCTGGAGGTTGCTTTAGTTTTTGTAGCATTGTTGATTTCAATCTTTAGCATCTTTCTAAGCATCTTTGAATACATTTTGGATCTTTTTAGCCATGTTGTGTTTTTAGATCCCTCTTTTAGTTCCTTTTTGTAGCGCTTAAACATGCGATCTCGCTTCTTCTTAAGCTTTTCAATTTTGGTCTGTAGGTCGTCACCAGAGCAAACCACATATGAGTCGTCAGCATAACTAACATAGAAACAGTTAGCTAGATAAGACACAATTTTGCCATCTCTGGTTTGAACAAGAGGGTAAGCCTCTCCTTGCCAAACGATGGCTTGAGTCGGTAAATATGCTCAAGGCCATGAGCGGTTGGGTCGATGAGGAATTTATTGCCCTCATGTCCCTCGCCTTTAGAGACAAGGTCGTACTCTTCAAAGCCTACAGCCTACAATATTGAATGTCCTGATTCATTTCAATCATGGCCTGTGTTCAAAATGCTTTTTTCTAAAGCATATGGCACCACCAGGAATGGTGATGTGGAGGTCAAACATCCCACGGACAAACCAAGTTGAGGGATCAATGGACTCTACACTGGATGGGTTCCAGACAACAAAAATACTTTCTCTGACAAAATCTTCGACAAAGGACTCAAGCGCAAAACATAGGGGCCCGATACTTCGCAAATTATACCTACACATATTTCTTAGTGGCCTCAAACCACACCCACAGGCGGTCAAGGATGTTAGAAAGGTGACATCCTTGGAAATGGCAGTGCAGGCAGCCAAAGAAGCTGAAGCAATGTTTTTTGAGTCCGAACATATGCCAAACAATGCGCCTAATGAGAAGTCTGAATGTCTGGACAAGGAGTATGTGAATACAGCATGCAAGAATTGTAACATGGACAACAATAAAGCCCACGATAACGCACTTGGTCATCGAGATCCTCTGTTTCCCGACGAGGAACATGGCCGTGTGGTGCATCAAGTTTCTTCCCTTCACACAGTCAAAACTTAAGAGGAGGATGAGGGACAGCAATATCTGCACCCTCTCAGGAGAACTTTTGAGTTCTACAGGTTCGGAAAGAACCGGTCTAAGGAGGACACATCATCAGGATCTATAAATGCTCTTTCTTTAGGAGACCATTTAAACTAGTACACGTCTCCGCACTTGTTCTCAAATGCGGAGGCGGTGCTCAAGTTAACTTCAGTCATGGTAAAAAAATCAACTTTGACTGGGCAGGACTGCAGTTAAACAGATTAGCCTAGATAATATCCCGAATATGCCGGCTGTCATGGTCAGGGTGGATTTTCCCCCAGGTGGGGCCATTTGTCTTCAATAGTCATCACTAAATTTGTAGAAAGCCTGGTTTTACACCAAAGAGCCAGCCATGACAGTAAGACCTCAGGCAATAACTTAGGGTTAGGAATATTCTGTCAATATTTTGTCTCACATTAAAATGATCAATGTCTGCGTCTGACTCTTGTAAAGAGTTTTTGTTAATCAATATAAGCTTGAATGAGTCTTAATAAATGATAATAATAATAATGGTAAACCCACCATACGGGTGCAAGCATTGAAAACAAACACAGAATGGTTTTTATGACACTGGAGCCGCCATAACTGTTATATCAGAGCAACTCTTCATGAAGATGAAGCCTCAACCAGACCTTGCACACGAGAATGATCCTGGTAAGATGCAAGCTATCGCGTATGCCAGTAAGTCACTTAAACCGTTTGAGAAAAACTACACCCCTTATCTTTCGTAAATGCATGCCGTTGAATGGGCTATATCATACTTTAATGTCTACCTATGAGGTCGCCGCTTCATCTTGCACACTGATCATAAACAGTTAAAGACTTTAAAAATTGTCATTAAAAAAACCGGTTGGTGACTATTAATCCAACCTTCGAAGTCACCTAGCCCCTCAAGCCTGGCTAACAGGTATTTTTCAAATATCTTGCTTAGCGAGCAAAGATTTCAGACGGGTTGACTATTGCTGACATCTGTAAGGTTGCCTTTTTTAGGAACTGGGATGACAAGAGCACATTTCCATCTAGCCGGGAAACCAGTAAGAATAATGTTATTGAATACATTGGCAAGTTTCAAGGGGATACCGTCTTGACCTGAACTCCTTTTGGCCTCGACTTTAGCAACATGTTCACTAAGTGTTTGATCATCTGGGCATATTAAGATGCAGCGTTTTTGTGAAATACAAATACAAATACAAATGGAGAATTGAATATCAAAGAAGCGCCCTAGGGACGACAAATCTAGTCACATAATAGGCTGACAATACGTACGTTATAATAATGGGATTGTCACATCAAGAAGTAGTCCTAAATGCAGTAAGATGTTTGACTGAGAAATCAGGGAGTGGTTACAAACTTTCCAAAGACTGAGGCAGTATATTTTCACAAAATACTTCAAAGGCTAGAGGTTAAAATTGGATCTGATTCATTTCACATGACGGAAAACATGAAGGCCCTAGGTTTTCTCTTTGACCATAGACTCTCTTGGACTGACCAAGTCAGTGCAGGGGTTGCTATTAAGGGCAGAAAAATGAGTTGTGCACTCAAATTCATCATCATCAGATTAAACTTTGATCAATTCCTGCTACTCACCTCACAATTCTACAGTTTCTGTTTCTGTGCGTGTAACGTCTGGTTGAATGGAAAAAATAATTTTCATGACATTAGAAAGCTTAATGCAATTCATTACTGCTCTATCTCTCTGGATTGTCACCAAAGATTACAAGAGAAAGCTGAAGCAATAGCAACTTGATGAAATTGGAAGTGTTCAACCAAGCACATGGGCGAAGTACTCAGCGGCAAGTCTGGTCATCAAGGCTTTCAAGAGACCTTCTCCAAGGAGACTTTGTGATGACCTCATGATGTTAAGTTTCAGGGAAAGAAGAAAGCTCAGAAAACCAAAATTCTTCAGCATAGATTTAGATTTTAAAGTTTATTCTCATAAATTAATACATTAATTTAAATAGAGAATTTAATGTCATGAATGCAAACAAACTATCCGTGAACTGTTAAATGACGCGAATTTTGATTTGGACTATGATATTAGTGATGATGCTATTAGAAAAACCTAAAAGTACACTATGACATGCTTATCCCATCATTACTTTTTGTGTCATGATTTTCTATCAGGTTTGCAGATTTAGCTGGCTCTCTTAAATGATAAAAATTTAATTTTTTTCTTTCGTAGCGATCGCAGGATAATATAGGAGGGGACCAGGGTGGTCAATTAGGTTACGTGCCAGAATTCCATACCGGCGGCCTGGGCTCAACTCCTGCCCAGGGTAACGTACACCCCCCCAAAAAAAATAACCCTAGTGTGCCTTAAAAACTGACCACGAGTTGCAACTATAAAGTCAATTTTGTGGAATACACCTTGATAATTTCTGAGCGAAGCGAGTGAGCTTCTTTTGCTTAGCATTGGATCTCTTTAGGGATATCTGTCCATCTGTCACTTTTACTCTTTAGGACCTAATTTTTATGCTAGAAAGAATATTTTTAGTGCATTGTATAGAGAAATTCTTTCCCAACAACTTGATGTACCAGATTTTTTATTGTTTGTCAAGGAGGCTAGCTAGCTATTAATTTTTGCCCTTTTCTCCCTGAATTTTGGTGCGAAAAAGAGGAGAAGTCAAGTTTTGAAACTTTTAGAATATTGAAATGTGCAAAAGTACCGAAATAAAGTCCTCGGTTCATCAGGTTTTATGCAACCTTTGTTATTAAATATAGCAAAATGATAGAAATCGTCTCTCAGAGTTAGGGCATCTCACAAAAATTTTAAGCAACCAAATGAGGCACCTTACCAAAGACGTAAAATACCAAGGTATTATGGTAAATCCTATTGATGGGTTGAAGCTTCGAGAAATGAGACCAATGAGATACTAACTTAATTTAATGAACAGGTCAGGCTTATAGGTTGTTTATGGATCAAGACGATCTATAGTCGGATCAATATAAGAATAAGAGGGAAAATGAGTAGGTCATTGACCTATGAAATAATTGGCAGGAAACAGCTTCAAGAAGGGTTACTTTTCATAAACATTGCTGATCCTTTGAGAGGTATCAGAAAAATGGGTGCGAAAGTATTTTAAAGGAAAAACTAGAATTAATTTTTAGAGAAAGAAAAAAAATATAGTAAGTAAAAATTTACTACGGTATTTTTTAAAATTAACTTTGATATTACTGAATAACTACAAAAATAGTGTACTAAGAAACATATTTGTTGTTTGTATATAGGGTTCCAAAGCCTCTGAAAAGATATGTCTAAAAAATGTGTTTTCCAGTTGTCGCGTGTAAAATTATGCAGATCAAATCGTATGAGAGATAAGCTGTATCGTCAAGTAGCCTTCCACTCCAGGACAAGTGTCTGAAATCTATTCACGTCGCCCAGATCTCTACTTTGAGCCGCCCCTGCTAACAAAGTATCATTGAGGGGATACAACCAAGGGAGTAACAGCTGATGGATTTCTAAATTTTTCTTTTGCATGTCCACATGAGAAGAATTTGTAAAGGAAGCTCATTTTTAAAAGTTTATGCTAACAAGTTATTAAATTATTTAGTTTGAGAAAAAAATTTTTTTTTAGGCTACTCTTATTTTTCTGCTAGCAATTTGTTTCACCTCTGTTCTTGTTAAGCTGTCGACGAGATCGGCAATTATTCAATTTATTCCAGTCCCTCGTCAATAACTCGTGTCATTCAGACTCCAAGTCATCAACCAGATTAACTAGTCTTGTTTGAATCAGCACGATAATCGAACTCAGATGTCAGCAGTATATTTAAGGGTGGTTCATGATATTCATTCAAGAATATTTACACAAATCGATGGAATCGGTCTCATGTTATCGTGAGTTTTCTTGTCAGCAAATCGTTTCCTCAATAATAACGTTTGATTACGAAAAAAGATGCACAAATGTAAATCACAAAGATCTCATGAAAGTTATTAAGTTTTAAGGTGAAAGAACAGGGATTAAACAAATACATATATCTGACCAACGTGTGTGTCTTTAAAAACGGTCTATTAGCATTTACCCCTGACCATAGAAAAACTTGGGCCTGTGAGCAAGGAAGTTAATTTTCGTGCATCCCATAATAAAGTTTTCCTTGACCATTCGAACTTTTCAACAAGTTTGCCCTGCAGCTCTGCAAGCTAAACATCAGTTTTTACTGAAGTTAAAATGTGATTCCTTTTGGTCTGTAAATGATTTTTGTTATAATGAGCTCAGTATTTTCGTTAGTTTTTAATCAATAAACATCATTTTTACCACTCCTTTTTTCTATTTCCCTATAGTTATTTATTTATTTATTTGGTTTAAGACTCAAGCGACAATGTGAGTTACACAATCTTGATGTAACTCACATTGTCGATGAATGTTAAAGAATATACTATTTTTCCTTTGGTATTTACAACAATTTTACTTCAGTTTTAATTAAGGATAAACATAAATTTGGTCTAGTCAATGCAAAAAAAATTCGAATCAGGTATGAATTTAAAAAAAATTCCTGCACCCATCTTTTAATATACTTTGCCAGAGCTTTCTCGCTTTGACAAAGGAAAAGGAGCAACTCCAAATGGAAGAGCCCCTTTCTTTTTTCAAATAAAATACAAAATGTTACCTCAGTCATGATTGATGGTTGTGCAGATCACATCAACAAAAAACCTGAATAAATTATTAAAAACACAAAATAATAAAGTAGGGTGATTGTACCAAGAAAAATCACCTAACCGCCAGCTCGCGAAGAGTAAAGGATAGAGTGGAATATTTAGCCAAACAATAGGTTGTTACCAGTCAGCGCCACGTGGAGTCATATCCCATGCATATTTATTAGACAACTTGTAAATTTCAAATTTCATCTCCTCACTCAATTTTTGAGCTTTTTGAAATATTTTGAAATATTTTGGATATTTGGATAGTTTATAGAAATATCTAAAACTTCTAGGGTCATTTTTTTGAAACTTTGACCTGGGGGCTAGCTATAAGTTTTTGCACTTTTCTCCATTAAATATTAAGCTATTGAGCATATTTTTAGATTTTTGGATGACGACAATGTCGTCGACTACGACAATAAAATAACGCTGATGACGACTTTATTGCTTACCTAACCTAACCTAACCAACGCCCTAACCTAGCCCTGCAGGGCTACCTTACCCTGTGGGGCAACCTAATCCGTTGTCATCATCGTCGTTTTGCCTACTTCGCTCGCGTCATCGTCGACGACGTCATCGTCATACCATAGTTGCAGGCTGAAGTCTCCCTGATAATGTTAAGCAAAAATCTGCTTTTCAGCACACTTATTTTTCAAATAACAATTTTTTGTCCATCACAATATTCCAAGATCCTCAGGGTGGATCCCGAGATCAAATAATGGCAGGGATTTGCAAGTTGAAAAAAATATCCTAGGGACTCAGGCTGCAGTGTCCCTAATGTTGTTAAGCAAAAATCTGCTTTTCATGACACTTGGTTCTCAAAGAAACATGTATAAAAGTAAGTTGAGCAAATTGGGTCTTCTTTGCACTTTGAGCTCAAATATTTCAGCTCCTAGACAAAAATTTAAAAAAAATGCCCAGGATTTTGAGATGCAGTGTACTTGATGATTCTCTTCAAAACTCTTCTTTTCATGACACTTGGTTATATAAAAAAATGTATAAAAGTATGTTGGGCAAATCAAAAATCACCTGTTTAATGTCTTAGTTTGAATCCTTTTGTAAATTTCTTTTGATATTAATTATCACATGAAACTAATTAAAAATAAAGAATATTTTTAATAACAAAGTATTTCTATTCTTTTTTGTGTTGGGAGAATATTTGTCAAACGACAAGCAACATTCGGAGATAAAACCAAATATCCTAGCCATTTTTATTTTCAATTTTTTAGACCCTCGCTCCTATTGTTTACAAAACGTTCACCAAGCTACACATTTATATGTATTATTAGTCTTTTTGTTTTTTACCCATTTGTTGCTCGTACCAAAAATCGTTACTTGCCGTCCACTTACGTGTGCACTGCCTGAATGCTTGCGCTCGCGCTCATTGTCGATGTCGTCGTCGTCTACGTGGTCCTTGTCGTTACCATTTTAATATCTTAAGTTCTGGACTTTAGATCAAAAAACTTACAAAACATAAAAGAAGCACACTGAATTTAGACATTCAAAAATTGAAAAATATGCTCAATAGCCTTATAAGTAATAGAGATAAGGGCAAAAAATTATAGCTAGTCCCCAAATCTAAATTTCAAAAAAAAATTTTGTGTATTTTTAGATATTTCCATAAGCTATCCAAATATTTATAAAGGTGCGCTCGTCGTTGTCGACGTTGTCATTGTCGTCATCTTTGTCTCTTTCCGCCTCAATATATATTTCTCTCGAACTCATTTATTGTTTTAAGAAAATTTTTTCTTTATTCTTCTCCAATCACAAAAAAGTATTGTAATTTTACATCAGTAAAGGCCTTAACTTTTAAAGGATTTTTAAATGTTCAATTGCATCAAGTTCTGATGAGTTTGCTTGACCTCCGGAAATGAAGACAACCAATGTAGTTGATTGATGATAAAAACTGGGGTTTCTTTCTATGTGTTTGGCGATTACACCTCCCAGCAGAAAAACTGCATCTCCCTAGTTGTAAGCCAGGCCCAGGGACGTTCGAAAAATGATGTTGGGCTTTTTTTATTTCCAATCAAAAAGCATTTTGAGCATACTAAGGATACAAATCCAGGTCTGCAACAATATATAAAAAAGCAAAAATCAGAAAATAGTGTCAATACATTACTAAAAGATCTACCAAAACAGCCTCATCAGATTCATTTTTTGATTGTTGGGGCAGTGAGCAGAGTTAAAAGCTTTGACTGTCTCGAATCCTACTTTTTTAGTCTTGATCAAACACATAGATTTGAATTTTTTTCCTCTTAAATTGTTTTAGTTACAAACAGAGAACGGGATGCAAGTTATCATTTGGGATATTTCTGAATGAGTGTAACAAACAGTTAACTTTGTAGAAGTCACACTGCTTGATAAAATGTGATTGGCAATATGCACTTTAAAAGTGCTCGTCAGCTCAGCCCAGACCAGCTCTTTTTTTGAATTTGGATTAACTTAAGTTAATTGATTCTTAAGTGAAAAACGTCGCTATGTAACGTTGGCCTTGCATTGTCTGCACTATCGATTCATTAAACCTTTTTGTTTGTCAGGATATCCATTCACTCGATTAGATTTAACGCAATATCGACTTGAACGTCAAGTAGGACGTCTTGATCAATTGACAATATCGACAAAGAATATTGAATTAAAAATAACCGCCCAGTACATGAAATAACTTTGTTTTATTGTCTGTTGAAAATAATTCATTTTCTGGGACTTTTTCTGTATTGTCAGATTAAAAATATATTAATTCATCAAGCCAGCCTCCTTGCTTTTTTAATACAAAATTTTCAAGAAAAATTAATTTGAAAATCAGGGATGATCAACAAAAACTTTTGTTTGTCAAACGTCCCCTTTTGTGCAAAAACTCCCTAGCTGAACTCGAGGAGACCAAGATGAAAACTTCAAGCAAGAACAAATCTGAGCAGCAATTGCTTTCTAAATCTTTTCTGTTTTTTACTGTAAAGCATGAGAACTTTTTCTCTATCGTAAGTTAGAAAAATCTTAGAATTTCATGCCAAAATTCAATCTGTTTAGATTTAAAGTGAAAATAAAATATTTATCAGTATCTTAAACCATAAAAACTAAACTTGAAACAATTTTATTAATATGTTGAGTGAATTTTTGATTTGGTACTATTTTGATGAAAAAATATTTTTAAAATGTTGACTCAGTTTTTTCAAAAGACATTGCTTGGCAGGTCCATTTTGTCATGCTTTTTGCTTTGGAAAAATGGTGAAGGAAAACTAGTTCAATGGCTGAGAGAAAATACTATAAAAAGAAAGAGAAATACATGCTTAAAAATTTATTTCACAATAAAAAGAATCCGGAACCAAGGAAAGGCTGCTATGTAAACTAGAAAAGGAAATGAATGGCTTGGAGGGAGTTCATAATAAAACAGTTTGTACTGAGCTTTTTAAATGAAATTCAGTCAGTTTTTAAAAATTTAGATAGATAGATAGATAGATAGATAGATAGATAGATAGATAGATAGATAGATAGATAGATAGATAGATAGATAGATAGATAGATAGATAGATAGATAGATAGATAGATAGATAGATAGATAGATAG
>Ga0194133_10008180_pt1 | contig 12292 bp, 10 predicted proteins | sample TA2KigOf40mmetaG_FD_155448 | JGI IMG/M metagenome (GOLD analysis project Ga0194133, IMG submission 155448) | Freshwater microbial communities from Lake Tanganyika, Tanzania - TA2015055 Kigoma Offshore 40m | ecosystem: Environmental > Aquatic > Freshwater > Lake | place: Tanzania: Lake...
AGATTTCATCTACACTGTGATGGAGTATTTTCCAGAAAGTCTGTTTTTGGAAAGGTGAGTCCTCAGCACTCGCTATTCTGCTGAATGAAAAAAAAACCAACAAATTCTTCCCTCAGAGCACGTGCTGTCCGGTCGAGATCGGAAGAGGAACTCAACTTTTTATGTAATATGAAAAAATGTGATTAATTTTTATAATTATAAACAGGTGAAAACATTAGGAACTTTGTAATGCAAGGTTTCCTCAACTAGTTCCCAACATTAAACAAAGTTACCACCTGCACTAAACGCGTAGCCAGTACATATAGCCGCACTCGCTCCGCAGGGCGCGCAGCTGCTGTTACTTTACTTTTTACAGTCAAGTGACAGCTGACGGAGACAGTGACTCAGTCAAAGAGAGTAAGCGTGAAAAAGGCTGCGCCGACCGAACGTGGGACAGGGACTGCTGTATAAATCAATGTCGAGGTCGTCTCCGACCAAACTATCGTATAGAAGATAAATAATCGATATATCCATTCAGAATATCTAATATCGTTTACTCTATAGGAATCTCAGTCTGTCTCAAGTTCATTTTTGACTGCAGTAATTCATTGCTGAAAGTGAAATGTTATTAATGTGTAAAACTCCAGTGGTTGTATTATTTCAAAATGACCGTCCACGATAAGTACCCTGTTTTGTCTAATTCAAATTCAGGACAGGCAACAACTGCAGCAAATCAGACACAGAATTTATCGCAAAGTAAACCTTCAAGGTAAGGTCTATGCAAAACTTAATTGTTAGGTTCTGAGACTCAAAAAAATATTTTTAGACCCAAATTAGTTATTCATTGGTCAGCCCTTGACGTTCAAAAGTGGTTGAGGAGGAACTGTGGAGACTACTACCATCTCTATTCAGAATTTTTCCTTGATCAAGACATTACAGGTTGGAAAAATTGATTCACATTCCGTTCTTCAAAACAAATTTTAGAGCTACTTGAGCAAACACGAACATCTTTTATCTTTAAGGGAATTCTACCTTGGTTGATTTTAAGGTACGCTAAAGATCACTCAACGTGTCATGATAAAAAGTCCAACTTCAAATATTTACTTAATAATTATTTTCTAATAGAAGTAGATATATGATGTTTAGAGCACAAAACAAAGCTTCAAATCAAGTGGGGAAAGGAAGTTGTCAATTAATTATTGTCTTATAGGATCAGCAACAAGAGCAGAGAATACATTTTGTTCTCAAACAATTGAAAATTCTTCCTATATCCAAGCTTTTACTTGATTTTAATGACATTGTTGTAAAGATTGCTTCTTCTAAACAACAATTAGAAAACTTAAGTGATTCTGTGCGTGATTCGTGTTGTTTTTAGTGCAGGTATGAAGCAAGATAACCTCACTTTTCCCTCACTCTTAAAGCTATTTATGTATCACCTTTTAGAGCTAAGAGGATTTTTCTGTATTCATCAAAGGTGTTTTTTTTATTTGAGTAAACTCTATTTATAATTGTCAACTTTTGTCCTGGATTAGTTTGATATTTAAAGATGTTGTATAAGCTTTTACCGTCACGAAAAGCATGCCTAATAAGCTTATTGAAAGCTTTGGCTTTGATATATATTTATCTTCTTTCTTTACTCTCGCTATTTGCAAATTGAAAGTGTGTAAATTTTTTCCAGGTCGATCCTTGGTTCGTTTGAATGAGAATTCACTGTTGAGACTTGGCATTGTACATCCTGATCATCGTCAGTCAATTTTACGAGCAGTGGCAAAGTTGAGACTCAGATATAACATTGTAGCTCTGCGAGACATAGAGCGGAAGTGAGAGGACGATTGCCATTTCATCTACTTTCTCAAATTAAAAAAAGTGCTTCCAAGTTATCTTACTTTGTCAGTTTGTTTTTGTAATTGACACTTGTCAATTCTTTTTTTGCCGTTCCTCCATATCAAATCTGTTCAGAAGAATGGTTCAGAAATACCAATCACCTGTAAGGGTGTACAAAAACCCCTTTGAGTTGGTCATGAAGGCCTACGAAATGAGGTTTCCAACTTGTGAAATGATCCCCATTGTCAAGGAAACGGAGGCTCTTAGCGAAGAGAACGACGAGGCGAATGGAGTTTGCATTATTGACCGAAGGGCTAAACTTGCTGTTGATGCTCCTTACATCTTGAAAAAAATCATGGGAGTTGAGGAGTTATTGTTTAGACAGAAGAACACATTGGACAAGAAAAATCGCACCCTAACCATAAATGCTTGGAATGAGTCCTTCTCAACAAGGTAAAAAAAAATCTTTTGCTCACAAACAAATTTTTAAAAGAGAAACAAAAAATAATTTTTTTAAAAATCTCTTTACAGGGTTGTCATCAATGAGGTTTGTCTTTACTCTGTTCATCCAGAAAATCAGGACTGGACCTGCTTCGAGCAAAAAGCTGAGTTGGATATAAAAAACTTCTTTGGATTCGAGGGTTCAGCTGAAAAGCTTGCCATAAAAGAATACTCTAAGAGTATTGGAAGAAGCAAAGATATTATGGAACATTACATAAACCTTTTGGCGACAGAGGTGAGTCAACCTTTTACCTTTTTTTATCAGATCTATAGCCATGTCACACACCTTTTTACCCTTGCCCTATTTAGGGAATAACTGAGGTTCCTGTTTGGAAGCCCCCTACAGATTCAACAGTCACTGAAACTGAAAGTGAGAAAGTTGACCCCCCTGAGAAAGACCTTTCTGAAAGTGGGGAATTAGAAGACACTAAAGCTCAGCGAAGAAAATCATCAACTTTTGGAAAAAACGAATCAGTGGTTAGCCATGACTTTGGGTCAATGACCAACAGTAAGCTGGAGCAGGTAAGATTCAAAATTCTTTTATATTCAGAACAATGTTTATCAAAGATTCATATTTTAGAGCTACATCCAAATGTACCTTGGTGAGCTTTCACCAATCCAAGAATCTCGACTTGTTCAGCTCAAGGGTTGCATTTCGAACCTTCAAAAAGGCAAGGTTCCCTCTGATCCCATTCTTCTGAGGTTTCTTCGCGCCCGAGATTTCAATGTTGACAAAGCTCGTGAAATGTTGTCACAGTCGTTGCTCTGGAGAAAAAAACACGGAGTGGATAAGATACTCTCAGAGTATGAACTGCCACCTGTAGTGAAAAAGTACTTTCCAGGTAAGTCCAGGAATTGAATCCATAGTGTTAAGCTCTGATGCAACTTATGGCCTTCCGAGTTCATTAATCAGTTTAAACATGATTGATTTCTATATTTGAGGTTGTTGGCACATGAGTGATATTGAGGAGCGGCCATTGTTCATCCTGCGGTTGGGACAGGTCGATGTCAAAGGAATAATCAAGGTGAAGAAGTCTTCCATTACTCTAGTTTACATTTTTTGAAAACTTTTGAATAAGGTTGGATTATTTGTAAACTTAGTAAAATTAGTTAAATGAATTTTTCAGTCGGTTGGAGAGGAAGGTCTTACCAAGCTTACGCTGCATATCTGCGAAGAAGGTCTCAGGTTAACTGAAGAAGCATCCCATAGGCTGAACAAACCGATAAGCACTTGGTATCAACAAAACAAAACTACACTTGTCATCATAAAAGGTTTAACACTAATTTTTGATTACTGGCAGGTGTCTCCTTTTGGACCTAGAGGGTTTAAACATGCGTCACCTCTGGAGGCCAGGAATGAAAGCCCTTCTACACATTATTGACATTTGTGAGGCAAACTACCCCGAGACCCTCGGACGGTAAGTCAAGAAATTTCTCAATAAAAATATTGATATTCAACAAAACATGAAAAAATTCCAGGGTTCTGATCCTTCGAGCGCCAAGAGTGTTTCCAATCATGTGGACCCTTGTCAGCCCTCTCATAGATGAAACTTCGCGGGGAAAGTTTATGCTATATGGAGGAAATGACTACCAAGGGGAAGGAGGTCTCACGGATTATATTTCATCAGGTAAAAAGAACCCATTCTGAAATGCACGTTGAACTATTTAATAGGTAATCCCACGCATTCATGAAATTTAGAGCTAATTCCTGACTGGCTCGGTGGTCCTTGTCACACTGATATCCCTGAAGGTGGAATTGTTCCAAAGTCATATTACATGTCAGTTGAAGAATTTGAAAAAGATCAGTCGCCAGGACCTCATCTCTTAGAGGGCTCGATTTACAGTTCGACAACGCGTAAGCCCATTTTTAATTTGTTTTATAAATAGCATATTATTAAGAGTTAATTTCAAATTTACAGTTTCACGAGGCCAGGCTCATGAAGGTGTCATCCTCATTCAAGACAGGGGCTCAGTTATAACCTGGGACTTTGATGTCTTGTACCACGATATAGTTTTTACAGTTTTTCGGCTTGCAAAGCCTTTGAAAAATACTAATGCCAGCTCAAACATCAGCAACCTCACAACAACAAAGAATCCAACTCCAGGGCAAGAAAGTGTAATCAGCAAGCCTGGTAAACCTAAGAAAAAAAAGTCTTCTTTATTCCAACGTTTATCACTGGTAAATTTGTTGTCAGGTCCATCCAGTCAAGCAGAATCAAATGATTCAGCTCACCACAAGTCTTGGTTGGAAAAACATTGGAAAGAAAATGTTGACTTTTTCAGAGTGGAACACCCGATCGTTTGCCATGATGGAGAAAGCATCCAGGTTTCTGCTGACCCTTAACTACCTTCAAATTTTTATTTTTACAAAGTATCGTCTGTCGAATTAGGGTTCCCATGTGACCTCGCACAGTGGGTCATACATCCTTCAGTGGAAGTTTCAAGAAAAATCTTCTCAGCACGGTCATAGCGCTTTAGATGTCATAGATTCAATCACAAACCAACATAGCAAAGCTAAAATCATGTATTACTATGAGGTTAGGTTCAGTTAAACATTCATTAAATTATCATCTCACTTTATGGTTAATATTAATCCGTAACATTTTAGACGCTTAATTCGCTGGATTACAAGGGATCCATGTCAAGTTTACAATCATGTCAGAGCGGATTCTCGAATTTGAGTAAAGCATCCACGTCAGGTTGGATTTTTCAACAAAGTCAAATTTCAGAAAATATCGATTAAAAAAGAGAATTTTTAAGGTGTATCAAGTGGAGTGTCGTCAAACTTCTCAGATAAACTTTTGGCTCCCTCAAATGGGACGAAAGCCTTGGCCACATCATCACCATTGAAGCCAGATCCGTTGGAAACACCCCATAGCTAGCTTGTATATGAATAAAGTTATTTTTTTTCTTTCATTAGTATCGTGGAGAAAGTTTATTGACCCCCCCTATATTGTAATCGTTTCTTTAAAACTGCATTTGCACCTCCCAACTGCTGACAATCTTGAGGCAGATCAATCTTTTTAAGACTTTCCATATCTCGTACTGACAGCTTTAGTTGACAAATTATTTTTGTTGAAGCAAAATATAATTACATTATTTCTTCTGTTTGCAGTTTTTTTATATCTTGGATGTCATGTTTGATTCAATCAAAATGAATTTTGAACATGATGTAATTCAATGAACAGGATTAAAGTAAATTGATAAATTCTCTCGAATAAAGGACGAAGATAAGAAAGAGGCTTATTGGATCATTTTAGTTGTTCATCAATTATGAACATTTACAAGAAATGGTGCTAGTTTTTCACTTAATAGCGTCCCTTTTGATTGTGACTCAAGGGGCTCAATATGGAAATAATGTGAAACAAAAAAAGCAAATATGTAATTATGGAATTCTTTTAGTACCTCATCCTACAAATTGGTAATAAGTAAATGTCTAATATTTATATTAAGTATTCATCTTGGTCAATTTTGTTTGAAAGTGGCAAATACCTCCAGTGTGACAATCATGTTGAGTATGAAAAAGATTGCCCTCAGGATCTGTGGTTTCACTTTGAAGCTCAGGTCAGTCAATAAGTTTATGAGAAAAATCAGAAAGAGGTAAATTTGTAATGTGTCTGACTCTAAAAATACTTGGGTATACCCTTCTTAGAGAGGTTCATTACCCTGATTAATATCTTCAAATTAAGATTGGTAACGTGCCGGATTTCTATCCTGACATTCCGGATGTGGCATAAAAATGTGAGATTTAAGAGTTTGATTGATCTGGACAGGTTTGTAACTACCCAGCTGAGGTGATTTGTAACGTGTTTTCATCGACAATCCCAGAAGAGGAGACACAAGGCACTACAACATCAGTGGTGACAGAATCCAGGGCAACGACAACCACATTGCTGGATGGGTACTGTGACTTTGGGGACCTGCTTGTTCGACATCCAACAGATTGGTGTGTATATATTTTCAGTTCAGGGGTTGCCGTGGCTGAGAGGTCATAAGCACCTGACTGAGAACTAAGATCTAAGGTTGTAGCTGTGGGTTCAATCCCCGGCTGCCCAAGCCAGCAATTTTTCAACCCCGAATTGCAAAAAAAATCAACAAGGCACTCTCAGTCAGGGTAATAGTAATCTGCAGTGGCCATAAACTTCTATGGCGGGACTCTTATAAAGGTGTTGGTTACGCATCAATATCGCCTGAGTCTTTACTGCACAAGATTATTATTACTATTATATTAATCTTATTTTTTTTCAATAAAATTATTAGGGTGAGGGTGCAATAAATAAAATGGAGTGTATCTTAGGGGTGTAACCTGACCAGAAAAGTGTCACACTGTTTTTGCAAAAACTGCACATTTGTTGTATGCACGAAAAATATTAAACAAACTAGCTGAGGTACCCGGCGCTGCCCGGGTTAATTTGCAACCTGCTGAGCATCTTAAAAATGTGTCCTTCAGGGTTTCAAGTCCCCCAGGCCCAGGGTGGAGGCGGCGGGGTCAAACTTGCACCAAAACCTTCCTTGGACAGGTGGGGATGTGCGTGGAAAATTTCATCAAGATCAGTGCAGGGGTTTGGATTTCCATTAGCCCTCCACATACTAACAGACAGACAGACAAACATCTGTACGCCCATTTTTATATATATAGACAGATAGATGTGCAATAAAAAAACTGTATTTATTTTGTGCATTTTTACATTGCACAATTTTTATACACTTTACTCTAAAGTGAAGCACAAAGCCACAAACTGCAATTTGTTTTAAGAACATAATTGCACCCAAAAAAGATAAATTTCACTAGGTTTTTTGTAGATTTTTCGAATTTTTGATGAAAAATTCAATTAATTTTTTTTTTGCAAAATCAATATACCAACACCAAAACCATTAACTTTTGTACTAAACCATTGCTTAACAATCATTACAATTGCTCGAAATTAACAGTTTTTATTCAAAAGTCAGCAGTAATTTTAAGGATTTTTAACAGGTTTCAGAGACTCCTTTCTCTTTTAACAGTGGTACCAAAACATAAGGTTGTAAATGTACATTTTAGGGTAACCATAAGGGGTAATGACAAGTGTGTTGTTTGGTGCCAACCTGGTAAAGGTGTCTTGGCCTTCACTGATGCATGAAAAAAAATATTTGAAAGCAATTGTACTTTTGCATTGTAATATTGTAGGAACTTTTTCAAAAAAAATCTAGCATATTATCATTAGATTATTTTGAAGTTTCAAAACAAGCTTAAAATGACTTTTTTTGCACAAATGTTTCTTTCAATCACCTTCACTTATTGTTTGTTAATGGACCCTTGATGTCCCCACTGTTGTTAAATGTTAGAAAAAAATTGAAAATCCTTCCAAGAGTTTTTTACTGTTCTTACATTTGTAGCAATAGTTAAATACTTGGCACACCCCAAATGTCCAGTTGTATGGAAAATAACCCGCCCTTGACAAATCATAGATATATAGAAGTGATAGATATCTAAGCTAAGCCATCCCACCCACCATTTTTGCCCTTTCCATTACGACGATGACGTAGCGTCACAAAAAAGCAATGACGTAGCATCACAAAAAAGCAATGAAGTAGCATCACAAGTCATTTATGTATATTAACGTATATAAAACCGTAACGTCTGTCCCATCATGCTTGTGTGGAGGGGCGTGGCGCTAAAAACGGCAAAAAAGGAGCGTGGGGGGCAGCTTGTTGCTCAAAATCCTGTAAGTATTACCTGGGTAGTATATTTTTTGTGCAAATGTCCGAAAACATACCTCATTTGTGCAATTTCCCTTTTTACTTCAAAAATTGCACGAAATACTGGTTTTTTCCAGTCGGGAAGGGATCTTAAACTAACTGATTTGAGAGCTGTCTTGAGAATATTCACCTTTTTTTGAACCCCAACCCCAAAGGCTAGCTATAAAGTAATACAATTATTAAAATTTAATTTAGCAGAAAATACCTTCAATGCTCAAACAATATGCTTTATGAAAGAATTTGTGCTGCAGATTTGTGGTTCAGCTTTGAAATCCAAGTAAGATATTTAAAATTTGATTCTCACATTTTTTTGATCTTTTTTTGTCTTCTTAGATGTGTGACTACGACTACAATGTCATTTGTTGGGCACTAACAACTACATCTACATCGATGGATTCAACTACTACTATTACAACAACAATGTATGAGCAAATTTATGTATGAAATATTCATCCAAGAAGGGATAAAATCCAAGATTCCTCTGATAAAAATAAAATCTTATAAGGTTTACATTGACTACAGAGCTGCTAACCTCTAGGTCAACCACAGAGACGACTAGTCAATCCACTTCAGACACGTCTACAGAGCAAGAAACGACACACACACCAACAGAAACAACTTCTGACTGGACATCCTCAACATCAGCTACAACCCAATCATCCCTGACAACTTCAAATGTATCATCCTCAGCAACCACAGAGGTGCTAACCTCTAGGTCAACAACAGAGACGACTGGTCAATCCACTTCAGACACGTCTACAGAGCAAGAAACGACACACACACCAACAGAAACAACATCTGCCTGGACATCTTCAACAACTTTTACAACAACTACAAGCCAACCATACTTGACAACTTCAACAACAACAATCCAATCCACAACTCCTTCAACTACTAGTAGTACTACAATTACTGTAACAACAAGCTTTTGTTCAGGTATCTAGAGTGCAAATCCAAATCTACAAACAACCTTAATCAGGTTCTATCACTACAATAGGTGAAGGGTCCTTTCCAAATCCAGACGATTGGGAGAATCGAACCTACATATTGTGTGTAAGAGCTGGAAATACTTTTGCCTACACTATAGAGTTCTGCCCATATGATCTATACTTTAGTGAGACAAGGAAAAGCTGTTGGTTCTGGAATCAACCGCTTTTACCTCACGAATCTGGATTCTGTCGATCGTATACTTGGTAATCGAAATGATGAATAAACCTCTTTTTTGCCATGGCCAACATACCAATGGTGCTTAAAGTCTTCCAGAATCTGATGTATGCTTGGGTAATTCATTCTGGACTTCTGAAACACCAGGTTCACTAAGTTGTCATTATTATTCACTTTGCTGCAAGGACAGAACTTCAGGAGATGTGTGGCTCAAGTGTAGAAGAAATTGTGGATTGGCAGAGGACACAAAGTAATGACAAATTCATTCTTCTTTTAGAAAAGAACAGTTGGGTAGGGAAGGGTGTGAGTAAGTGACCATTGTGTAGGCAGCTGGTTTATGTTGAATGGATCAGCTTTATATTTCACTTATCTTACATTTTTGCTCATTACAATTTTTTAGGGATAATGTTCAAATTCTATCACATTCCTGTTAATCTCATTTCAAGATCGGAGGTTCACTCCCACACATTTTAGCAAACAACGTTTCCCAAAGGTTCTAGCACAAGATATACGCAACCCTTTTAACAGTCTTATCTCTGATCCAACTTTGCCTTATATAATGGGCTTCCGCTCAAGCAATAAACAGTTCAGTATTTATCTGCCAGCAAGCGAAGCGAGTGGCGAATTTAGAATTTTCATTAGGCTAGCGGTTTTTGGCGGATGTCCGTCTGCCTGTGATGTATTTTTTGACTTTTTTTTGCTGTTTTTTGTTGACGTTTTTCTCTAAAAGGGTCAGAGGTGTTAACTTTGAAATACTACTCCTCCCTGAGTTTTTGTGCAAAATGGCTTTTGGAAAGAGAAATTTTTTCTCTACAGCTTCACATATTTTTTTCCCAAAATTTTCGCCAGGGGATGGGCTATTAAGAACTCTTTAACTATTGGTGCTATCAAGCATATTTTTGAATTTTTGGAAAGAGAATTTCATTGTGAATATTTTATGTTTTATAAGTTTGCTGATATTATGTCTAGAAATTGAGGTAATTAAAAGGCTGCTCTGGCCTCTGAATGAACTGGCACCGCCATTTTAAAACGGCAAAAAACAGCAAAAAATGGCCTTCAACTTTGTCTTTAATAGCTCCTACAATTTTTGACCTAGAGAAAAGTTTATCAAATAAGATTTTTTGTTCAAACATTAAAATAAAAATATTCTTTTATAAACTTTCCTCTAGCTTTTAATTTGAATTAGCTATGGCTTATATCTGATTTGCAAGCTGGCAGTTAGGTATTTTTTCTTGCGCAAAAAATACCCGTCTACTTAATTCTTTTCTTGATTGGAAAGATCATCACTGGGTGAAAGCTTTTTGCTAGCATCCACTCCCCAACCTCACTACTTCAACTAGAAATTTCTTTTGCACTGACCAATGACCCTGGGTTACTGAAAAATCATCCAAAGAGTGCAAACTCCCTCCTTGCTATAAGAATGTCCTTTATAATGCATCTAATAAAAGGCATCCTGGCCTTTAATGACAATGAGACAAATAAAAACATTCTTGCTCAGGTACTGGATGGTGTTTGATGAACAGATCCACTCATGCTTTGACCCAAAGTTCAACAATGGTAGCTGCCAAGTACATCATGAGCATCCCACAATGCCAATTGTATGATCTTTCTAAATTATTAATGACTACTATAATTATGAAATTCCTTTTTATGCTCAATTCAGGACATTGATGAAGCTTTGTTCAAACTAAAGCATTATTGTGGAGGTGAACTTCAAAACTCAGAAGCTGATAGGGTTTGCTCTCATGGACTTGAACAAACATGTTTTGGTTATAAAGCCTGTTTTTCAAGACCCAGAAGGGTACAGCATGGTAATTTGACACCTAACTTAATTTCATTGTAATCAAACTATAGATTTTTAACTCCCATAATATTTCTAGACAACTCTTTGTTTAACTTTTGTAAGTTTGAGGGTGGAAAAGCTCAACTGTGTTACTCAAGATGTCCAAAGTTTGCAGAGGATCAAAGTTTGATGTTTGACAGCTCAAAATTAACATGTGTCAAAAGCTTAAATAGTGCTAATATTGAAGAATAAAAATTGTATTTTCATTTATTTTTGAAGATTTTCTCCATTTTAATTATAATCATATTTCTTGTTTATAAAGTCACTTCAAGCCATTTTGCCAAGCTACTAATAAAATATTTTTTCACCTAAAACAGATGGACCCCCCACACAGACATCTCTTTGAAACTTCCTTGCAATTGCCACCCTTTTGTCCTATAAATGGCTTACTCTATGTAAATATAAGTAGTTCAGTGTTGAATCATTTCTTGATTGGGAAGGTCATGGCCAGGTTTTTTAGGATTCTAGAGACTCCTCTACCCTAGGCTCTTTTCAAAGATCTGCACACCCAAGAACATAGAAGAAAATTGTGTACTATAATGGCTGGGAAATAAATATTTTATTTCATCAACCATTCGTTGAATTTTGTGTTTGAATGATAATAAAAATAAATAGACAAAAAATTACCAATGGAAAAGGAAGTTTTCCTCTCTTGATTTTTTGATCAATTTTCACCTTTTTCTTTATAAGTGATGACACCTTTTTGAAGCAAATCTGGTATTTCCACAGCTAGCCAAGGTCCTAATCCAAGAGCCATGGCATGAGCTATTCCAAACCTGTGATGATATTTATTTCACAATAAATATTTATATTCTTTAATGCAGATGAAACTTACTTTGGGGCATGTTTGGACCAGAGGGGTTTGAAGTGGTCAGTCATACAGATTTTCCCACCACGATACATCTTGGCAGTTTTTCCATCAAGTTCTTATAATAACAAATTCATATCATCAAAACCTGATGAAGGACAACAACTAGTGATACCTGGCAACGCGATCTCAGGTGCTGTCATAGGATACGTTACAGGAATGTCAAACTCTACATCAAATTCAAACTTCTTCAAGTCAACGATATGCCAACATTTTCCAAACCATCTGGTACCCTCTTTATTGGACTCGAGCCGGAACCAATCAGAGTCGGATTCCTTGTTAGACTAAAAGATAAACTTTGAGTGCATCACGGCGTACTTTAAACAATGGTAACGTAACCAGCTTTGGAAATGTGACTCAAACCTGAACGTACG
>Ga0194133_10008183_pt1 | contig 12290 bp, 15 predicted proteins | sample TA2KigOf40mmetaG_FD_155448 | JGI IMG/M metagenome (GOLD analysis project Ga0194133, IMG submission 155448) | Freshwater microbial communities from Lake Tanganyika, Tanzania - TA2015055 Kigoma Offshore 40m | ecosystem: Environmental > Aquatic > Freshwater > Lake | place: Tanzania: Lake...
TTTAGCGGTCGAATGGTGGATTCCATCCGTATCTACCCCGTGGAGTCCAGTCGGGCCGCCAGTGGCCCGCAAACGCGCCCTGCGCCCGCCGACCGCAACGCCCCCGAGCAGCGCCCCGCCAACGCCTCGAGGCCGCCAAACGCGCCTAGAGGCGGTCCGCTTAAGCCGGCTAGGGATGATCCCAGGCCGCAACGTACCCGACCGCTCCCAATGAACGATCCGCCAACGGGCGACGATATTCCCTTTTAGGTCATAAATGCATCCCCTAGCCGATTTGCTAAACCGCTTGAGGCGGGCTACTGTCGCCACGCCCGCGCAGTATCAAGCGTTCGAGGCCGAGTACTTAGCGGCCGTGGTAGCCGCCCAGGATGACCAAAGCGGGCCAACTTCCCGGCTACGGTCGCTGTTGCCTGGAGCGCTTGAGGCCTACCGCGCGCTCCCGTCAACGGCGCACGGGCCGCCCGCTATCGGCTACCCCATCAGCGACGAATTGGAGATATCTCGATGGCCCGAGCGCCCGCCGATCATAAACGGCGTAATGCGCGCCGGCGAAGTCGGCCTACTGGTCGGGCCGCCCAAAACCAAAAAAACCTTTATCACGCTCGATTTGGCCAATAGCCTAGCGTCGGGTGGCAACTGGTTACGGGAGTTCACGTGTCCCAACCCGTCGCGTTGCCTGGTCGTCGATTGCGAATGCGAACCAGGGGAAATACATCGCCGGCAAAACAAACTTCGCGCAGCTGCACAACGGACAAACCGCTACCGAGGGATCGATACCGACCTGATTTGTTACGCGGCGTTACGTGGTTTGCTTGGACAACGGGAAAGCGTCGACGCCCGCCTAGAGCGCCTCGAATGGACAATCCTGGACGCGCGGGCCGCCTTTGTTATCGTGGATACCGTTTCGGCGTTTCTACCTCTTGAAAACGAAAACGATAACGCCGAAGTATCCGCCATCATGGGGGGTATCCTCGATATTGCGACGCGTACGGAAGCGTCAATTCTGTTGGTTCACCATACCCCGAAGGGCGTAGCCGGCCGCGCAGCTGTTGACATGGCCGCCGGAGCTGGCGCCTGGACGCGGCGCGCCGATAGCGTCATTGCGCTAGGGGTCGAGAAAAGCGGCGCCGTTGTAGCGTCGTTTCGCGCGCGTTCGATGCAAACGCCCGACCGCCACGTTATCGATTTCCCAGTCGATGACGGAGGCGTATTACCGACGGCTAGCCTGTTCGTCGAAGCTGAGGATGACGAATAAAAAGCCCCCGCCGGCTAACGTGGCGCGCTAGGCCGACGGGGGATAAGCGAGAGCGCCGCTATGTTATCGCCGATGCCAGCTACCGTTTAGCCCAACGGTTGTCGGGACACGTCGCCGCCGGCATTTTGGCTTTGGTAGATAGTTCGGATAGCGGGTTCCGACCACAACCGCACTTGCCGCAGTAGCCGACAGGTTCGCCTGGGATCCGATGCGGACACCCTAGGCAAGCGTCGAGGCGCGCAACGTAGCGCCGCTTGCTGATTTTTGGCATGAAGGCCCACGACGTCAACGCGCGCAGGAAACTCCAAACACGTTTCAAGGTTCGCATACCGAATCGGGGGTAAGCCTGGGCGGCAATTTGGCGCGCCGTTAGTTTGGGACGCTCCAGCGCGCGCGCGCGTTCCATATCGGCCGCCTGTTTCTGCTCGAGCGCCGCTAGCCGTAATTTGATATCGGGCGCATACTCGTACGGTTTGATCTGTTGCCAATGGTCGCACGTTTGACATTTCGTTACGTCGTGGCCTATCGCGCATTCAGGGGTACGGTCTGCCCCGCGCATACGAAAATTGATACACGTACCGCGCAGTTCATTGTTACTCATGGCGTTAGAGTGTAACGTCGGGTATTGGTAAACCCCTATTACACCACGTGCAATTGAACGGTGCGCCGTCGCATTGGTTGGGGTTGGTTGCAAAATCAAAATCCCACGCCATAGCTGCGGGGTCAACCGCGGCGCCATATTGAATAAGTACCGCCTTCGTCGGAACAATCGTTCCGCCGAGTGTGCAAGGCGCACCGGAACACCGGCAGAAATAGTTCCCGCTACCTGCTGGAATTTCTAATTCCTGCACGTTTGATTGGATCGCCCAACTGATGGCCGTAATGTTCATCCCCGTTACGTAGCGCGCTTGCACAACGGCCCTACAATCGTCAATGTAATTTACCCGCCATTCGTCGGAGGGGTAGCGGCCTTTACAGCTACAACCGTTGTCGGCGCATGACATAAGTTTCCCCGCGCATCCGCCAAAAACCAATTCGTAGAACGGTCCGCCGGCCCAAAAAACCGTTTCCGTCACAATCGTTATTTTGTAATCAGAACCTAAAAAAACCTGTAAAGCTTGCGCTAAACTTTGTCCGCTTGCCGATTGCGTTATTATGTTGCAACGATGGCCCAAGGACGGAACGTTTGGGTCTTGGTCGCCGATCCCAATGATGTCGCCGTTGCTTGAAATAGTAAACCATTGAAATACCGGCGGAGGGTCCCAACAACATACTCGCTCGATTAGGATTACGTCCGTCCAGGTTTGCTCATCGTAATACGGACTAACTGGATCGTTTACGTTATAGAACGCAAACTGGCCGCCCGTGATTTCGGTAGCGTATTGCGCCGGACACGTGCAAGGGCTAACTACGCCGCAAGCTGAAGCGTTACAATAACCGATGAAGTTCGGCCCTGCAATTGCAGTCACACCGGCGCCTGGATAGTTGTTAACGCAAAATGGAAACGGGTAACCGGGGATCGGACACGTCCACCCGGTCCATTGAAATTCGTAGCCGTTGGTGGCGTCACCAAATAAACATAGGTAGGTCAAAGTTTCTTTACACGATGGCGCCGAATTGGCGCAACTAGCGTATGCATCACTGCAACTAGGACCAGTTACGCATAATGGCACGCTGCCAGCTTTTACGTCTACGGTAATGCTGTAACCGCACGACGGCGGCCCTATGTACTGTTCGCATGGCGTAAAATAATAGATGACATCTTCAGGGTCTTTGGGAGGAGGATCGCAGGGATAGACGCACGTACCGCATGGTTCACGACAACAAGCTAATTTAGGCATTGTCGCCCCTAGGTAGCCAGCGCGCTACCAATCGACCAACGACGCGCGCGATGCCTGTTTGGATCAGGATAATGACGACGCCGGCGCAGGATACCGCGATGAGCGCCCATACCAATAGCTCCGCCCAAAACGGCGTCACGTCGCGCACGCCGGGTAGGTTGTAAATAATTTGCGCGGCGCTTTCGATGATGGAGGATTGCTCCGCGATTCCTTCCTGCGCCGTTGTAGTAATCGCTGGCAAATTAGGTTGGGGTTTTTGCGATTCGTCGGCAATCCAAACAAACCGCCCGCGCGACGATGTAGCGTTCGCTACGATTTCGTTAGACGACCGCGCGATCACGCGTTCACTCGAGCAAGCCGACGCGGCCAGGACGACCGCGGCCGCCAGTGCGTACTTACTCGCCTTCCGGACATTCAACACCGTTAGCGCGGTCAAAAACATAGCGGAGGATGCTTCCTTGGTTGATGGCGTTATCTAGTATCCCATGGCACAATACGACGCCGCGAACGGGTGTCAATACTGCGCCGGCCGGCAAATTGGCCACCAATGTTCCGTCGCCAAAATAGAGGCCGCCATGCTTCAACTCGTAGAGGTTCCACGCTACGAATTCTTTGGGCGCGCTTGCGTCGACTTCTTGCGACACGTCATCGGAAATGCGAGTGTTTGCCGCAAGCGTTAGCACTGGGTCGATTAGCTCTACTTTTTTTACCGTGTAAATCCATCGGTACGCGCCTGGAGCAGGTGTGCTAGACACAATCTCCGCAAGTAGTTCAATAGGTCGCGTCCATTGGTCCGGAACGGCTAACGCCTGTTGCGCCCCAAAATACGCTTCCCGTTTGTTAGCGGTGAACGTCGCGCGCGCCTTGTCGGTACTGAACCGCTGTTCGTTTTCGATTGTTGCCGCCAGTTTGCCGTCCTGGCCAAACCCAAAAAATTGCCGCGGGTACACGTAGCTCATGGGAACGTAGGCGACGGTAGAATAATTTCGGCAAAATTGCCCGGATCTATGTCGTTAAAATTGGCTTTGTTGGCAAAAGGTTGCCACCAAAAAGCGCTTTGGAGCTGTTTGACTACCACGGGCGCCGCCGGCCATGGCGGCGACGCCGCAACGGATGTAACTAACGGCCGCCCGTCCGCAGTTGGCAGCGTGACTTGCTCGAGGTGTCCAAATTCCGTGATTAAAAACCGTAGCGTAAAGGAACGCCACGGATCCTCTACTATTTGTTCGTCCCATCCGACAAACGCTACCTGGCCGATTGGATACCCAAGAAAAATTGAGCTGTTACGTTTGTTTATGTAGCTACTCAAACTCAAAGCAGCGGCGACGTCAAAATCATCGGAATCTTTTTTAAGGTACGTCGTATCGAAAAACCCTGTTAAAAACATGTCCGCGGCGTATTGCTTATAGGTTTGCGGCGTTCCCCATACGTCTACTTTGGTCCCCGCTATTGCCGATGTGGGCGGCCACGTTGCATCAAAATCGACGGGAACCGTTGTCGGCGCCACGAACCGCGGCCATTCCTGCGAATAGACGCGTTTCGACATGATCCAATACGCGCGCGTCGGGTTGTCGCTTGTGCCGGTTGAATCGCCCGTAACGTTCGCGGTGTAAAGCATTGACGTGTACGTGGCCGTCAATACGTAAATTTGCGTGTCCGACTGGTCGAGGCGGATGTTGGTACAAACGAAGCGTTCGTCGTCGGGGTGACGTTTTCGTAGTACGGGTTTGTTGACGAACGCGCCCGGCGCCAGCTGTTCGATTTGCTTCAGTGTGAGCGTCGTAGCGCCGTCATCGGTGACGACTTGGAATTCGTCGGTAAGCGTTGAAACTGAACCTTTTTGGCGTGCGTCTAACGACCGCTTCCGATGATTAACTTCTAGTATTGCCATTAGGGTTTGCCTCTACTGTTGCGGGCGATTTCCCGTAGGGTTTCAAGCGCTTCAGGCGGGAACACAAGCGGTACGCCCTGTCCAGGGCCGCCGGTTGTCGGCGTTATTGCGGCCATGCCTGAAAGCGTCGTACTGGATACCGGCGATCCCATTTGTGGCGCATCGAATAACCCTAGCGCACGTCGTATGGGTTCGGGTCCCATATTGTAATACGCGCGCGCTAGGTCGAGGCCCATAAAACCTACTTCGTCGTTGTAATCGCGCAACAATCCTATTTGATGCTTAAAATGATCGAACATACCGCCCACGCTTGGATTGTCTAAAAATTTGGACGTGCTATCTAACGTTTTTGCAAAAAACGTAGCCGCACTTTCATACGCCAATTCCATTCGGGACGCGTACGTTTCAAGCGTCAAATCCTCGCGGCCGAAGAATTCCTGCTTTTTCATTTCCGTTGCAGCTGCGCTAGGTCCGACCGCCTGGGCGACGCGCATTTCATGTTCCAGCTTTGCGATACTGGTTTCCGCTGCGGCCTTTATGGCGTTGGCGTCAAAGTTGCGCGCCATATCGTTAACCTTTACGCCGTATTCGTAAAGCTTCTTTATGCCGCCGATGAGTGAATCTATGCTTAAGTACCCGCTAGCAAGGCCGCCAAGGTACGCCGCTTGGGACCGCAAATGCCCGCCAAGCGCCTTTTCAAGGTTGCCGAGCGAACCTTGTAGGTTGCGAAGCGTCGCCGTCGCCTGGCCGGCGTCCGCTTGAATTTTGACTGGTAACCGGATTTCCCTTGCGGTCGTCATTTAATCCCCTTCATGGCATTAGCAAATTGCGCTACCCGCGTCATCGCGTCGACCGTAGGCGCATCGAATAGCCATGGTGCAATTTCTTTCGGTTGCTTACGCGTTAGCGCAGCTGCAATAACCGCCAACAGAATCTCGACGCGTTCGGCGTGTACCGGCTTCTCAAGGATCCCCGCGTCGGCCCCCGAATCCACTAGGCCTTCACTGATTAGCCTAGCGATTCGGGAGCCGGCGTAGGGTTTGGCGCTTCCATCGCCAACCGTACGATTTCCTCGACTACGCGCGCCTCCACCGTTGTGGGGTCGACCGATGGCGCCAGGAGCGGCGTTCCGTCGCCGTCCCGTACTAGCCGGATCCATGAACGCTCGATAGGGATAGCGGCATCCGCTACCGATGGCCGCTTCACCTGTATTGGCCGGCCAAGCGTTTTCGATTCGACGGTACGCCATTGCGGTACAATTTCTGTAGGTTGGAGCATGCGCCTATCTTAATCGTATTGCCCCGTTACCTGAAATTCAATTCGCACGGTATCAATTTCATCGCCGCGCATTGAATGCGTACACGTTGTAACGATGCCCGAGCATATGTATTCCTGTGAGGCTCCGCCCGATAGGTTGCCGGAATCGCCCACAGTCATAAAAACGGGGCTACCGCGTTGGACTTGCGTTAAAAACTGCTGAATTAGGCCCGTACGTTGAAAGTCTGCATCATCGGCGGTAGCTGCTAACGTAGCAGTTACGCGGCCGCTAAAACGCCCGCGGATAAACGTTTTATAGATATTAGTAAGGATTGTCGATTCGATGGCGGTTTGTTCCATCGAAAATTCCATATCTATAACGTAGAGAGTGTTTGTCGGGTTAGCTGTCGCCGCTAGCTTTAAGACTGCCCCGTTTCCAGGCTGTGGTTTATATGTCATTGAAAAATTCCTTATGAAAGCGTAAAAAGGATGAAAAATTCGACCGCCACGACGCGCGGAGCGTCGGTATCGTTTGGGGGAGGTTCCGGCGCTATGCCGATTTCGGATTTCGCTGTAAGGCCGGCAAATTGCATGACCATTAGCGGAAAACCTATTGGACTGTAGTTGCCAAGGCCGTTTAGACTAGCTATCACCGCGTCGGCGATTGCGTAGGCGTCGGATAATTGGTCTGCCATGCACAAACACCGCACCGAGGCGCTATAGCGTGGAGCTGCCTCTAGCAGCGGTAGGCGTTCTTCCCGGTCGATCTCAAAAACAATAGCTGGCAATTCTCCATCGGCCCTACGTAGGTCAGGCGAAATACGCGTACCCACTAGCGCAGTAACGCTAGCAGTTGTAGACAATCGCGAGTATAGGATTTGCGCCAGGCTCATCGCACGTTCCTCGTCGTCAATACGGCCGCGCGGTTTGCGTTTTCAAGTACGGCTTCCCGCAAATCGTCCCTGAATTCAATAAGGCCGCGCGTTTCCGCGTATCTTTGCGCTCGAGCGCGCACCAGCTTCCCCGGGATAAGTTTGCCGCTGCGAACGTGCCGGAAGCCTGGGTCGATGACGTTTGCGATAGACGCTTTGGGATATTGTTTTCGGCGTAGGCCAGTGACGCCAACGGTAACCCCTTTTTTAGTGTCAAAAACGCGCGTTCGGATTGAACGTTTGATAGCGGCGCGATGGCTGTTTTTGGGTTTCGCGCGTTTGTAAATCGCCGTTTGCCATCCTTGCCGGTACACCTTCTGTACGCCGTTCATCGTGCGCGACATGGCGCGACGCTGCGCCGCCTGGAACCGCTTTGGATCGGCTAGCCGCGCTAGGTAGAGCCGCCAGCGCTCCGACGTTGCCGGGGACATGACAAGGCGTACGTTCATGCTGTAAGCGTCCCGCTAGTTGTTAGAGTGTGCGTAGTGAATCCGCCCGCTGTAACCGTTGTCATAGTCCCGGTATAGGTAGCCGAGGCCGCGCCGGCGTATTTCACAATAACTACGCCCGATCCGCCGCTACCGCCATCGCGCGCACCCGTTCCCGATCCCGTACCGCCCGCGCCACCGCCACCGCCGCCCGTATTGGTCGTACCATTTGCGCCGTTAACGTCATTAGTATTACCTGTGATGGCCCGCCCGCCCTGGCCGCCGCCGCCGGCGCCGCCCGCGGCGCCTGTCAAACTGCCCATAGTGCCACCACCGCCGCCGCCGCCAAATGGGCCTACGCCTAAATTAACACCGCCATTTCCTCCTGTACCGGCAGCTTGGTTTCCTGCAACGCCGACGGCCGCAGAACCGCCGCCGCCCGCGCCGCGATATGGAGCGCCGTCGGGCAGGCTTCCTGAACCACCATTGAAACCCTGCGTAGCGACGCCGCCGAGGCCTAGCCCATCAAATCCTCCTGCGCCGCCACCGCATCCGCCCGCCAGGCCGTCGCGCTGCGCGGAGCTTTGGCCCGCACCGCCGCCTCCGCCGCCCTGCGCCGTTGTTACTCCCGTAAAAGTCGTATCGGTCCCGTTTAAACCTTTTGCGTTACCGCTACCGCCCGCGCCGCCACTGCCTATCACGACAACATATGACGCACCTACCGTAAGGGTCGGCGATTGTAAAACAGTACCGCCGCCTCCGCCGCCTCCGCCGCCGTATTGGTTATTTCCAGTTCCTCCGCCGCCGCCGCCACCTGCAACTAACAAAATTGAGGCGACATAGGTTGCCGGCGGTAGTACGGATCGTTCGCCTACCTTGCAACGTAACCGAAGTTGCCGATGTTTATTTCGATCATCGGTAACTTCTATAATTTCATAGTTAGTAATGACTGTTTGACTAGCGATAATGTCGTAGACCTGGACGACGTAGCCGACCAAAACGCCCGGATACCAAGGTATGACGATTTCGATATCGTCGATAGCTGCTTCGCCTCGATTAATTAGCGCATCCGAACGTTGCGACGTCCGCACGTGGCCGCGCAAATCCACTAGCGTTGCCTCAGTCGGCACGGCCGCTTGACCGGTTGCCGAAACGGTTAGCGTCCTACTACGTACGCGCATCCGCGTACGCATGAGGCCGGAACCGATCATAGGATCGCGCCCGTCCTCCAGCGCGCCGCCAAAATGTTGTAACCGTCGCAGTCCGGCGGCGTCGGATCGTCGCCGCGGTACGCGTAGTAATACATTAACCGGAGTTTTAGCGCCTGTTGAATCGATACCGGGACGCTAGCAATTGCCAGTGAGGTCGAATACGCTAGCGTCCCGGGGAAGGTGATAGTTCCTAAATCGATTTCCTCCCGAGCATCGTAAAGGCTGAAATACTCGAGGGTTTGAAACTTTGACGCCGTTAGGGTAACTGGTGAACCGTTGTCGGCGGTCCATGTAGCGGTAGCGGTATTGACTGGGTACAAATCAAATCGGAAATAGCCGTCGTCCGGTTTCATATCGTAACGCCGGCTAACCGAGTGAACGCCAAACCGCATCCGCGTAACCTGTTCCCATTCTTCCTGAACAACCGTTATTAGCGTACTGATGTAGGCATCATCCTCCGCGTGAAATACGCGTAGGTGCGCTTTAGCATCGGCTAGGCTAAAAACGGACATGACTTAGCGACGGATCGACACCATGGCGTTTCGGTCGAGGATCTTTCCAACCATGCGCGTTTCGCTGAGGAACCGCACCTGGCCGCTAGCGGCCGCCGTGTACGGGTCGCTGATCATAGGAACCGTATCGACGCGCACGATTCGGTAGCCGCGCTCAATGTTGCCGAACACGCCGATGGGATCACCGCTTGCCGGGGTGCCGGCAACTGGCCATGACGCCGTTACGTAAACCGGGAATCCCATGAAGTTCACCGTTGACCGGTTCCCGTCCATTGGCCCCGAACCGTCGCGCGCAACGCTCGAGAGCTGGCCGCCGCCGAACGGGAACGTATTCGCTTGGGATTGCGAAAGAATCGACGCCCAAACCGACGCGTTCAACAACCAACACGCGTTACCGAGGTACTGCGGCCGTAGGCCCGTGCTGTAGGCGATTGTGGCGCCTTCCGCGACGGTAATTGTATTGCCGGCCAAATCGGCGTTTAACGCGTTGCCCGCGGACCCAAAATCCCAAATTGACTGGCTAGCGATGCCGGAGTACGCGTTTAGGTTGCCGGTCAAGCCCGAGCCGTTGGTTCCGGCCAAAAACGCCAGTTCCCAGTTAGCGCCGTGAAGTTCTGCGTGTTCGCGGATGACTTCGCTACCAACGTCAAAAGGCAAATCCCGCAGCGATTCGGTAGAAACAGTCGTCACTACGCCAAGCTTGGTAGGCGCAAAGTCGACAACGTTACCGACCGGGTCCTTGTCTTGGAACGCGCCAGCTTCGGCAACGGCCGTAGTAAGCGCTGTCATGTATGACGTTTGACGATAGAAACGCAACGGCGCGCCGCTATTGACCGACGTAACCGTAGCCAGTCGTGATACAACCGCGTCGCGGTCCATGAGTTGCGTAAACGTTGGATCGGCTACGGTCGTCGTGCCGCCAAAAGTCGACGCCGCGGTCGCGCGAAGCTCGAGCTTGCCGCCGTTCTTATAGCCGCTGGAGAAAAAATCCCGCACTTCCGCGCGCAAATCGGTTGTAGCCGCGCCGGTCGTAGAAACGTGCGTAACGCCGCCGAGGTCGATCCGATCACGGACGCCGGCGGTACGAATTTCCCAGTCCAGGCCCTCGAGTTCCGCCAAACCGGCGTTTAACCTTTCTTCTGCGTTTTTCTCATGGCCTTTGGCCATAAGTGCCTCGAGTTCGTCGGCCTTTGCTTTACGTTCACTGTAGAGTTTCGATAGTGGCTTCATTTGCAAACCTTTCGCAGCAGTAGCGACGCCTTTTGACGTTGCCGGGTTAGTGAAAATGAACGCGCGCTAACCCCTGCTGCGGAATAAGCGGCGCGTTCTACGATTGAGATTTCGCGTAAATCAATGTCGCGGAGAATGCGTCGCCCTGGGGTCGACGTGTCATCCTCCCGAACAAAGAATCCAAACGACATTTGCCGCACTACGCCGGCGCGTACCAACGTCATGGCGTCGCGCGCCAGCTGCGTATCAGGGAGCGTCGCATCAAACGCCAACCCGTTATCGTCGCTACGCAAGTTGAGCGTTCCCGACAACGTCGACGCCAACGGCATTTTGGGGTCGTGTTGCCAAAATAGCGATACGTCGGGGTCCTCGAGCGCCCTATCAAACGCACCTGGGGCGATACTTTCGACAACCGTTTCCCCCTTGTAATCCATTGGTAGGGAATCGGTGTTGTAGCGCGCGGCGTAACCGCGCAAACGTAACGCGTTCGTTTCCTTGTCGGTAGTGGCGTCGTCGATATCGAAATTTCTATATTCCATCATCGGTTAAGCCTTTGCCGGCATCCGCCGGCATAATGGGTACGTTTCCGTTGGCAATTTGCGGTAGCCCAAGCATCATCCGCGCGTCGTTTACGCTTACTGCGCCCGTTTCCGACAAATCCTTAAGCGCCGACGCGGTATCGCGCAGGTTTCCGCGCATAAGCGCGTAGTGATCAAATCGGAAATGCCGACCGCCCGCTAAAAGTTTGCCGTTCATAGCGTCGGCAAACCGCGCGCACCACGGCGCGACGGTCGTTTCGACGTATTGCCGCTGCATTTCAATTTGACTTGTAAGCGCTCCGGCGTCGCCCTGGAAAAGCATCTGAGGCGGAATAGATAGGGCGCGGGCTACTTCCATGACTGCGAATCGCCGTTCATCCGTGAGGCCTTGTATCGCGCCCGCGCCGACCTGTTCGACCTTTACGCCTTCATCTAATACAAGCGGCCTAGCTGCGCCCTCCGGCGACATGTGCTTCCGTGAGTAGGCGTCGAGTAGGTCGGTTTTTGCGGTTTGCGACAACGTGCCAGGGTGCGTAATCGAAATTTTGCCGACGCGGCCCGATGCCGCTATCGACGTCGCTACGCGTTCCTGCAAAACGGCCAGCGACATAGCCGGCGCGCATCGCACTAGGGGCGAATCGCATAAATACGGGTTATTGAGATTGCCCGGGCCGGACATAAGCACCACAATCTCGTACGGATCAATTTTACGCCCGTCAAGTAACCAATTTGGTTCGACTTGGAACCCACTCCATACGGCCGTCACGCGGCCCGGCAACAACGGATAGAGCGCTATTGCATCGCCGCGCGGGGAACGCTGGATAAACGAATACGACGAACCGCGCAGAATCGACGTACTAATCATCCATGCGCGCCATTGGCGGCCGGTTTGGTACGGGTTGGCTTCGCGCCGCAACAAATCAAGCGCCGAATCGTCTACCGGCGAGCTGTCGGTTTTATCGCGGTAAACGTTGACGTCGAGCCGCGCGACGTCCTCCGAAATGAGTTGGACCGCGCGGACAACGCTCGAAAGCGATTCCCGGGCGGCCATAGTATCGGAAAACGTACCGCCAATGTTACCAACGTAGGTCGTAGTGGCCGTGTTTGTGCCAAAAACGCCCGCAAGCCGCCCTAAAACGCCGTCGATAAATGGCATCGCGCCCAATATCGCAACGCCAAAATACGGTTTGTCAA
>Ga0194133_10008185_pt1 | contig 12287 bp, 9 predicted proteins | sample TA2KigOf40mmetaG_FD_155448 | JGI IMG/M metagenome (GOLD analysis project Ga0194133, IMG submission 155448) | Freshwater microbial communities from Lake Tanganyika, Tanzania - TA2015055 Kigoma Offshore 40m | ecosystem: Environmental > Aquatic > Freshwater > Lake | place: Tanzania: Lake Tanganyika...
TGCTGATTGTCGGCAAGCCCAAGCAAAAGCGGCGCACCCTGCCGCGTGCCGACGAGCTCCTGCGGATCTTGACTGCTCATGACTGCGATTGCATAGGCACCTTTAAGCTGCTGGCGGGCCGCATGTACCGCCTGCTGAAGGCTTTTGCTGCGCTGACGATGAAGATGAATCAGATGCGCAATGACTTCGGTGTCAGTCTCGGAGTGAAAGACATAGCCCTGGCTGGAGAGCGATTCGCGCAGCACATCATGGTTTTCAATAATGCCGTTATGGACAACGCAGATGGCCAGACCATCACGCTCAGAGAGATGGGGGTGGGCATTGCTGGCGGTCACACCCCCATGCGTTGCCCAGCGGGTATGGGCGATGCCCATCGTCGCGGTGTGGTCTGCAGATTTCTGCTCCAGTTCGGCAACTCGGCCCACCGCCCGAATACGACGAATGTCTTGTGCCGCCGCAATCGCCAGTCCGGCGGAGTCGTAGCCGCGATACTCGAGTTTCTTGAGGCCCTCGATCAGAATTGGGACAATATTTTTCCTTGAATTCGGCGCGACAACCGCCCCGACAATGCCACACATATCAGTGTTCCTTTTTCTGGGGCCGTCGGTAATTTTTGACGGTGACCTGCTGGGCCCTTGAGATCGTCAGTGCATCTTGGGGTGCATCCTGGGTCAGCGTTGTACCCGCACCAAGGGTGGCGCCCCTGCCAACAGTCACGGGTGCCACCAGCTGAGTGTCCGAGCCAATAAAGACATCATCTTCAATGATGGTGCGGTGTTTTTCTGCGCCATCGTAGTTGCAGGTGATGGTACCCGCCCCGACATTGACCCGGCTGCCAATGTTGGCATCACCAAGATAGGAAAGATGGTTGGCCTTAGATCGCGGACCCAGCACGCTATTTTTTACTTCAACAAAATTTCCGATATGCACACCCTCGGCAAGTTCAGTGCCGGGCCGCAGCCGAGCGTAGGGCCCGATCACCGATTTTGGACCGATGGCGGCACCATCAATATGACTGAAGGCTTCGATGACAGCCCCCTGGCCAATCTGAGCATTGCGAATCACGCAATGCGGGCCAATGACAGCCCCTGCTGCAATCTGAACAGTGCCTTCAAAAACACAGCCAATGCTGATGCTGACATCTGATGCGCATTCAAGCCGGCCGAGCACATCAATTCTCTCGGGGTCTTGCAGCCGAACGCCTGCAGACATGAGCTGCCGGCCAATGCCGCGCTGATAGGCGCGTTCGATCTGGGCCCGGTCCTCCTGGCTATTGACGCCAAGAATTTCTTCGATATGGTCTGACCGCAGGGCGTGTACCGCCTTGCCCTCGGCCACTGATTTGGCAATGATGTCGGTGAGATAAAACTCATTTTGCGCATTACGGTTATCGATCGCCGACACCCAGGCGGCAAGATGCTCTGCCGGCGCCGCCATAAACCCGGTATTGATCTCACCAATCGCACGAATCGCAGCATCGGCATCTTTTTCTTCAACAATCCTTTGGAGTTGTTGATGCCCATCACGAACAATTCGACCGTAGCCAGTCGGAGAGTCGAGCACGGCGGTCAGCACCGCCAGACCGCGATTTTTCTCCGCGGTCTCTACCAGCTGGCGCAGGGTCTGGCTGCGGATTAAGGGAACGTCACCATACAGAATTAGCACAGCTGACTGGAGATCGAGTTTTGGCAGTGCCTGGGCCACCGCATGGCCAGTGCCCTGCGGCGGATCCTGGATGACCCAGTCAATGGGGGCAGCCTTGGAGATTTCGGGAAGCGCCTGTATCGCAGCCCTGACCTGGTCTGCGCCGTGTCCGATGACGACAATAATTTTCTTCGGGTTTAACGCCTGCGCAGTCTTCAGCACGTGGCCCAGCATCGGCATGCCCCCAATGGGATGGAGCACCTTGGGCAGCCCGGAGCGCATCCGGGTTCCTTTGCCAGCAGCCAGAATGACGACATTCATACGTGCCGGGCTTCCCCGCCATGGCCATGCGCACGATTTGGCGAGATGGTTGACCCGATGATCATTCCCAGCATGCTGGCCACCAGGCCGATGAGCTGCGGCTCGACAGGCTCCTCGATGCCCAGCATCTCGAGCATCAGCCAGATGCTGAGGCCTGCGGTAATGGCAAGTCCTGCCCCGAGATTGCTGGCTTTTTTCCAAAACAGGCCTGCTGCCAGCGGCACGAAGGCGCCGGCAAGTGTGATGCGGTAGGCATTTTCGACCATGCCATGAATGCTCTCATCGGTCATGATCGAATAAAACGTCACGATGATCGTGAAGACCAATACGGTGATGCGTAAGGACCAGAGAAACTGCTGATCATTCATCCGTGGTGCGAAGCCCTTTAAAACATTCTCGGCAAAAGTTACGGATGGCGCCAAGAGCGTGCCAGAGGCGGTACTCATGATGACCGAGATCAGCGCCCCAAAGAAAATCACCTGCAGCCAGAAAGGCATATGGCCCATGATCAGCGAGGGCAGAATCATCTGCGAGTCTTCTTCGAGAAATTTTTTCACCATCTCTGGATCGATGATGGTGGCGGTATACGCCAAAAACAGCGGCACTGCGGCAAAAAAGAAGTAACTTAAGCCGCCAAAGGTCGTGCCCCATACGGCTACAGTCTCGTTTTTCGATGAATTCACGCGCTGGAAAACATCTTGCTGAGGGATTGATCCGAGGGCCATCGTGACCAATGCCGCGACCCAGCCAAGAATTTCAATTGCATCCATGCTCGGTAGCCACTCAAATTTCCCCTCTGCGGCGGCTTTGGCAAAGACCTGGCCGATGCCACCGGCCTGATCGGCAGCATTCTGGGTCACCAGAAGCAGTCCAATGACGATCACAATCATCTGCACAAACGTCGTGAGTGCAACCGACCACATGCCACCGAAGATGGTGTAGATCAGCACCACAGCAGCGCCGATCAGCATGCCCTGGGTCTGAGAGATCGCATCTTCCGACAGCACATTAAAGACCAGCCCGAGGGCCGTAATTTGCGCTGATACCCACCCCAAGTAGGAAATCACGATGCAGATTGAGAGAATCAGTTCGGTCTGGCGGTTATAGCGAATACGAAAATAGTCGCCCAGTGTCAGCAGATTCATTTTGTACAGGGGCCGAGCGAACACCAGGCCAAACAGCACCAGGCATAACGATGCGCCCAGCGGATCTGAAATCAGGCCGCGGGCACCCTCTTCAAGAAAGGTGGCGGAAATTCCCAGCACAGTCTCTGCGCCAAACCAGGTCGCAAACACCATGGCCAGCACGATGGCCATTGGCAGATTACGGCCGGCGGTCACGTAGTCGCGTGCGTTATGGACTTTCGTAGCGCCGTATAAACCGATCGCAATCGATATCAGCAGATAAGCGATAACCAGACTGAGCAGCATGGAGACCTCCTTTTGGAAGCAAGCGGGAACGTGGGCAAGCCCCGATTATAGGAGGGGGTGTCGGGCCTTTTGGTTTAGAAAAAGAGCGGGGTTCCACCAAGTCCGAGCCCCAATACAGCAAGCACGGCAAGCAGTAATCCGGCCAAGATCCAAATCGCCTGGCGCAGCCGCTGCTGCTCAGCGGCGAGCTCACGTAATCGGATCTGGATTTCGCCATGGCTGCCCTGCGCCGCCTGAGCAAGGGCCTGATGGACAAGCCGTGGCAGCTGCGGCAGGGTCTGGGCCCAGCGCTCCGATTCTTTCTGTAAATTTTTTCTCAGCGCCCGAAAGCCAATCTGCTCCTGCATCCAGCGCTCCAGAAATGGCATCGCAGTCTTCCAGAGATCGAGATCGGGGTCCAGCTGCCGGCCGAGGCCCTCCACATTGAGCAGCGTTTTCTGCAGCAGGGTCAGCTGCGGCTGGATCACCACATTAAAGCGGCGTGAGACCTGAAAAAGTCGAACCAGCACCTGGCCCAGGGAGATTTCCTTTAATGGCCGGTCAAAAAAGGGCTCACAGACGCCACGGATTGCAATTTCAAGTGCATCCACCCGGCTTTCGGCAGGCACCCAGCCGGATTCGACATGCAGTTCGGCGACGCGCCGGTAATCACGGCGAAAAAAGGCGAGAAAATTTTGCGCCAGATAGTTTTTATCAACCTCGGACAGCGTGCCCACGATGCCAAAGTCCAGCGCAATATATTTTCCAAAGTGCGGGCCCCGATCGGCCACCAGAATATTTCCCGGATGCATATCGGCATGAAAGTAGCCATCACGAAACACTTGGGTGAAAAAAATCTCTACCCCATGCCGTGAGAGCTGCTTAAAATCGATGCCCTTGGCCCTAAGTTCTTCAAAGCGGTTAATCGGAATGCCATAGATGCGCTCCATGACAATCACATCTGGCCGGCATAGATCCCAAATCATTTCAGGAATTTTGAGTAGCCCCGAGTCAGCGAAATTGCGGCGCAGCTGGCTTGCATTGGCCGCCTCGCGAACAAGATCAAGCTCATCGTGCAAATAGCCATCGAATTCCTCGACATTTTCAACTGGCTTAAGCCGACGGCCATCGCTAGAAAATCGCGCGACAAATCGCGCAATCAGTTTTAGCCAGGCCAAGTCCTGCTCAATAATTTTCAGCATGCCAGGCCGCAATACCTTAACGGCGACTTCGCGGCCATCGATAAGCCGGCCGAGGTGGACCTGCGCAATCGAGGCGCTGGCGATCGGGGTGCGGTCAAATTCGGAGAATAAGGCAGAGATGGATTTTCCGAATGCCCGCTCAATCGTAGCGACCGCAAGATTTGAGTCGAAAGGCGGCACCTGATCCTGAAGCTTGGCCAGCTCATCTGCGATGTCCTCGGCCAGGACATCACGTCGGGTCGAGAGCACCTGACCGAACTTTACAAAGATCGGTCCGAGCTCCTCTAGCGCTAGCCGCAGTCGAACACCGCGTGGTGTGGTGATGGTGCGGCCGATGCGCGAGAGCTTTAGGATGGTCGTGAGTAGTCGAGAGTCAAAGGTTCGGGCAGCCCCATCAAGCGCGAGCTGATCGAGGCCGTGGCGGAGAAAAACCCGAACAATTGCAAGAAGTCGAAATAACGAGCGCATCAGCAAGGTCTAGCAGTTCGGATCAAACGCCCGATCACCGTCTGGATTCGGGACACAGTCGGGCTGGATGTTTTTAAAATCGTGGCGGCGGGGATCCAGCAGGTGCGAGGGCGCCACATTGCCCAAGGCCTGAAACATGGTGGCGGTGCGGCCTGGAGTCTGACGATCCCATTCCTGCAGCATGCGTTTGATGTGTTGGCGCTGAAGGTTTTCTTGCGAGCCGCATAAATCACAGGGAATAATTGGAAATTCCTGCAACTCAGCCCAGCGCTGTAAATCAGATTCTTCGCAATACGCCAGCGGCCGAATCACGATGTGCCGTCCATCATCTGAAACCAGCTTCGGCGGCATTGACTTCAGGCTGCCGCCAAAAAAAAGATTTAGAAAAAAGGTCTGCAAAATATCATCGCGATGGTGGCCTAAGGCGATCTTGGTTGCGCCGAGCTCCGAGGCCAGGCGGTAGATGATTCCGCGCCGCAGGCGTGAGCACAGTGAGCACATGGTTTTGCCCTCTGGGATCACGCGTTTCACAATCGAATAAGTATCCTGGGTCTTGATGTGAAATTTCACACCGCGCTGGCGTAGGTAGTTGGGCAGCGTGTCTTTGGGAAAGCCGGGATGGCCCTGGTCCAGATTGACCGCAATCAATTCAAAAGTGATCGGCGCGCGAGACTGCAGACTTAAAAGAATATCCAATAGGCCATAGCTGTCTTTGCCGCCCGACATGCAGACCATGACCCGATCGCCCGCCTCAATCATGTTGAAATCGATAATCGCCTGGCCAGTGAGGCGATGCAGGCGTTTTGAGAGTTTGTTGGCCTCAAAGGCTGCTTTGTCGTGGTGTCCCATATCGGCTAGGCCCAGCGAAAGACCTCGATGCCGACCGTTCTGCAATCCGGATACACATCGGGCTTTTGGCTTTCCGCCCTTACTGCGCGTACGCCCGGATTCTTCAGACAGAGTTCGCAGATCTGATCGAGCAGGGTCTCTTGAAGATTGAAGTGCCGCGATTGGGCGAGGGTTTTCACGCCGAGCCGAATGAAGTCATAGTCAATGACATCTTTTACCTCGTCGTGGGCCGAAGTGCTGGCGCTTATTGGAACAAAGAGGTCAATACTGATCAGCACCCGCTGGGGGGCCTTTTTTTCAAAGTCATGAAAGCCAATTGATGCATCGATCGCAAGATCTCGCAAAAAAATTCTTCGGCAGTCTGAGAGTCGGGAGTCAAGCAGCATCATGATCGAATCATCATCATGACATCCCGCGGCAGTGGACTCAGATGCTGACCGCCATCGACCAAGAGCATCGTGCCGGTCACTGCCCGCGCCCGGGCCAGCCAGACCACCGCATCGGCAATCTCTTCGGGCCGGCTGGAGGCACCCAGCGGTGTCATGGTGTGGGCTTTTTGAAACTCGGCCTCAGTCTGGTCAGCAGAAGCCAACGTAATTCCGGGTGCAATCGCCACAACCCGCAGCACGGGTGCCAAGGCGGCCGCGCAGAGCCGTGTGGCTTCTAGCAGTGCGGCCTTCGACACGGTGTAAGAAAAAAAATCAGGATTCGGATTCACGAGTTTTTGATCAAGAAGATGGATGACAACGCCTGCCGGGTCTTGTCCGTGTTGATGGTTTGGCGCAAGAAACTCATGCAGGTGGCGGGTCAGCAACACCGGCGCGATGAGATTTGTCTGGGTATGGGACTCCAGAAGGGCCGCACTTACAGTCTCGGGCCGATCAAACTCAAACTGCGAGGCGTTATTGATAATGCAGGACAGCCGTGGGAAGCGCCCGATAACCCGATTAAAGAGCTGCCCGATGGCCTGGGCTGATTCGAGATCGGATTGAAAACAGGCGGCCGCCCGGTCCTGCTGTGTCAGCGCCTGCGCCAGATCCTCGGCAGCGGATTGGGAGTGTCGGTAATGAATGGCGACATCCCAGCCGCAGGCCGACATTGCTTGCGCGATGGTTTTGCCCAATCGGACCGCGGCACCCGTGATCAGGCAGGCAGGCCGCGCGGCGGAGGCTGACGAATTGCTGGACTGAGCGGCTTGCATGGCCTGAAGTTTAGCTTTGATACCCTCAAGGCCATGGATGAGCTGTCGTTGCGGATTCGCACCCAGATTGAGCAGGCAGGCGGCTGGATTGGATTTGATGAATTCATGCATCTGGCCCTGTACACCCCCAGGCTTGGCTATTACTGCGGCGGAGGTGAGCCTTTTCCGTCAGAAAAATCGTCTGCGAATGGAGATTTCATCACCGCGCCGATGCTTGGCCCCTGGCTGGCCAAGGCCATCTGGTCCTGGGCTCAGCCGCTTCGGCAGGCGTTGTGTCAGTCAGGTGGCAAGGTTTCTGCCCTGCGTATTCGCGAGTTCGGCGGCGGGCGGGGCGATTTGGCGGCGGGCCTTCGAGAGGCTGCCCAGGCAGGCGAGCTTGCGCTTGAGCTCATCGAGCCGAGTGCCGATTTAGAGCACCAACAGCAGCAACGGATGTCAGGGGACCAACAGGTTCAATGGCTAAAAAGCCCCACGACCGGGTTCTCGGGGCTGATTTTGGCCAACGAGGTCTTAGACGCCATGCCTGTGAAATGTTTTGAGTGGGCAGGGGGGGAGCAGGTCTTGGAGTGGGGTGTCAGTCTTGGTGCAGGCGCATCGGCTGCCTCAGCACAAGGATCGGGTTTTTGCTGGTCCAGTCGCCCTGCTGGGATGAGGCTTCAGCGGGCCGTGATGCAGCGGCAGTCATTGGCCGAGCAGCGGGGCCTGCCCTGGGATCGGGGCTATCGTGGTGAGTGGGCGCCTTGGACTGGCCCGTGGCTGCACTCCTTGTTCGACTCACTCGACTGCGGCGCAGTCTTACTGCTGGATTATGGATTCGGACGCGCTGAACTGGATCAGCCAGGCCGATCTGACGGCACGCTATGCGCCCACTGGCATCATCAGAGAATGGATGCCCGCGAGGCGCTCTTAACACGCATTGGCCAGCAGGATCTCACAGCCCACGTGGATTTCACGCAAGTCACAGCCGAGGCCCAGGCCGCTGGCTTTCAAGTCGAAGGCTTTGTCAGTCAGGGCCGCTTTTTATTGAATTGCAAAATCCTGCAGATCCTGGAGCCCATGCTGCAAACCGTGACGCAGTCGGCCCAGCGGGTCCAGTTGCTACAACAGCTTCAGATGCTGGTCTCGGAGTCAGAGATGGGCGAGGTATTTAAAGTCTTATTGCTAACAAAAGGACTTCAAGACAAAGTCCGCGCATCCTTAATCACGCCCGCTTTTGCCGAGGGCAATCGGCTGGCCAGCGTTCTGGCTGCTTAAATACGCGGGCCTACGGGATTGATCGTAAATCGGCGTGCGAACGTAATACAGCGAGTCTTGCCTTGCGGGCGGCATCCGTAACGGAATCGCCCGTTTGCTGTGCCTGGCGAACTGCGAGTGCAATTTGTTGGTGGGCTGTCTCTTGGCAAAGATGCTTTGCATAGGCTTTAAGACGACCGATCTGTTGCTCTGAAAGAACGCCCATGATGCGAATGCAGTCCAAGAGCTGCTGAAACCGTTCGGGCCGTCGTTGCACATCGGCACGGCTAAGCCACTCTAAAAGCGCGGCAAGCGCATCTGAGTCTTTTGGGGAAACAATCGAGCCGAGGTGCTCGGGCTGCATGAGCTGTCGCTGTAAAAGCTCGGCCAGCTCGATGCAGGCCCGCGGCGCCTTAAAGAGTCCAGGCGGCAGTGGATCCTGGCCCGCATTCAACATCAGCAGCCCAAAGCGGCACTCTAAAGCTGCCGATTCTTTTGCTGCCTGATCGATCTGCTGCTGTGTGGCCAGGGTAGGGGCGGCAAGCCCCTCTGCAAGGGCCATCCATGTGCCTGTTGAGACCAGGACATCGAGCATTCGTGAGGGCTGTGATTCCATGAGGCCCTTTGCGATTTCCTGCCAGACACGCTCAGGGACAAGGGCCTGGGCCTCATGCTGCGAAACAATCTCCTGGCAGAGCGTCAAGGTCGATTCTGAAATCGAGAAGTGAGGCCAGCGTGCTGCAAATCGGGCCAGGCGTAAGAGCCGAACGGGATCTTCAGAAAATGCTGGCCCAACATGACGCAAGCAGTGGGCCTGCAGGTCGTGCAGGCCGCCACAGGGATCAATGAGATTGCCCTCACGACTCAGGGCGATAGCATTGATCGTCAAGTCGCGTCGCATCAGGTCTTGGGCAAGGGTTACAGAGGGATCTGCCTGAAAGCTAAATCCTTTATAGCCGCTTGCCGTCTTGCGTTCAGTACGGGCCAGCGCATATTCCTCGTGCGTGACCGGATGCAGAAATACAGGAAAGTCTTGCCCTACCGGAGTAAATCCCGCGCTGTGCATCGCTTCAGGGGTGCCACCCACCACAACATAGTCTCGGTCGCTATCCGGCAGCCCCAGCAGTGCATCACGTACCGCACCACCTACGCAAAAAATTTCAATCGATGCCGGCAGTTTCGCGCAAATGGGATCTGCCTGATGCAGGGCGTCCACCAGGGGCTTGAGGCGATCTTGGACATCCTTGCGCAGTCTGGTTTCCTCTCAGGTTTTTGCGCGTCGATCTGCCAATCGGGCGCGCGGCGTCTCCTTGCCCAGATAAGTCGGCACCACCGAGTGTATGGACTGCGGGCTGGGGATACCGAGCTCTGCCGCCATTGGGCCATTGGCCACATTGGGCACGCTGGCCGATGCCAGGTTATCGCGTGACATCAGAGGCTTGCCTGGCAGGTTTTCCATAATCCATGCCTGCACCCATGCGGCACCATCAGGAAGCGGAATAATCGGCCGCGGGCATCCGGCGTATACGCCTGCCCAGTGCACAAGTTCATACAGGGTTAAAACTTCAGGCCCAACACACTCATAGTGCTTTCCTGCCGTCGCGGGATGGTCCAAGCAGTTGGCAATCGCCACAGCCAGGTCTGTTACCGCAATCGGCTGGAAGCGGGCATGCGGTGTCGCCAGGGGAATGATCGGCAAGACCTTCTGCATTCGGCCAAAGAGATTCATAAATTGATCTTCAGCACCGAACACCACCGAGGGCCGCAGAATTGTGAGCTCAAGTGACTGATTTGCGCGCAGGGCTGCCTCGCCTGCCGCCTTTGATCGCAGATACATCGAGGGCGCCTGATCGGAGGCGCCCAGGGCACTGATATGAATAAGTCGAGAGATTTTTCTTCGATTCATGCACCGCGCGATCCGGGCTGGAAGCTTGACATGGGCCGCATCGAAATCGGGCCCCCAGGGCCTGCCGGTCTTGCTGTGGAGCACGCCGACAAGATTGATCACCGCATCTGCATTTTCCAAGGCCTCATACAGTGAGGCCTCCTCGTTGGGGTTGGCCTCAACGATCTCAATGCGAGGAAGTGGCCAGAGCGCACGGGCCCGCTCACGCTTACGCGTGATGATGCGTACAGATTTATTGCGCGAGATGAGCGTGGCTGCAAGGGCCCGGCCGATGAAGCCGGCGCCACCAACAATCACAACATCAGCGTGTAAAAGCGACATGAGAGGACCTTCACTGAAAAGGAGGCGTGGCGGCTAGGATGACTCTGCCGGTGCCACATCCCCGAGCAGTCGCCGAAGCGAGGGAACCGCTCCGCCATTATGAACTGCGTGATACAGCACTGCATTGGCCAGCACCCGTTTTACGTAGTCACGGGTCTCGGGGAAGGGGATCGATTCTGCAAAGGCGGCCCCGTCGATGCGCCGCGGCAGGGCGGCCCGCCAATTAACGGCCCGCGAAGGCCCTGCATTGTAGGCCGCTGAGGCCAGTAAGGCCGAGCCGCCAAAGCGGTCTTGTAACTGGCGCATATAGGTAGTCCCCAGTTTCACATTCAGCTCCACATCCGCCAGCATCAGAGGCCGGGCGTTACCGAGCCCGACTTCTTTGGCCAGCATTTTTCCGGTGGCCGGCATGATCTGCATCAGTCCTGTAGCGCCGACCGATGACTTAATGTCGGGAATGAATCGGGACTCCTGCCGAATGAGGCCCAGCACCCACCAGGGATCCAGCGATCGTTGTTGGGCGGCCGACAGCACCTTGTCTTTAAACGGTGTTGGATAGCGCAGTGAAAAATCATGTTCTTGCTGGGTCCGATCGGCCGCAGCAATCATGCGATCGTAAAAGCCCGCCTTGCGGGCATGCTCTGCTGCACGAATGAGTTCCGCATCGCTTCGATGTCGCATGGCAGCGCCCCACTCCAGCACCGCCTCGGCCCTGAGGCCAGCACGAACCAGCGCGTAGCTGCGCTGAATCCCAGAATCGCGATCCAGTTTTTTCTGATCCTCTGGGCCGAGTGTGATGTCGGGCCGGGCGGGGAGCCGGACCGAGGCGCCAAGCATCTCTTGGGCAAGCAGTCCATAGAATCCGAAGTCATCACGCAAGTCGCGCAATATTTCTTCGGCCTCCTGCCGCTGCTGGGTCTGCAGTAGTGCCATGGCCCGCCAGTATTGCCATGTCGCTTCGCCGCGCATCGGCAGCCGCATTGCGCTGGTGATTTCCAGCAGCTTTGGCCATGCGGAGCGTCGGATTGCTTCGCGGGCGGCAGCAGCCAGCGCATCATCGGGCTGATCGCGCAGGCTTGCCCAGCCTTCGAGCATCATTGGCCAGGCATTGGCATGGCTTCTGCGCCAGATGGCAGCCCCAACTGCAAACGCACCGTAGTCAGCCTGCTCATGGCTGAGGTCCTTTTTATGTTTGAGAAAGAGCGGCAGTGATGCCAGGCTGTCAACACGAGAGACTTTCAGTACTTGGCCGAGCGTTGTCTCGGTTTTTAACGGATCAGCGCCTCGGACACTGGTCTCGTACGATTTTGCATGGGCGCGCAAAACTTCCATCATGCGGTTGTGGCTCGCATTGCTGCCACTCTGTGCTGCCCAGCGGGCCCGCTGCCGCAGGTAGCCGAGTGCGACCTGTTCACCTCTCGCAAGATCGGCGATCAGGGCGAGGCAGGCATCGAGGACTTCTTGGCCGACAGCAAGCGATGCGAATTCAGCCTTGCTGGAAGAAGGCTCAGAGGTCAGCAAACCGAGTTTTGCCCGGGCGCATTGAATGTTTGGGCTCGTGACCTGGGCTGGCAGGGTCTCCAAGGCAGTGGCGACATCCGGCCAGAGATTTTTGGTCACCAATGCGGCAATCCAATCTCGCTGTGCGTGCTCGCGCAGTGGATGCTGGGGGTGGCGTGCGATAAAGGCCTGGACATTGGCACGCATTGTTTTTGCATCCGAACTTGGGATGC
>Ga0194133_10008187_pt1 | contig 12287 bp, 9 predicted proteins | sample TA2KigOf40mmetaG_FD_155448 | JGI IMG/M metagenome (GOLD analysis project Ga0194133, IMG submission 155448) | Freshwater microbial communities from Lake Tanganyika, Tanzania - TA2015055 Kigoma Offshore 40m | ecosystem: Environmental > Aquatic > Freshwater > Lake | place: Tanzania: Lake Tanganyika...
ATTTTTTAATATCACTATCTGATTTTTTACTAGTTTTATTAGTATATTCATTAATTATAAAACTTATATTGTTATTTTGTGTATCAATAGTACTTTTTAGTTGATCCAATTTAGAATCAATATTTGTTTGTATTTTTATTATTTTATTAATATCGTTTTCAATTGATTGATATTGTAGTTTTTTTATTTCTAATTCTTCACGAGTCATATTAGATAATTTAAATACTGTACCTATACTATATCTTAATAATACATCTTTTTTTTGTTTATCTATATTTGGTTGATCTAATAACATATTAGATATTTTTAATATTCGTAATAATAGACTATAAATAAATTTATTATTAGTTATTTTAATAATTTTAATAATATCTTTAGGTAACTCAATTATTTTTTCATATAATTCATTTTCTATTTTTATAATATCAGCATATAATTTTACAAGTAATTCTATATTACCGGTAAATGGTGAATCAGTATGTGATAATAATTCGTATGTTTTTGATTTATCATTATCAATATCATAAATATATTTTGATATAATAACATCAGATGAATTCATAACAATATCAATTAAAAACATATCCATATTTTTATTAATATATTTGAATAATTGATATATGTTGAATGTACCGATTAGTTGTCCTTGTGTATTTTTAAATGTAAATTCACGACGGTCTTTGTCATGTTCAACTATAATCGAATTTTGTGATACCGGATTTATTATATTAAAATTATTTACAACATTTTGACTAGGATTAGGTTGACTTTGTATATTCGGTTGATTCGGTTGATTTGGTTGTTTTGGTTGTAATTGCTGTGTTGCAAGCATATATATTATATAATATTATTATATAATATAATTTTAAATTATAACTTAATTAACAAATTAATTAACAAATTAATTAACAAATTTATTTAGATTTAGTTTTTAGTTTTTTAGTTTCTTTAACAGGTTCGGCAACTGGTTCAGCAGCTTTTTCAACTACTTTCTCATCAACTTTTTCTGTTTTTTTAGATTTAGCAGGTTTTACTGATTCGACTTTTGCGTCAGCTTTAACTTTAGGTACAACTTTGACTTCAGGTACTGCTACTTGAGCTTCTTCTTCTTCAAAGTTAACATTTAGAAGATCACCGCAATCAGAAAGTTGTGCTTTCTTTACACTGTTTTCGTGTTTATAAGTAAGTGTTGCTTTTGTACCATCTTTCTTTGTAATTGGTACTTCAACTGGTTTATCAAGAAGAACACGTGAACCAGTGTAAGCATACATCTTCTTACGGCTATTACGAGTGCATTCTTTAATGAGGAAAAGAAGAGATTCACCAATTTGGAGTTCATTCTTATCCACAATACGCGAGCATGCTTTTCGTGCAGCTTGTTTTGGTTTCTTACCACGGTAACGACCAGCGCGTACTACAGAACCATCTTTTGCTTTGTATACACAATGAAAATAACGTTCGGTGCTTTCATCTTCAGCTTCATCGCCTTCAGCTTTAACAGCTTTTGCGGGTTTAGTTGATTTAGTAGATTTAGCCGATTTAGCTGATTTAGTAGATTTAGTTGATTTAGTAGATTTAGTTGATTTAGTTGATTTAGTAGATTTAGTAGATTTAGTAGATTTAGTAGATTTAGTAGATTTTGTGGGTTTAACTGATTTATCAGATTTATCAGATTTATCAGATTTATCAGATTTATCAGATTTAGCTGATTTAGAGGATTTTTTAGTTTCTGCTGTAGCAGCATCGGCAACTACAGTAGTCGATACTGTAGCTTCAACTACTGGTTGTTCTGTAGTTTGTTTTTTAGATTTTTTAGATTTAGTTTCCTCAACTACTGGTTCAGCAACTTTGACTGGTTCAGCAACTTTGACTGGTTCAGCAACTTTGACTGGTTCAGCAACTTTGACTGGTTCAGCAACTTTAGCTTCTTCAACGACTTGAGATTTTTTTGTGGATTTTGAGGACTTAGATACTTTTGCAGATTCAGACATATTAATATACTATACTATAATAATTATTTTTTTAAAAAGAAACACACTAAATATATATTTAAGGGAAAATAAAAAAATTGTTTTCTATATATTTTTATATATTTTTATATTTTTTTATATGAAAAATAAACTTTTTTATATATTTATAAAAGTAATCAACAATAATAATGCGTTATAAATGTTATAAAAATTTTAATATTAAAAATAAAAAAAATAAAAAATATATAAAGTGATTTAATGTTTTTTTATGTTATTATTTATATAATACATATATATAAATGGAATATGTAAATAACAAAGATATTATATTATATTTTTTAAAAAAAGATTATAAATTTTTATCAAATATCATTATAAACTTATCAAAACATATTAATAAATTATATGATAATTATATTATAACAACAGATGAACGAAAAAAAATAAATATAATGTTGAGTGATACTATTAATAAATTAAATGATTATTATAATTTATATTCTACAAAAATATATAATAATGATAAAAATGATAAAAATAACAAAGAATACAATATAAAAAAAACCGAAATTAATTATATTTATGAAATTATAGAATCAATACGTGATACAAATGCAATGAATATATTTTATCCAGAATTAGAATTAATAGATTACAAAAATATATTTGAAGATATTAAAAAGATTTCTGGATTTATTGGATTAAATAATATCAATGATATATTAAAAATTTATAATTTAGATATAGATTTTTTAAAATCAAATATTGAATATAATAATAAATTAAATGTATTAAAAGAAATATTTTTACCAATATCTATTAATTATACTGATGATAAACGTATTGATAAAAAAAATAATATTTTTGAATTTATTCAGAATAATTTTGAAGAAAAATATTCATTAATGCTTGGAAACATTTATCAAATTAAAATAAGATTTTCCCAAACAAAATCAGTAATTTTAATTAATGGATATATTGATTTTGATTCAGTAAATGGTATAATTAGAACAAGTCAAATATGTAATGATTATATATATAATCAAAAAACAAATATAATAAATGAAATTGAAAAAATAAAAGATATTGATGAAAATTTTAAACAATCATATGTACGTAATCTATCAGTTGGTGAAATATTATTATATGATACAAATATTTGTAAGAAAAAAATAAATGAAGATTATATAAAATTTTTAAAATATACAAATATGAATTTTAAATCTATTATGAATGATTTTATTCATTCAGATTTATATACTAAATTTGAGATAATTAGATTTCTTTTATTAGGTTCATCTACATCAATTAATATAGCAGGGTTATTATTCGGTATTACAAAAGACCACAAAGAATCAATAGATAATAACTCTAAGCCGACATTAATATCTGATATAATTTATAAAAATCTAAAATTCATAAGTCAAAATAAACTCAAAAAATATGATACTATAATAAATATGGAATTAGAGAAAATAAATTCAATAAATGTAAATGATATTGATTTAAAAAAACAAATTTTAATAAATAAATCTATGCCAGATCATATTAAAAAAATAGCATTAAATAAATTAGAAGAAATAAATAAAGGTTCATCCGAAAATTACAAACATATTGATTATGTAAAATCATTAATTGATTATCCATGGATTAATAAAGATTATTCTGATATATTTAGTATTTTAAATAATAATATGGATGATGCAATAAAATTTATAAATGAATCTAGAAATAAAATGAATAATATTATATTTGGTCATGAAAAATGTAAAGATATAATTATAGAACTAATAGCTAAATGGGTTACAAATCCAAAAAGTATTGGGAAATGTATTGGTTTAATGGGTCCGCCTGGTGTTGGTAAAACATTATTTGGTAAAGCACTAGGTGATATTTTAAATATACCATTTGCACAAATTAATGTTGGAGGTGTCGATGATGCATCAGTATTATCTGGTCATTCATTCACATATAGTAATGCACAACCAGGATTAATAGTTAGAAAGATGATACAAGCGGGAGCTCCTAGATGTATTGTATTTATAGATGAAGTAGATAAAACAGGTGCAAAATATGGAATTAATGAAGTTATGAATGTATTAATTCATATTACAGATCCAAATACAAATGATAATTTTAATGATAAATTTTTTCAAGAAGTAACATTTCCATTAAGTAAAGTATTATTCATATTTTCATATAATGATCAATCAAAAATAGATAAAATTTTATTAGATAGAATTGAACAAATTAATGTAGAAGCATATACAACATCTGAAAAAATAAAAATATTTAAATCCCATCTATTAAATGAAATTGCAACTGATATTAATATACCATATGATTTATGTAAATTTAATGATGATGTAATAGAATATCTAATAGAAACATATACATCAGAATCAGGAGTACGTGGATTAAAAAGAAAATTAGAAAAAATAATATTAAAATTAAATTTAGATAGAATTTATAAAAGGGGTATATTTGAAAAACAAACAAATAATATTATTATCACAACAGAAATAATAGATACAATTTTAGAAAAATCAAATATAATCATAAAGAAAATATTACCAAAATCACACATTGGTATTATAAATGGTTTATATGCGACAGATTCAGGTTCTGGCGGTATATTACCGATTTTAATATATCGTAATTGTAATGGTACAAATAAATTTAAACTTAAATTAACTGGATCACAAAAATCGGTTATGCAAGAATCAATAGAATTTTCTTTTACCATTGCCACAAATTTATTAAAACCAGAAATTGTAAATAAATTTATTAAAAATAATCCTGATGGATTACATATACATACACCTGATGGTGCCACTCCAAAAGATGGACCAAGTGCTGGCAGTGCATTTACAACAGCATTTATATCAAAAATATTAAATATTCCAATAAAAAATAATATTGCTATGACTGGAGAAATTGAAACCAATGGTATGATTACTGCAATTGGTGGATTAGATAGCAAATTAAATGGAGCTAAAAAAGCAGGTGTTGAATTAGTATTAGTACCAAAAGAGAACGAAAAAGACTATGAAAAAATAATTAAAAAAAATCCAAATTTAATTGATGATAAATTTAAAGTTATTATTGTTAATGATATATATGATATTGTTCAATATGCACTAATAGATAATAAATATCAAAATAAAGATATAAAAGTAATTGAAAAAACATTTAATTATAAAGACTATTTTATAATCTAAATATTATAATTTTTTGCGTTTAAAAAATCATATAAAAAATATAAAATTGATTTAAGAAAATATTACTTATATTAAGTTTAATATGACCACACTAGAAGTATCCTCAAAAATTGATATTTATAATGATTATAATATTAATCATTATGATGAAATAACTATAAATATGATTACAAATAAGAAGATGAATGAAACAAAAACAGATAATTTTACTGAATTTGGGGAATTTGCTGATCTAGATCTGGATAATCTTGATAATTTAGATAATTTAGATTGTTCAGCATATTTTAATAATATATATAACAATTTAGTAAATACATCAGATATTAAATATGACAAAAATAAATGCTCTAGATGTGAATCGAGTGATTTTATCGAGGATTATACAAATGGTATAATAGTATGTACATGTGGTGAAGTAATTAATAACTTATATGACACATCCCCAGATAATAAACCATATGATGATGATACAAAACAAGAAAATAAAAGATTTAATAAAGTTACCAATGAATTATTACCTCAATCATCGATGGGAGCGCGATTACCAACAAACATTAGAGGGAGTTTACAAAAGTTACAAAATTGGGGAGCAATGCCATATAGAGAACGATCTCTATATAATGATTTTAAAGTTATAAATGCATGTTGTGAAAAATTAGGTTTAAATAAAAATATACAACAATCAGCAAATATATTTTATGCATCAGCAAAATCTTGTAAACATCCTGATGGCGAAAATGAAGGTAAACATATTATTACAAGGGGAAAAAATAATAAGGGTATTCAAGGTGGTTCTATTTGGATATCGTGTAAAAAACATAATATACCAGTCTTATCAAAATATATTGCTGATTTTTTTGGACTAACAATAAAAGAATTAAATAAAGGAATAAAATCATTAAAAAAATTATTAGAAATAAAAAATATGTCTGTCCAATTAAATGTTATTGGGTCAGAAGAATATGTCAGAAAATATTGTACAGAATTAAATGTAAAAACAGATTATATGGACCAAGCAATCCAGATTGCGAAGAATATTGATAAATTAAATGTTATTACTGAACATACTCAATTTTCAATAGCCGCTACAAGTGTATTAATTATGGCAGAATTAAATTCCATAACAAATGTTACAAAAAAATCACTAAAAGATATGTTCGGTGTATCTAATGTTACAATAAGTAAGACTTATAGAAAATTAGATAAAATAAAACATATTCTATTAGATGATGAGAAGATTAATAAACTTGTAGAAAAAATTAAAAAATTAAATGAAATGCAAGAAATATCTTTAGATATTAAAAAACGTATGGAAAAATTTAATGTAGATTTAAGTAAAAATGAAAAAGTATCAAATAAACAAATAGAAGATATTGAACAAAAAGATTTAGAATCAAATATAGATTCAGATCTAGAGTCTAATAAATCTAATAAATCTAATAAATCCAATAAATCTGAATCTTCTAATGAAACAGTCTATAAGATTAAAATTAATAACAATAAAATATTTGATACAAATTTAAAATCACCAAAACACGATTCTTCTGAAAAACCTAAAAAAATAACTAAATCTATTAAAAAACAACTAAATTAACTAAATCATTTCCAGTTTGGATCAGGCTTCACAATAAAATCAGGTGTATCGTTATAATTTATTGTTAATTCGGTATTTTTATCTATGTCTTCCGTAGAATATATATACCAACCATCACTTATTTTTTTTATAATAGTATTTGCATTATTACTATGATTTATTTTTGTAGCAAGTGGTGTAATATTTTTATTATTTTCAATTACTATCATAATTTTTTCTCCTTTTTTATATTTATTATTTACAAATAAACCAATGCCATGAATCTTTGATTTTGCAACATAAAAATTATTATCCGATAATAATAATACTAAACCCGATAAAATAATTGAAGATAATATTATAATATTTTTCAACATATAATAACTTTATATAAAAAATTGAAAAAAATAATATAGTTTACTTTTATTATAGTTAACTTTATAATACTTATAATACTTATAAATAATGTTATCAAAAAAATCTTATTCTAAAAAACTAAATTGGTCACAAGATATAAATAATATAAATCTAACAAATTTACCAATTGATGAATCATATTCAGAATTATTTAACAAGTTATTTTTAGATAAACGTTTTGAAATTATAAAAAATAAATTAAAAAAATATCTTGAAAACAGTGATCCAGAATTACTGTATCCTAAACCAAATTATCTGTTTAAAGCATTTTGTATGATACCTTTTAATGATATAAAAGTTGTATTTATAGGTCAAGATCCATATTTTAATAATGAAAAATATAAAGATAAAATTGTTCCACAAGCATATGGATTATCATTTTCAGTACCCGTAGAAATGGAAATTCCATCATCTTTACAAAATATTTATAAAAATATGTTAAAATATGGTCATATTAAAAAAATGCCAAACAATGGATGTTTAGATCTGTGGGCATATCAAGGTTGTCTAATGTTAAATACATCATTAAGTGTAATAGATGGACAAAAGAATTGTCATTCTGCTGAATGGAAATGGTTTACAGATAAAATAATAGAAGAAATTTCTAATAAATTAAATAATATTGTATTTGTATTATGGGGTGGAGAAGCTTATAAAAAAATAGAATTAATTGATCTTGATAAACATCACGCGATTATATCATCGCATCCATCTGGTTTATCGTGTCATAAACCATTTCAATCATATCCAGCATTTGCTGATTGTGATTGGATTACAGAAATAAATAAACATATTAATAAAACGATAATATGGAACATTTTTAATTAAAATTAATTAAGTGATGTGTATATACCAATATTATTAAGATATTTAAAATAAACACCTTGATGATGAATACTATAAATTAGCAATTTATATTTTCCTCTATTATTTATATCCTCTGAATCGAATTTATAAAATGGATTATCAATAATAAGAAGAATATAATCATATTTTTTTCGAAAAATATGATGTTGAATGCTAATTTTAAAAAATTTACCCATAATATTATTACGTCGATCGTGATTTAGATCACCATAATAATAATTTTTATCCAAATTTAACATTTTATTATATTTTGATTTTGTAGATTTATTTATAAGTGATATTTCTGCGTCATGAGTAATATTACCAAAATAATATGGTTTTTTTTCAATAAAATCAAATGTACCAACTGTTTCACCAAAACCATCAACAAATGTAATAATGGTGTTATTAAGTTCATCAGAAAGAGTAATAGACGCGGTCATTCTATTGGCGATAGTTATATTAAATTATATGATTATATTATTAATATAATTAATATTTCATTTTTTTTAAGTTTTCTTAAGTTTTCTTAATAAATTATAAAAAAAAAATATTTTAAAGCCAAGCCATTTGGATACATAGCGCTAACAGCGCATTATGTATTCACATGACGTCGGAAAATTACAAAGTAATTTTTCTAGGCCTTACGGATATATAATGAGATTAGCATCTCATTATATATTCGCAAGGCGTCCGTTGGAATCCATTAAAGTTCGATGCAGCCGCAGTAGTATATGCACCAGAATCTTCGATATAAACTGATTCACCAATTGCGAGATCGGGTAATTTACATGAATTAGAAATAGTATCCATTGAATCACAAGTTGGACCATATACAGTACACTCATATACTTTACCATCTCTTTCATTAAATGGTTTAATTTGTGGTTTGGCATGATCGAACATAATACAATTAAAAGAACCATATACACCATCATTCAGAGTATAAGCGAATTTTGTTTCTTTTGTATCTTTATCTATTTTTTTATTTTTTGCAATAACATTTAATACAAGAGTATGTGAGGCTGATGCAAAATATCTACCAGGTTCGGCAATAATCTGTAATCCATAATCTTCTGGAAAATCTTTTTCAGAAAAGAATTCATCAATTGATTGGTTTATAGTTGAAGCAATATCTTCAAATTTAATAATAGTATCATCTGTTCCAGGAAAACCACCTCCTAAATCAAGTATAGTTAATTTATATCCATTATCTGCACCAATATCAAAAACTTTTCTAGATCTTTCAATTGCTGTTTTATATGCTTCGACATTTTTACATCCAGAACCCACGTGAAACGAAACTCCAACAATATTAAGACCAATTGTTTTAGCAAGTTTCATAAGACCATCAACATCATCCAGATCTGCACCAAATTTAGAATTGAATCTACAAACAGAATATGAATCATCTACTTTTATTCTCAAGACTAGTTCTGCATTAGGATGAAAGTTAACAATTTTAAGTAATTCGTACATATTATCAAAAGTCATAACATCTACATCAACACCTCTAGCATATTTCAGATGTGAATCTGCTTTGGCAGGATTAGCAAAAATTATTCTAGATGCATCATTATTTGTTGCTTCTAGAGCAAGAATAATTTCATTTTTGCTGGCACAATCAAAATTAACACCTAACATAGCGAGAGTTTTAATAAGAAGTTGGTCGGGATTACATTTAATGGCATAATATGGTTTTACTCTAGACAAATGATCCATCCATTTTTTATATTGATTTATCACAGTTGAAAGATCAACAATAAAAAATCCAGTATCTAGATGTGATTTCTCAAGGGTTGCTTTTATTATATCTATAATTGATGTTTCTTTTTCATATGTTGTTATTTGTTGCTCATTGAAAAAATGAGTAAGCTCGGTGAAATTATCAATATTAGTAGTTGAGGTTTGTTCTTCCATTTTTATATAGTTAACTGATTATATAGTTAACTTATTAAAGATAAAAAAAAATCAACTTTTATTTTGTACTATTTTAATAGCTGTCTTTTATCCACTCAGAAAAAAAGTAAAAAGTTAAAGGATATGTGTTATAACACGTAATACTTTTATAATATATATATATATTATATTAATGAAGATTATAATAATTTTATTAATATTAATGATATTATTTACAATATATTATAAATTAAAATATATTAATATTTATCATATTTTACCATATAAACATGTTAGTAATAAAAATATAAAAAAGATAATGATAGGATTACCAACAATAGATAGAGATAGCGATTTATTAGAAGAAGTTTATAATAATATAATAAATAGTATAAAATATTGTAATAAAACTAATAATTTTGAATTTATGTTATTTCCTATATGCAGAAAAATTGATAAAAAATGTTATGATTTTTGGAATAATAAAAAAGAAATAAATAATAGTATATCTGACGTATATTTAGTAGATTCATATGAAATTAAAAAGAGACATAATTTTAATCAAATGGCAAAGACATTTAATATTATATTAAATAATGCAAGAAATAATAATTCAGATGCATTAATAATAATAGAATCTGATATAATTATTAAAGAAAATACAATTTTATTATTAATTAATAATATAAAAAATTCACACGTTGCATTATGTTATTTTAATATACCTTGGTGTGGAATACCCGTTATATCAAAATATGATTTATTTTATAAATTAGAAAATGCTGATAATATTACAAAACCAACATTAATATATGGACATGGAACAGGATGTATTATTTTAAATAAAGATATATTAAATGACACTAGAATTAAATTTTTTAATAAGAAAATTTATTTTAAAGATAATATTGATGTATATGGACAAGATATTGGATTTTTTTATTTATTAAATAAATATAGATATAAAGTTATATTATTAGATCAAAAATTAGATCATAAATATAAAAAATAACATAGAATATTATTCGACATATGTATTTATTAGTATAATTTTTATTCTATTTCAAGTGTATATTCTGCACCTTCTTTAGAAAGAGCTTCACTTAAGATTACAAATTCTGTTATCCCGATATCATCACTTGTAGAATAATATTCATTTATACCAGAAATATCATAATATGTAGTTTTATCTCCCATTTTATTTTTTAGATTAAACCATGGTAGTTCGCTACAATATGAAAAATTAATTCCACCCGATGATGAAAATAATTTACGATATCCATAATTATTAAGCGATTTAAATTTCATAGTACGATTAAAGAATATCTTTGTTGCAACAGATGAGAAATCACCATCACCTGATTTCCATTCACGATTTTTAAGAGAATGTTGGATATATTCATCTGATTCTTCTTGTCGGAAGGTACCCTCATCACAGAGGCTTCGTGCAGGACTTGTTCCAAGCGTACCATGATTATATTTCTTTAGAAAATCCTTATCATATGGATAATGTGGTGCTTTTGTTACAACAATTTTTAAGATACGTTCTTTTTCTGATAGATATCGTGCATACTGATAAATATCATAGAGAGTATCTGAATTTACTGCGGCAATTTTTGTTTCGTATAATTCTGTTTCGTATAGTTTGAGGTCTGTTTTTGTAGGTTTTTTATATTCAAATTTATATGGAGTAAAATCATTAATCATATCAATATAACGAAGAGGAATCATACCATTAGTATTAAATTCACAAATATTATCTAGTTGACTATTATTATTTAGTTGACTATTATTATTTAGTTGACTATTATTATTTAGTTGACTATTATTATTTAGTTCAAATGTTGTATGATTTTTAGGTTTATCGAGCATATATTTAATAAAAGATTCAGGTGTATTAAGTTTATTATTATTACAGAAGCGACTTTTATGATATTTATTTAGAGCCATATCAAATTGAATATATCCAGTTTTACAATTATTATCTGAATAAGATCCATTAATACGATGTGATACTGAAAAAAGTGGATTCGAATATTGCAGAGGTGTAGATTTGAAAGATACTGTTACAGGAAAATAAGTACGAGCTAGGAAAGAAGCAAGATGACGTGAATATTGAGACATAATTATTATATAGTTAACTTTATAGTTAACTTATTATTTAGTTAACTTATTAAAGATTATTTTAGTCAATTTTTTTTTATTCTTTATCCGACAGATAAAAATATATAAAGATAAAAAAATCAACTTTTATCCTTTATCCGACGGCTAAAAATATAAAAGTTAAAGGTAAAAATATAAAAATGAATTTTTATATTTTTAGCGTAAGAATTTGTCTTCAACAAATTCTTTCGGAGTCTT
>Ga0194133_10008189_pt1 | contig 12286 bp, 14 predicted proteins | sample TA2KigOf40mmetaG_FD_155448 | JGI IMG/M metagenome (GOLD analysis project Ga0194133, IMG submission 155448) | Freshwater microbial communities from Lake Tanganyika, Tanzania - TA2015055 Kigoma Offshore 40m | ecosystem: Environmental > Aquatic > Freshwater > Lake | place: Tanzania: Lake...
CCGCAGTCTTCGCCGTCCGCGCGCCCCCCCGCACCGCCCCGTTGCTCAGACTGTGGGTCACGTGATCAATGCTTTGTGAACAAACTTCTCAGGTGAGAACCCTTTACAATTCTTATTAAATTTATCACAATTTTCACTGCAAACGAAGTCAAAATTTTGATTCCTTGTGCTTGTTGAATTCCTGGTCCTCACTTTGGGTGGGTTTTTCATCCGCTTGGCCCTTGTTATCTTGGTAAAAATTTAGTTTCAAAGAGGAGCAGTTTTGGCCGGAAGAAAAATGGCGTCGGAGGTTGAGCCAGCCGCGCGCCGCCAAACTGCCCCGAATCAACGCAAATCCAATTCAGCAGCTTTGAAAACTTTGACCGCCGGTTTTTTGTTAAATTGGTCTTAAAGAGTCCTCTTTTGCTGCCTTAGTAATAAGTAGCGTACTTTAGCACAAAGGGTATTCTAGAAGGAGGTGAATTTTCCCTTTGTCGTATCTGAGCGGTCAACGTGCTGCTTTGAGGAAAACTTGGGCCATCGAACTATCTTTTATCCAAAATTAGTTACCCCCGTTTCACCCTAACCTTTTTACCATTTTCTCTTTCAGATACTGTAAATAGCGTGTAAATACTTTGGTAATAGTAGTATCTATCACTGATTCCTGCAGTGAAGGTTTTTTCCGTCAGCCCTTTTCTCACCGTTTCCGTCACATCTGGTAAGTTTATCATTTTCGAGGACGTGACTCAGTTACCTTGATTCATGCCTGCTATTATTTGATTTCAGCTCCGCCAAAATGACCAGGGGTCAACGGGGCAATAAGGTAAAGGAGACCGTTTTCGTATTGCCTGTTGAATGAGGACAAAAACTCAGTGTTTATTCATTGCTTATTTCAGGGTCAAACTAAAAAGGCCTCAGACACAAATTATAAAGAAAAGGTTCAAGATGAAGACATCCCGTCTGAAAGAGCCACAACTTTAAACAAATCTGCAAATGTAGCGAGCAGAAGAAATAGAGAGAGGCAAAAGAATGGGGTAAGTGATCCTTGTCTTTTAAAGGGCTGCAGAAGTAAAAATATTTATACTTTACCAGGAGGAAGAGGCCTCAAGAATGCCCGAGGACATTCACGACTCTAAAAATGCAGACCCTAAAAAAGATCATCATATAAAGGCCATTCCTCAACCAACTACTGAGCAGGTAATGAACTGTTGTTTTTATGCGCGGTGAAATGCATGGTCACCTAGAGTCAAAATTGTGCAAGGCTTAATTAGTGTCTTTTCGCCCCGGTAAACTTTATAATCTTTTTGGTTTTTCTTCACAGTTAATGATTGCACAATTGATTGGGGGCGATACCAAAGCGGATGATCCAAATCAGAGGAGCAAAATCCAAAAGGTGATGGATATCACTGGCATGGCAGAGGATGCCGTGGCCACCGCGTTATTTGATGCGGCGTGGGACGAACAGAAGGCAATAGAGCTTCTCTTGGTAAATTTTCCTATTTTTAAAGCGTAGTTAAATCTGATCTAGGAGGTCAATTTGTTTTTGGGATTATTCATAAGCAACAAAATAAGGGAAGAAGTAAAGCAATTTTTAAAAAAGGAGTTGCCGAGCATTACTCTTGGTCTTTCCGACTGATTTAAGATTCAATGTTAAAGGATATTTGCTTTAAAACCAACTTTATTTTTACAACTCAAAATTAATAAGTTTCTGTGACGCAATGACGCATCACTAAAAATGTACCTTTTCATAACAATTTCCATTTTGTCGTTTGTTGTAGAAATGAATTGGAGTAGCATTTTCTCATACGAAACTTTTCTTCGTTTTATTTAAAATTTCTGATTAACTTTTACAACATTAATTTAGGAGGATGGAGATCATTTAACTGCATGGGAAGAGACGGGCTCTAAAAAACGGAAAAACAAATCCAAGCAGACTGCAGAGGATGGCCTCAAGGTTTTTTCAAAAATTAAATATTTGCCTTAATAATGCACTTCAGCTAGTTAAAGGTATTTTTCTTTGTTAATAGGATGATTGGGATGAACTAGAAGGTTATGAAGGTAGGGAAAAATCGAAAAGCCGAGGACAAGGCCGCCCAAGAAGGGGTGGATCTCAGGTTGGTTATGCTTGCTTTGATCAAACATGAATTCTTACACGTCTCGAAACAAACCATCTCGATCGACAAGGATTAAACTGATTTCGCTTTTTAGTCCGCTGGAGGTGGACGTAGCAATTTCCGTGATCAGACAAGTCATGAACGAGAGGACTCGCAAGGAGTCCAACCTCAGTCAAAACCGGGACCGAGAAGGGGAGATCAGCCCTCACGGCGTGGGGGAGCATCAGGTTTGTCAATCTATTCCTTCCCTTTATAGATTAACTTGCTTTACCTTACATTTTGCTACTTTGAAAGGATCCTCTGGTGGTCGAGGAGGTGCAAGGTCGTTTCCTACCAGGCAGCCTAAACCTGAAGCAACTTCTACAGATTTCGGTAAGTGTCAATGCAAAATATTCTCCATAACTCTTGCCTAACAAATACTTACGCCTGCAGGTGGATTCTCGGGAAGCATCGATACCTGGAACAACCCACCGGCGCCAGGGAGCGGAAACAATGCTTCAAATAGTGGGTCAGGAGTTGGGAATCCTGCCCCTGGAAGCGGTGCTATGGGCAAGCGGTCCGCCAGAGGCTCAGGAGGAAAAGATGCATTTGACAATGCAGGAAACTGGGGAGATGATTTCCCGCAGGCAGATGATTGGGTAATAAAGCTCTTTTTTCCTCAAGACTCGGAGATGCTGTCTAGCTCAAAGATCAAATTTTGCAGGACAATGAAGAATATACTGGTTCACTAAATGAAACAAAAGTATTTACATCACGGCAAAATGCTGCTGCCCCATCTCAAAAGATCCAGCCTACAGAGAATTCCACCCCTGCTTCAGCGACCTTAAGCCAGCAGCAAACCACATCTCAGCCAGCCCAAGCCACACAACTATCTCAGCAGCATCAAAGTGCATCATCTGTCGTTGGCCACAGGTTTTTTCTCTTTTTCAAAGTATATTGAAAATGCAACTGAACTTGAACAATATTTTTGAAGGAACTTTTTGTCAAATGGACCGACCCCCTTGTTGTCTCAGCCGACTCCATTCTCTCAGTCTATTGACCTATCGACATTACTCCAAAAACCTCAGACGCAGTCATCTCTCGCATCACTCTCCTCTCAGACGCCAATACTGAACTACAACCAGCAAGCCACAGACTCGCTTAGAGCAGGTCTTTAGGATTGATTGAAACGTATTTGAAATCATGAAAAACGAATTCACCAATTTATCTTACAGGTCTAGGCATCAGCCCCTCACCAGTTTCGGGAATTACCAACAAAGGGCAACCTGATCTCAATTCGTTCTCATCGTATACATCCTCTTCGTCAGTTTATGCCCCAACGTCCAATAGCTTCGTAGGACAGGGGTCTGCCTTCACGACCATTAAGCCGAACCATGGACAGGTAGCTAAAAAAAGACTGTTTATCTTGAAAATGCTTTAACGAGTCTGCCTAACTTGACATGCAAGGTTAATCAACCCTCACAGAACGGTCAGGCAATTATGGGCAACTCCTTACCACAAAGATCTGTGGCTCCTGCAGCACCACAGCCGTCAGGTGTAAAGCCATTGGGTCCAACCACAGCTGTTCCTTCGTCAGCAAATCAGCAGCAAAGACAAAGACTACCCCAACCTACAAAAATACCCAATTCAGCAGTGGAGATGCCGGGAGATAGTGTTGGACCACTGAATGTTCATTTTGGAGCTATGGAAATTGTGGTGAGATAGAAGGCCTCAATTCAGCCTTGTATTAAATCGGTGTCATTATAAGAAAATTTTCCTTGTAGAAGTTTGCAGGATCATCAGACCCATCAATGAGTGGATTTGATTTTCAATCTAATGACGAAAAATACTTAACAGACAAAAATAACAAACCAAATCAACAAAATACAGGAATGTACCAGGTATGAATGTCTGAATCTGAAAATAGTTTCATTGGCGCTACTAGTTTTTCCCGAAATCGAAATAGGCTCAGATTTTCGGAATATTGAGATAGGATGATAAGCCCTGTTGGGTTAGGCTAGCAATAAAATAATCTTGGCAAAACTGAACTGATTTTTTTCTGAAAAAATACATTTATGAAAAGGTTTTCGGGAAAACCTTGTTCTGCCATTTTAGGGAAAACTCGTATCGCCGGTTCATTTTCTGTCGAAATGGACGTTATTTAAAAAGATAAAGTAAATGCGTTGACTGCATGTACACAGCAAGTTTTTAGCTTCTTTTTTTCTCTTTAGCCTGCTAAAGATGTCGCAAAGGTATTACCAAGTGTCTTAAATTCAATTGGTGGAAACAAGAGTGATGGCTACTCATCCAATCAGGTTACAAGTAGCTTGCCAAAGTCAACTCCAGCCCCAGGAGGTATTGCAACGACACAATTTACAAATGCTAACAGAAGTCAGACTGGTGTAATGGAAATCAAAGGTGCTCAGCCAATGCAGCAGCCAAGTGAACCAATGGGCAATTACATGGCATATTCTTACAATCAGAACAAAGCTTACCACCAGGTAAAAATCAAGTGCATTTTGATTGTCCACTTCGCTCGACGCTTGAAGTTTTCCAGTATAATGTCCCCAACCAGTTCGCCAATCAGTACGGCACAAGCACATACCAAAACAATTCCTCCTCGACCGGTTATGGAAGTCAGAATATGAACTACTCAGCGACCTCTACTCCTTCGTCAGGGTATAAAATATCCTCCACGGGTGGCGACCAGTATCATCAGGTACATGGATCGAGGGTAATAACTCGGACTAAATATTTGTACTTAAGTCCCACTATGGACTTGTGCAAGGATTGCAGTCAGTGCATGAAATTAAATTTATTTTATTGTTGTCAGGCTGTAGACTCGCTGAGCAAATTTGAAAACAGTAATGCGTCAACGACCATGTCCGGTGTGTCATTGCATCAGTCGGTTGTGAACAATCCGGCTGCTGTTCTCGGACTTACAAGTACAACGAATGCATTAAGCGGAAAGGTTTCAGCAACAACAGCTGGTAAAGATCGTAAATTTTGTTGACAGAAAAATAAAAAGTCACTCTTGGAGGGATTAATGATATGACATTAAACTAAAGTGATAACTTTTATTTTTTTTCTAGGAAAAGTAGCAAACGTTGCTAACCTTCCTCAAGCAATGATTCAGGCGCATCAATTTATGCCGCCTAACATGGCCCCGGCATTTTTCGGCATTCAGCAGCCACAGTTGTATGCAGGTAAACGGATGTTTATTTTTGTCTTATTTCTGTATTGTCTTGAAACTGGTTTTTTATCTTTAGTTGATGAATACGCTATGCAAAGAACAGGTCTTCACCAGTTAGTAGGATCGACAAACAATCCCTCTGTTCCTCAGCCTGGAGGAATCAAAGTGGTAAGTGAACTTGGCCTCTTTCAAGTCATAATTAACTCTTAAACGGCAATCGCAATTGTTTTCATATGCAGTTTATAGTACGTAAGTGGAAAATATAAAATGTCAATTTCAATTGTTTTCCTAATTTTTAATGATAATTTCCTAGTTGAGCTTTGTCTAGTTCTAGAGTTGTCATTCAGTAAAACATTTTTTGATCTGACTATTTGTATATTGCAGCCTACTACAAGTTTCTTCGACCCCAACAATTCATACGGCGCTAACTCTCTTCCTGGTGGTGCAAGAAATGATGTTTCTGCCAACATGAATTCTTTAGGCAATAATAGTACGCCCACAACAGCAGCTGGACCAGCTGGTGAGTTCTTATCAAGAGTCAGTGTGTTGACACGATTAAAATGGGATTTCATGGCCAGGTTCGACCAGCACCGCCGATAAGTCAGGGTTCGGTTCAAGTGGCGTCCCCACCTCTTCCGACTCCACTTCGAGCCCGATTCCCGTCAGCGGTCACCAAAACCCACAACAGTCTCAACAAGCACAGCAACAGGCCACCCAACAGGTAGGGTTCAGTTTGGTTTGTTAACTTAATCGCCCAAGAAATTCCTTTCTAATTTTCTCCAAACTACAGGCTCCAACCCTTGGATTTGCACCGGCATCAAATACCTTTCAGCAAATGCCACCTGGTTATCCAGCAGCCTACTTTTACGGTTTGCAATATGGCAATCCGGCAGCTAATGCCCAAAGCGTTTATCAGCCGACAATGAATGTACCCGCGGGTGCCGGGTCGGCATCTTCTCAGTATCAGAAACAATACAAGTATGATGCTATTTTAATGTTAACTTTTCTTTACAAATTTTGCAAGTTTCTGAATCTTTCTTAGTTATGGTTACGACGCCTTGAATCAGGCTGGAAACAAAGACTTTACAGGAAATTACTCTACAGGAAGTGGAGCTAAGGCGACTGGTGGAGGTTCAAATGTTCCCGGAACAGCTGGCCACCAATATTGGGGATCATCACCGCTGACCTCAGGACAGCTGTGGTAGGCGTTGACAGGAACAGGTTCGACAATTTAGGCGAAGAATTTTTCTAATGAAAGAACCCAATGGATACACTACTGACTTCGATGACACCTTGACTATTCATTTGCCTACCAGCGACAAATATTAAACCAGTTGCAAATATGTCCGACCCTTAAACCCCCAAAGAGACAGTGAGCAAATTTTCTCGTCTCTTGGGGTCACGTGTCGCAGAGGACGTGCGTTGTGTCTTTTTTATCATTAAATCAGTTTTTTCCATTTCAAATAATTAAACGTTGCTGTGTTTCGCCAGACCCAAGAGACCCCTGTTTCCAGTTTTTTCCAATCAAGTTTTCTCAATGAATCCAGAGCAACTTTAAACAAGAAATAGCCTCACTCCCGCAATACTTGCCGTTCTTGGGTTGATTGCTCGACGACCGTGTCGAACCGGATATGCACGAGATAAAATCGTTAACAAGTAACAAAACTAAGAAATGACCGATTCCAAAATTTAAAACAAGTTATTAAAAACAAGTAATTAAAAACAAAGTACTTTCTAAAGGCTTTACTTTCTACCCTCGCCCATTTGTTTTTGCGACTGTTTTTGATTCATTCTGTTAATTTTTCCTCTCAATTTGTATTTTGTAGCCTCGGTCTCACCCACTTTTTCATGTACATAAAACTAGATGTTTGTGGACAAACGAAATTTGGCATAAATAATTTTTTTGTCTCAACAATTACAACAAAAAAGTGAGTCCGACTTTAAAGTCTCTTCACATTGTCCTCGTTGACAAGCAACCTTCCTCATGATTCTCCTCCCTCCTCCGCCCCCTCAAATCAAACTTTAGAATGGGATTCGCAATCTGATTTTACATTATGAGAAGGAAAACTATTTTTCATATTCATTACTTGATGTCGTCAGCCCTGTCCCCCTATGAGACCCACCAAACCTTCCTTTCAACCCCACACTACAGCTTAGATGTAAGATTTCATCAGAATTGCGAGCGTTTATTGAGGAAATTTGAGCGATCTTTTTTGTTCTCACTTATCTGTTTCTGTTTAGCGTCGTCCAAAGTGGTTAAATAAAAAATTTAAAATTAGGCATTGGAATATTCAATTTAACGGGTGTAGAGATGGTTAAAAGTCACACGTTACAAATTACTTTTAGACTGGGCAAACCTTAAAAGCCAGGATAATAAACACTTGAAGCTTGGTCCTGATGCCCGAAGAGACGAATCCCTTGCAAACCGATGTGAACCTCCAGAACGACCTTCTTTAGGGAACTACAGGACCATTGTTTGAGATTCAATTTATAATTTTGACTTAACTAGTTTGTTGCAAGAGGCAGACTTCAACATTTTTTGCAGTTAAATGGTGCAAGGAGTTTCATTGTTTATCAAATAAAATTTTGTTTTAAAAAGTGTCACCAAGTTGAACGAAACAGTTTTTATTCCATTATTATCTAAATAGTAACTCTTTATTGGTTTCATTGGTCTTTTTCAGGGTGTGTAACTAAAGAGTGTGTTGCGCACGTTGCGCGCCGCATGGTTGGCCATTTAAATCTCCACTTGAGTTCAGCTGCAGGCTGCAGCATCCAGAATTCACACGGCGTGCGCGCTCCTTAGACCGGAGAGCTCGGTCCGAATAGGGAGCGGCCGCTTGCCGCTTGGTTGTTAACTGCGTGCGTGATAAATGGGACGTGGAAAAAAGTTCGAAAATCCATATCCTTTATCACAAAACAAGTTTTAATTAATATATTCAAATAACGTCCGACACTAAACTTAAGCTATAAATGGAAAAAAAATATTTTTTTATTCAATAAGTAGGGTTGGCACGAATAAATTCGAACAACTTTGAACGTCCCTTTTTGTTTCCGCGGAAAGAAGGCGAATTGTTTTTACTTTTTCAGCCTGATTTATCACATAGTTTGTTTATTCTCTAATTTTTTAACCCGTAACAGAAACCATCTAATGGTCGAAGCTTAAAACTTAGTAATTAGCTTGCACAATTATTAACTTTTCCTCCTCTCCGACATGCCGTTCGGTGCTTGTTTGAAGATCTTCAAGAAGGTATGTTTTTGTAATTTGTTCTCAAATCAAAGAAAACTTTGTGTCACAATGATGACGAATGACAGTTAAAGATTCCATACAATCTTAGTCTTGGTCAGTGACGGTGACAATTTAGAGTCTCAAACTCAGTTTGCTTTGTTTTTCTAACGGCTTTTAATGAAGCAACACAATTAGAAGATGACCACAAGTTGATACGACCTTAAAGTGAAAAGCTTTTCTCTAGCCCGAACCGAGTTGTCAGTTGTTTAAACCTGTAGATATGAAGCCCTCTGAGAAACAGGTGAAATAGAAAAGAACAGATGTCTACCTTAAAACCAAGTGTATTCGGGTTCACTGAGCTTAGTGGTCAGATTTCGTTGAGGTGTTCGTTCTCTGTTCCGCCTGTTAGGTTGGGTGATGGTCTAGGCACCTGACAGAGATTTAAGTTAACAGGGTTCCATTCCCTGGTTTCAAAAAAATCCAGTTGCTTCTCAGTCAGAGTTACAAAGAAACTTTTGACTCTTATGAGTTTATATTTGGCTACAGTGCCTTTTCAACGTTTTTCTCATTTTGTTATTTTAAACGGTAACGCAAAATTTTTGGCTTTGAATTTCTGCACACTTAGATTTTAGTTTATGTTCTAATATATAAAGCTGAAGGTGCTGATTTTTAATGCTGCTTCTTTTTTGGAGAAAGTTTCTAAATGAATTTCCTAACATTTTTGAAACTTATTAAATCAGACATGATTAATCATACAATTTTTCCAGACTGCAGGTGACCTGGCAGAGCAATATGGTGGTGCTGGTGCCAGAGATATGGTGAGTTGGACTCAAGATGAACTAACCATAAGGAAGCTTTTTAGTTTTTATAGATTGATACGTTTCAATTTTCAGATTGAAGATGGAATCGACCGTGTTGCTGCAGCGGAAAATGAATCTGGAGCTGGGGGATTTGATATTGGAGACCTTTTAGGTATGTGAAGGATTTGATTTTTAAGTAAGTCGTCTATCAATTATTGATGAATAATCATCGTCAAAATCACAAAGTGTCCAACTTTCACCCTTGAGCCAAAGCCAAATAAGTTGGTGATTGATCGATAGTAAAATAATGGCCCTTATGACACTCCCCGGTATTGATGTCACAAATAAACGAGTCACACCTATTTGCTTAGAATAGAATACTTGCATATAAGGAGATCACATATTCCACATCTAATTTTCAATAGAAGTGAAAAACCACTCTCTTATATTATTTCTAATTTTTGCTCAGTCAACCCTAGAGATTTAATGTCTTAAAGGCGATGAAAATGGGCATAAGATTTGGCTAAATTTTTTTTATCTTTAATGGGAGTTTTTCATGGCACACTAAGGTTATGCAGAAGATAAAACATACAAGCAATCAGGGTAATTTTTATGTGGAATCTAACGGAGCTTAACACTGAACACTAAAATTAAGCTTGATATGAAAATGACGAGTTTACCCAATTAAGACGTGCAGTGCCATGAAAAAGTAAGTAGCAAAGATCTAACTGAACAAGTTGAGACTATTTTGGGAATACCAGGAAAAGAGAAGTTGGCCAGGACTTTTTTAATTTCCAGTTGTTTTTTAGGTGGGCTCAGAAAACGATTTCAAATAGGTTAAACATAAAAATTGGCTACACAACGTGACAACAATTTTCTAATTGGCACGTTGAGTAGAAAATATAATGATTCTTAGACCTGTATGTGTGTTTTCCACTGCATGGACAGTCGAGTAAGAAGCAGTGCAGACGCCTACACACACTTACTTACATCATGTTGAGATTTTCCTTCTACCGAAGTGTGTGTTGTTGTTTACTTCAAAGATTCATTACACACACGCACCTGGAAAATCAAGTAACGACTTTGTTGCTGCCACTTAATGCTTTAATCAGTATTTATAGAAGTACAAAAATTGTTCTTCCTCCATTTTTTTGGCATGCATTTTGTCTGTGAAGTGAAGTTTATTTAATCTCTAAAAACATCTCCAATTTTACGTGTCAACAAAAATGAAAGGAATATTTAAGCATGTTCCTCGTGGCGTGAAGGAATCAAGGGTTTTCAAAAAGGCTGAAGCCACATTAAATGTTGTTCATGGTGTGGCAGGTGCGTTTACCGGAAAGCAACAAGGTGGAATACAGAATCTCTTTGATGCCATTGGTGGATCTGCTGGAGGTGTTGAGGACAAGGCAGCTAGTCAAGGGATGGATCCTGCACTCATTCAAGTAATGTAAGCTTAAAATTCAAAAGTTTTCGAAAAATTTACAATTTATCTTGTAGGGGGTGCTCTCTATGCTGACTGGTGGTGGGGGTGGAGATGGTGCATCCGGTGGAGAAGGATTCAATCTTGGGAAGCTCTTGAAAGGTTAATTGGAAATTTTGTCAATTAAAATATTTTTTGGTACTTTCATTCTTAAACTGTTTCAGTTGCCATGAGTCTCACAAAGGGCGGTGGAGGTGGTGGTGCTGGTGGTGGTGGTTTCGACGGATTTTTAAGTCTTCTTGGAGGCATGAGTGGAGGCAGTGGTGGCTCTGGACAAACTGACAATATACTCAAGATGCTCGTAGGCCTGGCAAAATCATTTTTTGCCATGCAGGTACTGAATTTTTCCATCATGATTAATTTTACTTCATGCCATTTAAGATTATCTTTTGTGAAAATTTCAGCATGGAAAGAACTCTGCCATTCAGGATTGGGGCATTGCTGGTGCAGACTCAAACAGAGATGACAATAACTTCAAAAATTGGGGCATCAGTCTAATCAAAGATCTCATCTTCAAAGGTAAACGTCAAAAGGACAAAGTACAGGGAGACCCTACTGGAAAAGAAGCTGACAAAGGCAGGATTAAAGGGTGGTTTGATGATCATCCTGAAATTGGAAAGATGCAGAAAGACATCTTTGATGATGTGTAAGGAAAAAAATCGAGATGACTTAATTCTATTGTTAAACTATTTTCCTTTGAATATTTAGATTTGACACTACAGATGATGACGACGATTTAAAGAAAGACGATCCAGCTCCTGTGATTCCAACGCCTTCAGGATTCACTCCTGATTGCTCTGTTCTAGACAACGCATCCATCTTATTTCTTAACAGCAATATTTTGTTAGAATTGAGAAAGAATTGGAGATTCTTATACTCAACAAGGACACATGCTAGAACATTTGATGAGCTTTTCAACGCTATTGAATGCCAGGGTAAATCTGAATAAATTATTTAGCCCATATTTTGCAGTTTTGACTATCTTCGTCTTGTAAAGGTCCAACTCTAATCATTGTAAAATCTTCGAGCGGAGAAGAGATGCTCGGAGCCTTTGCCTCCACAAGGTGAGTCAACTAAAGCCTAAAAATTAACTAGAACTCACAAATTTATATTTTCTTGTAGCTGGATCGACAGCGAAGGTGGGTGGATGGGTAACGGTGACAGCTTCATCTTCTCTTTGAAACCCCAAATGGCAGTTTTCTACGCCACTGGCAAAAACGAAAACTTCCTGTCTCTAGACAAAGTTTGTGGTCTTGGGTTAGGAGGCAAAGTGAATCATTTTGGTTTCGGAATCCCTGTAAATATGGACACTGTCACTTACAACGAAGAAGTAGATACCTTCGACCTTCCAAACTTATTTCCAAGAGAATTTGAAATTGAACATATCGTAAGAAGATTAACATTAAGGGTTTTTTACTCTAATTCAATCACAACTGGCATTTTTAGGAAGCTTGGGGTTTGGGTCCAGCCCCAGATCCTTATACCGAGCGTTCTCGTGTCAATGTGAGAAGAGCC
>Ga0194133_10008190_pt1 | contig 12284 bp, 6 predicted proteins | sample TA2KigOf40mmetaG_FD_155448 | JGI IMG/M metagenome (GOLD analysis project Ga0194133, IMG submission 155448) | Freshwater microbial communities from Lake Tanganyika, Tanzania - TA2015055 Kigoma Offshore 40m | ecosystem: Environmental > Aquatic > Freshwater > Lake | place: Tanzania: Lake Tanganyika...
TGCAATATGAGCGCGAACGCTGGACCGCCGGTTGGATCGATCACATCGAGCACTTCGACTATGGCGGCGGCATCGTCACGGTGACGCTGTTCGATGTCGATCAGCAGATCCTCGACGACCTGTCGCACGACCGCGAAGAGCGGATCGCCGTCGCCGTTTCGCACAAGACTCGCCGCACCTGGTTTCATCGCGCGGATCGCAAGTTCGCCAAGCTGGTCGAATGGAAGAAGCTCGACGCCCCGCCGCTCGGCAGCAGCACCGTGCAGTTGAAGCTGAAGTTCGCCGAACTCCTGGCCGGATACACGCCCGGCGCCATCGTGCGAGTCAAGGCGGAGAGCTGGAAGTTCGTGTCGATGCCGCCCGAAGAACGAATCACCTCGGCCGGCGATTGGGAACGCGCGGGCCGAATGGTGCCGCCGTGGTAGTCGAGCGGCAGTTTTTGTAGGTCGAGTCTCCAGACCCGACCGATTTGTGAACGGGCCTGGAGACCCGTTCTACGAATCTCATCCTCATGAAAAACATACTCAGGAAAAATCCTATGGCTCAATTTCTTCGCCAAAACTGGCTGCTCAATCGTCGGCACGTTTTAAAGGGACTCGGTGTCTCTCTGGCGCTCCCGCTGCTCGACTGCATGCGTCCCCTGCTCGCGGCGGACACGGCGACAAGACCCAAACGCAGCGTGTTTATCTACCTGCCTAACGGGGTCAATACGAACGACTTCGAGATGCTCAAAGCAGGTGGGGATTATGAGCTTTCACGAATTCTGAAGCCGCTGGAGAAGCATCGGGCCAGCATCACGCCGATCAGCGGACTCTACCATCCCAACGCATTCGGCATCGCCCACAATGCGACTCAAACGTGGCTCACCGGCGCCAAGTATGGCGCCACCGACCGGAATACGGTGTCGGTCGACCAGTTGATCGCAGGGGTGACGGGATTGAAGACTCGATTCCCGTCTCTTGAGTTGAGCAACCAGGGACATCGGCCTGTCCTACGGCAACAGCCATGGAACGACCAGTCTGCCATTGGTGCTTGCTGGCGGCGCCGGGCTGGGTCTCAAGCATGGCACTCACGTGGATTACAACCAGCAGGTGAAAGAGTTCAAAGGTTATGGACAGGACGTCGGCGTCTATCACAGTCCGGTTAATTCAAAAGCCCATTTCAGCAATCTGCTGCTGACCATCGCACAATGAAGCAAATCCCATCGAAGCGCATGCCTGCCTGCGGCGGTTTGCGGAACGCGCGTGGCGTCGCCCGGTCTCCGATTCCGAAATCGAACCCTACTTACAATTCATTGCGGCCGAACAGAAAGCGGGTGAATCGTTCCGAGCGGCGTACAAGTCGGCCCTTTCCAGCATGCTGGTGGCGCGTAGCTTCTTCAACCACGAAGAAGGATCGGCAAACGAGAATCGTCAGCAGGTCAATGACTTTGAGCTTGCCAGTCGCCTCTCCTATTTCCTGTGGAGTTCCATGCCCGACGAGCAGCTTCTTGCCGCGGCCCGCAGCAGTCAGCTTCATACGCCGGAGAAGCTGACGCGAGAATTGGATCGCATGATGTCTGACCCCAAGATCAATCGCTTTCTCGATTCGTTTCCGCGTCAGTGGCTGCAACTGAATCGAGTCGGCATGTTCCAGCCCGATCCCAATATCTATCCGAATTACGATCCGTGGCTGGAAGAGAGCATGGTGATGGAGACCACCGGCTACTTCGCAGAGATGTTTCGGAAGAATCTGCCTCTGCGCGAGGCCGTTGATTCCAATTGGACAATGCTCAATTCGCGGCTGGCTATTCACTACAATCTGCCAACACCCAAAGAAACGGACCTCACACGTGTGGCGTTGCCGGCCGAATCGGGACGAGGCGGCGTGTTGACTCACGCTTCGGTTCTCTCACTGACTTCTGACGGCACCCGCCACCGACCCGTCCACCGGGGCGCCTGGCTTTCCGAAGCGATCCTTGCCCGCACGCCTTCCCCACCGCCACCAAACGTTGCCCCGCTAGAGCCAGTGAAAAGCGACGAGCCGAAAACCACGATTCGTTCTCAACTGGTGGCCCACGCGACAACGCCGACCTGCGTCTCCTGTCATGCCAAGATCGACCCGCTGGGACTGGCCTTCGAAAACTTCGACGCCATCGGGCGGTGGCGTGAGACCGAGCGTGTTGAAGGCGGACTCGGCGACGATCCACGTGTCGACGCGTCGGGAGTCCTGCCTGACGGACGGACCTTCACCGGCCCCAGGGAATTCAAAAAGCTGCTTGCCCAAGATGACGCCCGGCTGGCAGAAGCGTTTCTGGAGCAACTGGCTACCTACGCCCTGAGACGAGTGATGACCGTTGACGATACTGAGCAACTCCGCTCGATCGTCACGTCGACAAAGGATGGCGACTATCGTCTGCAGAGCCTGATTCGCGGGCTGGTCATGTCGGAGTTATTTCAGCAGCGATAAGCAGCGCACTACTGAAACTCCAACGGAACCAACCCAATAAACGGAGTGGCGAAACACCTCATTTCTGACCGGGTCCAGAGGAAGCACTAACTTGCAACGCCACAACTTAACGAAAGTCAAAAAAAGGAGATCGCCTTGAACCGCTTGTTGCAATGCCTATGGATGATGGCCGTCATGGGGCATGCGGCCCTGGCCGCCGGTGAAACATCGTTCGTTGCCGAAGGGGCGAAGGTCACCAAGCTCGCCGGGGACATGAAGTTCACCGAAGGTCCGGTCTGGCTGCCCGCCGATAAGAAGCTGGTCTTCTCCGACATCCCGAACAGCCAATGGATGCAGTGGACGGAAGACGGCGGGGTGTCCGTCTATCGCGCCAGCGAACAAGCCAACGGCAACATCCTCGATCTCCAAGGGCGGCTCGTCTCGTGCCAGCACTCGGCGCGCAACCTCGTGCGCATCGAAGAGGACGGAAAGATCACGGTGCTGGCCGACAAGTTCGATGGCAAGCGGTTTAACTCTCCCAACGACGTCGCCGTGCGTTCCGACGGAACGCTCTGGTTTACCGATCCGCCGTGGGGCTTGACCGAGAAGGGCGAACTACCCGGCCACTTCGTGTTCAAACTCGACCCGAAAACGTGCCAGGTCGAAGCGGTGATCAAAGACCTCGCCATGCCCAACGGGATCGTCTTTTCGCCCGATGAGTCGCGTCTCTATGTCGCGGATACCGGCGGCAACGCACGGCACCCCGACCCGGCGTTCCATAAATTGGCGGCCGGGGTTCACTGCTACGAGGTGGGAAAAGACGGGCAACTGGGGAAGAAGCTGTTCACGATTCCTGACGGGAGCGACGGTTTGAAGGTCGACGCACAGGGAAATCTCTACACGACGCACGACAAGGTGAAGATTTACGATCCGGCTGGAAAACTGCTGGAACAGATCGATGTGCCGGAAGCCCCCGCCAACCTCTGCTTCGGTGGCGACGATTACAAGACGTTGTTCATCACCGCCCGCACCTCGCTCTACAGCGTTCGAATGGCGAACCCCGGGGTCAAACCGGCCGGCGCGCTGCGCGCCGGGAAGGCGGCAGCCAGCTACTACCTGATCGGTAATTCGTTGACGTGGGATACCGTGCCCCAACGACTGGATGGTGACGTGCAATGGCACGTCGATTGTGGTGTCTCGCTGCCGTACATCTTTGCGAAGCCCGACCAACCCTGTGTCAAGGAGTCGACCGTTTGGACGCAAGCTCTGCGCGATAAACAGTACGACATCGTTTCCGTTCAGCCCCATTACGGCTCTACACTCGCCCAGGACGTTGAAACCATTTCAACGTGGATGAAGCTCCAGCCGAACGCGGTGTTTGTTGTTCACTCGGGCTGGGCCTTCCACGCACAGAGAGAGATCGAGTTCGCCAGCCTCGCCACGCCGGACCAGATGTCGCACAGCCCGCACTATTTCCGAGCGTTGGTCGCGGAACTTCGCCGCCTCCACCCAAACAGGGAGATCCGACAGACTCTGGCGCAAAACCTGTTGACCCTGATCGCCGAGGACATCGCCACCGGTCGGGCGCCGATCAAGGCCGTCGCGGAGCTGTACCGTGACCCGATCCACATGACGCACGACCACGGCAAGTACCTCATGCACAACGCCATGCGGCGGGCGCTCGGCCAGCCTCTGTCAGCAGCCGGGTTCGAGAACCTGCATCCCGAGGTCAAGCTGTACCTCGACGGTGTCCTCGCGCTGTTGACGACGGCGTCGGAAGACCTACTCGTCCTCCGACGCGTGCTGTCGAACGCCGCAGCTGTCGACCGCCCCGCACTCGTCGCGAAGCTATCCGACGAGGCTCTTCGTGCACGAGTGACCGCGCTGCTTCCGGAGATTGAGCGGGCCGCGTTGGCTCGAAACAATACGCAGGAATTGGAAGCACGAATCGCCGAGGTTGGCGGCAGACTCATCTGTACATCCAGTGCGCCACAATGGCTGACCCTTACGATCGGGGACCTCGGCACCGAGGTGTTCGACGTGCCGACGATCGTCGATCTGTACAACGGGAACAATCCCCTCAAGGGGAAAGGCGGGCGCAACGAGAAGGTCACCGACGCCTGGATCGAGTGCCTATCGGGGACCTCCACACTCCGCCGCATCGATCTTGCGAACTGCGAGATCAAGGGGGAAGGTTTGCGACACCTCAGTGGTCTGACCGCCCTACGTGAGTTGAACCTCACGCTCACGCCGGTCACCGACGAGGCGCTGCAGCACCTCGCGGGGTTGACCGAGTTGCGCATGCTGGGACTGGCCTCGACGCAGTGTACCGGGACCGGGTTCATGCACCTCCAGGGGCTGAAGAAGTTGGAAAACGTCAACTTCCACTTCACGCCACTCAACGACGATGGGTTGCGGGCGATCACGCAAGTGCCGATCTCCGACCGGTTGTGGTTCGCACACACAAAGTTCACTGACGCGGGTGCCGCGAGCCTGAGTAACCTGACGCAACTCAAGCGATGCGGCATCGGCAGTACGGACAAAGCAAGTTCCGGCGAAGCGGTGGCGGCGCTGGTCAAGCTGCCACTCGAGGATTTGGCCCTGCTCGACAACCAGGCGACGCCCGCCGGGTTGGCCTACGCGGCGAAGATCGACACTCTCCGCCGGCTTGATGTTTCGCACGCGCCAACCGTGACCGACGAATCGTTGCGCGCGGTGGGCCTGATGTCCGCGCTGGAGGAATTTAAGCTCGGCAACGCGAACGTGACCGATGAAGGGCTGATGGGGTTGGTCGCCTCGACGTCGCTCAAACGACTGTCGCTCACCGGGCTGAAGCAAGTCACCCCCGCCGGTCTCGAACGCCTCCGCAAAGCTCGACCCGAGTTGCAGATCGAAGTGAAGTAGTTGGCGTATCATTTCCTTATCCAAGATCGCTCACGATGAACCGTTACACATTAATCCTCGCACACGTTCTAATGGGATGCGCCATCGGTTCCGTCCAAGCTGCGGACCGGGACGGATTCGACGCCGATGCACTGCCGTTCTTCAAGTCTCACTGTCTGCGGTGTCACAACGACAAGCAACAGAAGGGTGAGTTTCGGCTCGACACGTTGGCACGCGACTTCGGCATACAACAAAACGCCGAGCGATGGGCCGAAGTGCTCTTTCGGATCAATTCGGGGGAGATGCCGCCCAAGACCGAACCACAACCCAAGGCCGAAGAACTCGGCAGAGTGTCGGAGTGGATTTCGCAGCGGTTGAAAGAAGGGGAAGCCGCGCGGATGGCCCGTCGTGGACCGGTCACGCTCAACCGACTCAGTCGTGATGAATACTCGAAGACGGTGTATGACCTGTTGGGCGTGCACTTCGATCCCACGATGCCCGGCGCGCTGAATGACGATCCCCGCTGGCACGGCTTCGACCGAATTGGGGCGTTGCTCACACTTTCGCCATCACACGTCGAGCGTTATCTCAAAGCCGCCGACACGATCTTGCAGCAGGCATTTCCGGAACAGCAGCCCGCTTCGAAGACCAATCGTCAGACGGCGCCCACACCGCAACGTTGGCTGATCTATCCGAGCTTGCTGCACGGTCAGATTCAGACGCCCACGCCCGGCCTGTATCGCATCCGTGTTCAACTGAGCGGACTGGCGTCGTTCCAGGGCCGACTGCCGCGTTTGAGCCTCTGGAACAGCAGCCTCAAACGCGCCGAGGTCGGTCAGGACGTGCTTGCCGCCGAGAACGCGCCGACCGTGATCGAGTTCGAGTCGTTTCTGCCTCAAGGCAGTTTTCAGTTGATCAACGAAGCACCCGGCAAGCTCGACGATGGCCCGACTCCCGGAGCAACTCCGAAGTCGCTGACGCGCGTGAAGGACTATCGCCCCAGTCCGACCGGCTACAAGCTGTTCCTCGAAGACGGTCGCCCGATTTTTCCGCTGCTGCTGGTCGACTGGTACGAGTGCGAAGGACCGATCGTCCTGCAAGCGGATCTCAAGAAGCGAGAGGGCCTCTTCCCAGCCAGCATCGGCACTCGTTCGCCGCAGGATGCTCAACAACAGGAGCAGCAGCGGCGCGAGGCGCGCGAATGTCTCTCGCGGTTCATGGCTCGTGCATGGCGACGCCCGCCCACGACGGCGGAGGTCGATCGTTTCATGGCCGTGTTTGATGCGGAACGTCAGTCGGGAGAAAACCCGCGTTCCGCTTATCTGGCGGCGATGGCCGGCGTGCTCACATCGCGCAACTTCTATTACCTCGTGGAAGGCTCCGCCGACGCCCAGCGCGAGCGAATCAACGATTGGGAACTGGCGTCGCGACTGTCGTACTTCTTCTGGAACTCGCTGCCCGATGACGAACTCGTCGTGCAGGCCACTCGCGGCGAACTTCACAAGCCCGATGTGTTGCAACAACAGGTGAAACGGATGCTCGCGGACGCCAAGTCGAGCCGCTTTCTCGAATCGTTTCCTCAGCAATGGCTGCAACTGCATCGTGTCGGTCAGTTCCCGCCCGACCCCGAACTTTATCCAGACTATGACAAGTGGCTCGAACGCAGCATGGTGCTGGAATCAACGCATTTCTTTAATGATGTGTTTGCCCGCAATGCCTCGATCCGCGAGTTCCTGACTTCCGACTGGACCATGTTGAATGCTCGGCTGGCGATGCACTACGGGATGAAGTTCCCCTCGGAAGCCGGCTTTCGCCGCGTGCCGCTCGCCGGACAAGATCATCGCGGCGGCCTGTTGACGCAAGCGGCGGTGCTCTCGCTGACGTCGGACGGAACACGACATCGCCCGGTGCATCGGGGCGTGTGGGTGTCGGAAGCCATCTTCGGTCGCACGCCGCCACCGCCGCCGCCAAACGTCGAACCACTGGAGCCGACCCCCAGCGACAAACCGAAAGCGACCATCCGCGATCAACTGCAGGCCCACGCGACTCATGCGATTTGTGCCTCCTGCCACCAGAAGATCGACCCGCTCGGCTTCGCCTTCGAGAACTACGACGCGATCGGACGCTGGCGTACGACGGAAAAAGTCGTGGGCGGCTTGGGAGCCGATCCGCCAGTCCAGGCCAGCGGCGCCTTTGCCGACGGTCGCGTCTACGACGGCCCCGAGCAATTCAAACACCTGTTGGCGCAAGATGCCGATCGGTTTGCGGAAGCGTTCGTGGAGCAACTCGCCACCTACGCCCTGCGTCGCGTGATGACGATCGACGACGCTCCTCACATCAAAGCCATCGCCGCCGCCAGCCGGAACGAGGACTACCGACTCCGCGCGGTGATTCAGAACCTGGTGACATCGCCATTGTTTCAGCAGCGGTAATGGAGGGGAATTCGAGGAACGACATTCTCCAGTCCCGTTTTGTTGAGATTGAGATCGCGATGACCGAACGGGCCAACACGACCAGGAATGACCATCATGACGACCACTCAGAATCTGAACCTTACCCGCCGCGAATTTCTCGCGGCCACGGCGGCGACGACCGCTTTGACACTGCCAGCGTACGCTCAGCCGCTCGGCGCCAATGAACGCATCAACATCGGCTTGATCGGCACTGGTGGGCGCTGCCGATTTCTTATGGGCGCCCTGGCGAAAGTGCCGAACACCAGCATGACCGCTCTGTGCGATGTCTATGAACCGAACCTGGAACTCGCGCAGAAGTTGCTCGGGGACTCGAAGCCATTTGTCACTAACAACTATCACGCAATCCTGGAACGCAAGGACATTCACGCCGTCCTCATCGCGGCCCCCGACCATTGGCATACTCCGATGACGATCGACGCGATGGCCGCGGGTAAAGACGTTTACGTCGAAAAGCCGCTGACGCATAAGATGCGCGAGGGGGCCGAGATCACGGCGGCGCTCGCCAAGCATCAACGCATTGTGCAGATCGGGACGCAACAGCGTTCGATGCCACACATCATTCGAGCCAAGGAGCTGATCAATGGCGGGCGCATCGGCGCCGTCCACAAAGTCCACATGACCTGGAACCGCAACGCTGATCGCATTCGCCAGGGATCACAGAATGCCGATCCCAAACGGCTCGATTGGAAACGATTTCTCGGCAACGCACCGGCTCAGGACTTCGACGAATACAAGTTTCGCAACTGGCGCTGGTTCTGGGATTTCGGCAATGGCATCCTCACCGACCTGATGGTTCATTGGCTCGATGTGGCCCACTGGATTCTGAATGTCGATCATCCCGACAAGGCTGTCACACTCGGCCAATTCAATATGGCGCAGGGGGTTTGGCAGACGCCGGACACGATTCAGACCCTGATGCACTACGGCAACAACTTGCAAATGCACTTCGAGGGAACGTTCAGCAACGCCCGCGAAGGCTCGCACATCACGTTCATGGGCACCGAGGGCAACCTCTACATCGACCGCGGCCGATTTGAATTGACTCCCGAGTTGCGTTTCCCTGACAAGAAGTCGGAGGAACAAAACCTCAACCCGACGATGCCGCGCGGCCGTGACTTCTACCCGGAGCCCGATGGCGAACGGTTGCACTTGCAAAACTGGATCGACGCCATCCGCAATCAGCGGCAACCGAGTGCTCCCATCAGCGCTGGCGTCAGTGCCGCCGCCGCTGCCCATCTCGCGAACGATGCCTACCGCCAGGATCGAGTCGCTGTGTGGGGGAAGTGAACAAGAACGTACAGACAGAGATAATGATGACTCGACAGGCTTGGAAACCTCTCCTTCGAACCGTCCTTTTTGAACAAGCGAGGCTTGAGAATGAACATGAACAACGCACCACTCACCCGCAGGCAGATACTGAGGGCCGGTTCGGCGGTGCTGGCCTTGCCGTGGCTGGAAACTTTCGCCCGGGCTGAGGAGAAGACTCCGCCCAAGCGGCTCGTCTCGATCTGCACGGGGTTCGGGCTGTATGGTCCGGCGTTTTTCCCGGCTGCGGATCAGGTGGGGCGGGATTACAAGCCGAGCGAATACATCGAAGTACTGGGCGACCTGCGGAAGCACTGCACGGTCTTCTCGGGCATCTCGCACCCGGAAATCGGCGGCGACCATGCGTCCGAGTCCTGCTTCCTCACCGCCGCTAAGCACCCGCGACGGCCGGGATTCCGCAACAGCGTCTCGATGGACTATCTGGCGGCCAGGCACGTGGGCACCGCGACTCGGTTCCCCTTGCTGACGCTCAAGACCGACGATGGCGGGACTTCGCTCACGTTCACCGAAAGCGGTGCGTCGGTCAGTGCCGACTACAGTCCCTCGGCGCTCTACACGAAGCTGTTTCTCTCTGGCAACCCCAAGGAAGTGGCGGCTGAGACCGAGCGGCTGAAGTCCGGGCAAAGTGTGCTCGACCGCATGGCCGGCCGGTTTACCGAGCTTGAGAAAGGTCTGAGTCAGCGCGATCGCCAGCAGTTGTCCGACTACACGGAGGCGGTGCGCGAGATGGAGAAACAACTCCATGCGAACCAGGAGTGGATTCAGCGTCCGAAGCCGACTGTCAAGGATACCAAGCCGGACGACATCGCCAGCAAGGCGGACATCCTCGGGCGAGCCGGCCTGATGCTCCGCATGGTGCGCCTCGCGCTGCAAACGGATTCCACCCGGGTCTGCTCGCTGTTCATCCGCGGTATGGACCTCACGCCGCCGATCGAGGGCGTGAAGGAGAATCACCACGGTCTATCGCATCACGGCAACAACAAGACGAAGATCGATGAACTGAAGGTCATCGAAAAGGCGGAGATGGGTATTTTCCGCGACTTTCTTGCGGCGCTGCGCGATACTCCCGATGGGAACGGAACCCTGCTCGACCATACCCAAGTGCTGATCGGCAGCAACCTGGGCGATGCCAGCGGCCACGGGACCAGCAACCTGCCGATCATTCTGGCCGGTGGTGGTTGGAGACACGGCCAGCACATCGCCGGAGATCGCCGTCCGCAGGCGAACACGCCATTGTGCAACGTCTATGTCAGCATGATGCAGCGTTTCGGCATGAAAGTCGACAAGTTCGGATCGAGCACCGGAACGATGAATCACCTGGGCTAATTGATCATTGAATACACCCACCTGGGACCAAATATGAATCGTTACACCACCGCCCTTGCGGCGACCATCGCCCTTGTCGGATCGTATGTCCCCGCGCACGCTCAGACCGCGGCGACGTTTAAGACCAAGATCCTGCCGATCCTCGAGAGTCATTGCTCCAAGTGCCATGGCCCGGAAAAGAAAGAGGCGGAGATCAATCTCTCGGGTGAGCGATCACTGGAAAAATTGACCGGCGATCAGCACCTCTGGTTCCGCGTCCTCGACCAACTCGAGTTCGGCCAAATGCCGCCCGAAGGCGAGAAGAAGCTCGCCGATGCGGATCGCAAGGTCGTGGTGGACTGGATCAAAGGAGAGCTGACGGACAGCTTCGCCGCTAAGCGACTCAGCGAAGGACGCAGTCCGTTTCGCCGCCTCAGCCGCGCCGAGTATGCGGACAACTTCGAGGATCTGTTCGGCATCCGGCTCACCGGCAAGATGCTCAACATGCTGCCGGAAGACGGACGCGTGGAAGGCTACACGAAAGTAAGCCAGGCTCTGCCGCTATCCACCGACGGCGCTTACGGCTATTACCAAATCGCGAGAACCATCCTCGATCAATGGGTGCTCAAGCCCATTCCGAAGGCAGATGACGATTCCAAGATGGTGCGTCTCACGGCCCGGGATACCGGACAGTCGGCGGGGCATGCGCTGGAATTGCCGGAGGGCTGGTTCGTCTATTTCAATTCAGACGACACCTCGGGACGCCTCGTGGCAGAGGGTCAGAAGACGGGTGGCTTCCGGGCACGCACGCCGGGCACTTACAAGCTGCGCGCCCACCTTTACGCCTACCAGACTGACAAGCCACTGACCGTCGGCATCTACACCGGTCATACCTCCGCCTATCCGCAACAGATCGATCTGGTGCAAATCATCGAGGCGCCTCCCGGCAAGCCCACCGTCGTGGAGACCGAGGTTTATCTCGGAGTCCATCGCTCCGGTCAGAATGGACTCCGTCTGATCCCGTTCGGCATCGGCGAGCAAGTCCCGAAAAACACGCTGGCCAGCAAGTGCAAAGGTCCCGGCCTGGCGGTTCAGTGGGTCGAAGTCGAGCACCCGCCGTTGCCGACCGCCGACCGCTGGCTGACCGCCGACTTTCCCGAGGCTCTTCAAGCAGCGATGCGGAAGCCGCAAGTCGCCCTCAAGAAGAAGAATCCGAAGAGCCCGGAATTGATCAGCAACGCCGACTTTGTCGCCTTGATGCGCACCACCGTGGCACGCGTGGGCGCCCGCCTGTGGCGGCGGGATCTGACCAGCCCGGAACTCGACGCGATGGCCGCCGCGGTCAAGCAGGACCTCGACCAGGAGCGGAACTTCAAGGACATCTTTCTCGATCGCATCGCCGACCTGATGACCGCGCCGGACTTTAACTGCGTCATCGAATCACCGGGTCCGCTTTCCGACATGGCGTTGGCGTCACGGCTCTCGTTGTTCCTGTGGAACTCCAGCCCGGACGATGCCTTGCTTGCTGTCGCGCGCCAGGGGAAATTGCGTTCGCCCGACATCCTGCGCAAAGAAACCGATCGGATGCTCGACGACCCGCGTTCCGACAAGTTCGTCGGCAACTTCCTCAATCAATGGCTCGATCTGCACGCCATCAGCGACACGACTCCCGACAACAAGCTCTATCGCGAATACGGCGACGATCTGAAATTCAGCAGCATGCGTGAGACCGAGGGGACCTTCCGTCACATCCTGCGCGAGAATCGCAGCGTGCGCGACTTTGCTGCTCCGGATTGGATGTTGGTCAACGGACGACTCGCACGGCATTACGGGCTGCCGGAAGTCCAAGGGGCGACGCTGCAACAGGTG
>Ga0194133_10008192_pt1 | contig 12284 bp, 2 predicted proteins | sample TA2KigOf40mmetaG_FD_155448 | JGI IMG/M metagenome (GOLD analysis project Ga0194133, IMG submission 155448) | Freshwater microbial communities from Lake Tanganyika, Tanzania - TA2015055 Kigoma Offshore 40m | ecosystem: Environmental > Aquatic > Freshwater > Lake | place: Tanzania: Lake Tanganyika...
CCACCTGGCGGAAAAAAACCCCGGCATTTGAGTACTGGTTTTACGCTGGTGGTCGTGGAACAGGTAAAAAAGTTTTTTTTAAATTAATTCTGACATAATCTTTAGATTGCATTAACCAGTCAAATTTAAGGCACTTTGACACATTTGATAGTCTGTTTTTTAATGATTGTTTGCCAATTTTACGCACACTGTCGTCATAGAACAGGCCTCGATTGGGATGTCTGCGCTCGAAGAACAGGTTGCCACACAGGTGGCCATATAAGCGCGAAGGTAAACCTGAGTTTATGATGTTACACATTTGCTTTGCCAAGTTGAAGTTCGACATTGCATCAGGATTCCCTCGGTAGCAGTCCAATTCATCCCTTGTAAGCGACCTTCCATAAACCAATCTCATCGCCTTATAATGGACGGATCTCACTCGTCTCTTAAGGTGAAAACCCAGGTGTTGATGATACCATACTTCCAGCGCATAGAATAGTACCAAGAAAAAGAAAGACGTTACAACTTGTTTAGCTTGCTGGGTGTTAAGATATGCTCTTATCTTGTGTAGACCATGCAGAACTCTAGAGGCTTTGAGTAATGCATGATCCACCTGTTTTTCCCAACGTAGTTCATCATCAAAATATACACCCAGGACTTTCATGGAATTGCCGGCTGCGATGTCTACACCATCCATCGTTATGGACAGACCAGGAGCAAGGAAGGACATCATTTCAGTTTTTGAGAGGTTGCACACCATTCCACACTCCCGGAGCCAGGACATGTGTTTCGTTAGGGTCGTTTCAGTGTTTAGTTGTAGCTCGGCTGTTGAATTTGATCTAGACCAGACGACAACATAGGTGTCGTCTGCATACGAGACAACAGTAGAGAAGTCACTGGAGATGGCGGAGCACAGGTCGCTGCAATAGAGATAATCTTGCTAAACGCTGCCAGACAGCCAATCCTGATGAATTGTCCCTATTTTGTTTGGCAAATGTTGTGTTAAAGACCCTCAGACACAACCATCCAAGAAAGCTAAATTTACTTCTTTGCTCCAGTTATTTCGAAGAGCCTAAGAAAGAAGGACTTAGGAAATTCTTTGACAAATCCCAAACCAGGGTCTGAAAGCAATCTATCCAAAATAGACTCGAGCATCTTAGACAAATTAACCAACCCTGGCATGGAGCAAGCTTATCAAACGATTCATTCAGAATTTTATTAAAAGACACTTTTTTCAATTATAGACAAAATTAATGAACACATTGAAGATTCTTTACATTGTTCATTTAACGTCCTTACTCTTATTTTCAAGTAGAGACGAAATCAATAATCATTATTGATGATTTTTTGCACTATTTCATTTATTCATTCATTCTATATGATTTACATTTTATGGAACTATTGTAAAGTGAATACTGTTTACAATATTCGAATAATTAGTTTCAAATAAAAGCTGTCAATAAATCAAAAATTTGCACTTTCACCTTTTTGTTGTTGAACTTTTCTAAAAAAAATCTATCTCTTTTAGAAGAATCCCTTTTCTAAAAGCAAAAGGTGCTCTCTTTTTTTAATTAAGTTCTGTAGATATACCTGGTGAGCAGATCAAGTGTTTATATTTATATAAAGACACAACCATGCAAAGGCATTATTGCATAAAATGCCCTCACAGCTCTTCATAAAAAGCACATCAAGTGCCCTAAAAGTAAAAAGAAATCAAAATTATACATAAAAAAGGTATTTCATCAAAGATAAAAATGTAATTGATTGCTTCTTATTTCATGTAAACTTTTCTGAGTTGTAAAAGATAAATGAAAAACTGACTAATAAAAAAAGCCTTTGTCCATGAAAGAATATTTTCCTAAATGGAATCCCTTTTTAAGAATGCCATTTTAGAAAAAGTTGTGTTTCATATTATTTTCCTTGCACTGAGCATTAAATTCAAGACAATACTATAACCCCGAATTTATTGCTTGATTTAAGGAAGTCTTTTTTCTCCCTTATCAGACATGTCTTGGAAGAATCTCTCAACTTGGCCGATGCGTTTCAGACTGACCCCAACTTACGTACGTGGCTTTCCGACCCGCATTTTCCCTCCACATTTATCACTGAAGTGATCTGAACTATTAAAAGTAGTTTTAGTAAAGTTGAGCAAACTTCCATCGTACTTTCTCAAAGAAAAGTCAAAGTTTTATGAACCTTATATCGTTTCATTTGTCACGCCCACTTCTAAACATTAGACACACACAGACAAATGACCGACTTTTCATTCTTATAAATAGACCAGCTCCCCTTTCCCCTCTCTCTGCCTTTTTGAAAGGCCCAGATGAAGGGCTTTGCCCAAATGGATAACTTGCAATGCTAGATTAGTTGATCTGATAAAAATTTTACCAGAGGAAAACTAGCAGAAATCTAGAGGATTTTTAAAAATCCTAATCTTATGTATCGGAAGCTTTTCATCCAAAATACAAACCATTTATCTTGTTATGATAGATTTACTTATTGTAACAATACGCATGGACCAATAAAATGAATTGAATACTTTAAAAAAATATATCAAATCATGCTAAACGTTGCATGATATATTTTTCAGGTTTTTTGTTTAGAAACCTTTCATTGTTTTGAATTTTTTTTAATTGTTTATCATCAATCTTTTCTTTGGGAGGATTTCAAATCTTAAAAGAAACTTATTTTTTTCTGACACCTATTGGCCCTCTGACCCAATTTTCAGAGCTAGGGGCTGGGAACTTTAGGAAATTAGATTCATAAGCAGATTCCACACAACAGATTGAAAATTTACCATATATAGATAGAATGCTTTTATTGAGAACTCATAATGCTACTGTTACAACAGTAAAGTCAATATAACAATGACTTTAATTTTTTTTTATAAAATTACAAGTTTCTATCATTATTCTATCTTAAGATGTGTATATTAAATTAAATCACTTGTCAGACAAGGGCCTCAAATTTATTGTCTTTTTCATTTCAATTCTAATCTTTTCACTGTTAAGATTGTTCATGTGCCATGGTATTGTAACATCTTTCATCATCGATAAGCAATTCTGAAGACTTTGCTCTCCTGCCTTCTTCTTGGCACTGTTGAAGAAGAAAGCTAGGCCAGGCTTTCTGTGTTTCATGTGTCAATTTTCAATTAGACCATCGTAAAGGCATGTGGGTAACTGATCTCTCAAGATCTTAACCGTCTTTGAGGCAGTCAAGAAATTGACCCACTGTATCCATGTTGCTGGTTTACACCTCATGAGGAGATCTCCCTTTGTAATATCAGCTCTTTTTTGTATCATATACATCCAGCTCAAATTTATCGAATCCAATTGAAGGTATTTTTTAGGCTTTCAAGAAACCCAATCTCACCATCGAAGATACAATTGAAAACTATTTTCTTGCAAAAAATGAAGGAAAATAGAATTGCTTTGTTTAAACATCAACATAATATGGTCAATTTCTTTAGGAATGAATGGGAAAAAATATCAAAGGTCTCTATGGTCGGATCCATTGCATTTCAGTAATGGCCGGAAACACTCGCTAATTGAACCTCTTTGCATAATTCAACCTCGCTAAACTTCCGCCTTTCGATTAGAAAATTGATAATGATGTGGATCAAAGTCAAGTTTTCAGAAATGCTTTTTTGTGTTCATCTATCTAGAGAAAATCAATGATACGATTTTGAATGTAACCAAACCGTGGAAAATAAAAAAATTTCAGTTCTCGATCTTTTATATTTTTCTTTTGAATTCTTTTCACTTATTTCGAAGCTGAATATTTTTCTGTTAACACAATAAGTTTTTCCTTGCCCCTCGAAAAAAAAGTTTCATCGAAGATCGTAAATTTCTGAAAATCAGAAACATTTCAACAGAAAAAAATAATGTCTGTGCTCGCCCAACTTTCTGCCAAACTTTTTGGCCAAACTATTCAAAAATAGAAAATATTTTAAGGTATGCATTTTTTCATTTTTCAAAGTGTGGTAAAATGTTTACCCCAATGACTCTATAACCTTTGAACCTTTGGGTTTAGCATTACTTTTTTATTGCACACAATGATTTTTCATGTTAAGGACATTTTAAGATTCTCAATAATTCTTCAGATATCTCTTTATGAATGTATATGCTTTCATTAAAAAGGCCTCATGTTATTATTAAATGGACTTGTCGTATAGCTCATTCACTTTATAGTGTTATTTTATCTCTTTCTTAACTCTTGCGCATTCTAATTGTAAGTTATTTTTACAATTGATTGCTTTTTAAGAGTGCAGAGTGAATGCCATGTTGACAGTTGACAGTATAAATAATTAGTGGTCATCTTTTTCATTGATGTTTTTGACCCCGGCAGGAGTCGAACCCGGGCCTCCATTGGTCAAATGGTCAGATGGTTGCGCCAGTACCACTTTGCTGTTGTAACTCCCAATTATAGAATAATCAGTTTTTGAAAACCTCAATGGCAGCTTGTCGTCAGTTGAGGAACTGATTATTCTAATACCGAAGTATTTGAAAATACAGCAATTCCCCACACTATTGTTGTGTCTAACAGGCATCTGACCTATCCCTGGTAAAATTTTGGGAATGGTATTTTTCTGACGTGTTTTTTATAATTAAATCAAGTTTTTTGTTCATGTGATCTGCATAATCATCAACCCTGACTGAGGTAACCATCATGTTAGACGATTATTTGAAGACAAGTTCTGGGGTCAAAGATTTGCCCTGACAGGGGATTGAACCCCAGTCTTCCAGTCCTCAGCCAGTTGTCAAAACCACAACAAACCCTCAATGTAATCATTAATTCTAACTTTTTTTATTTACCTTAAAAAACCAAAAACTACTTCATAAGTTTAAAGCTCCATGGTACTGAAATTTTTGAAAGAAAATACTTCAACTTGACAAATAGGAGACAAAAGTGGCAACTCAGATCTTTAAGGGTCACATTTTTCAAGATTTTAAGTTTTTGATTGTTATTTCATTTTTTAAATTCCTTTTATTAAGTTTGATAAAATTTCCTGAAACAAAGATTACTGCCGTTTGCAATTATTTTTGACTTTATACCTTCTTATTTGTTGAATAGAAATCGTTTTGTTAGTCGTTAGCTGAGTCATCGAATATAAAAAAAAGTCTTCGGTCTAATGGCTGATTTAACTTGAAAAAAAATCTTAAGGACCTTTCTGCAATAAATTTAACCACTCTGGGCATGACGTTGACGCTGCTGGCCGATTCCACCGTAAAAAAACAATGAATTCTTATACTTGCCAAACTTTGCTCATTCAAAGCATCTTTTTATGTTTTTTTTGGATTTTTTTGTGACCCAAAAAGGACCTCAAATTTCATTTTGGATTGACGTTTCTCTTCAGCTTTGAGACTGTTTGTTGGCATGTCTGCTGTGACTTGACAACTGGTGATAAATTGAACCTCAGATTTATACTACCAACGTTCTAGTTTCACTTTGATATTTGAAAATTTAATCAGCTTTTTATATTTACTTTGTTTGCAGCAGAACTTTTCTTGAAATTACTGAGGTAAAAAGATTGGCCAAAGTCCAGGAATAAGGAATGTAAATAAAAAAAGTCGGTAAAACTGAAACCATTTTTTTTCAAAGTAAAAGATTTTTATTGGCCTTTTTTTGTTTTATTTTCAAAAAGTCATTGTTGTCTTAAACATGACCACTACTTGGGCATTTTTGGCAACATTTTCCAGTAATTTTTACTCAATGATTCTTACTAACTTGATTGAGAAGACATTGTGAGGCTTAAGTCTGAGCCAAGCCATTTGAAGCCATTATCTAGCCAAACCTGACAAATGATAACGAGCCAATGATGATGGGAAAAATATTTTACAACGTTGGTTGGATTGTGCACAAGAGACTTCATTAGAAGTTTGAAGAAGTCTTTCTTAACCCAATCTGACCACTTGAGTTACTCAGTTCACTCCATTGTCTGTTAGAATCTATGTTTGCTGTCATGTCAAGCAGTCTCAAAGAATGATAGAGTGCACATATTTAGCAAAAATAGGAGATGAAAGGAGTTATTTGCAAATCTAAACAGTTAGTAAAATAATGGAACAGTTTTTTGAAGTCTTTGCTGAAGTAAATAAATATTTTATGATGTTCTGGCTTTGAAATGAAGAAGAGCTCCTGCCAAAAAGTCATTTTAACTAAAGCTATTGCGCGACCTCCCCACCAACTTAGGGAAGGTTCTGAACACAACTATGACCCTGCCAACCTTGACCCCTGGACTACGGGCTACCCCAAACTCCAAAACCTTAGCAGATTGCGGGAGAAAAAACTTTGTGTAATGTAAAATGTTCCGATGGGTACCCTTAAAATTTTTTTGTCCCGTGCTGCGCCGGGGTTCTGTTGGCTTGTCTATATAGATAAAACAGACTGTTTGTACCTCCCTACTTACCTATGCATGTACCTGTGTCCCTCTTTCAAGTATGAACTGCCGGACCAATCTCCACCAAATTTTGCGCAGACCTCCACACCAACTCAGGGAAGGTTCTTAACACAAGTATGACCCCAAACTCCAAAACCTTAGCAGATCACGGGAGAAAAAACTTTGTGTAATGTAAAATGTTCCAATGGGTACCCTAAAAATTTTTTAGCCCTGGCTGCGCCAGCCTCAATTGGCTAGTTTCTAATACAACTCTGCCAAAATATTTTGAAAAAAAGTTCAATGTTGTTACCAATTGAAAAGAGTCTCCAAAAATCTCGTGGAAATGAGCTTTCACATTTATAAAAGTTGTTCAAATCGATCTTCAATTTAGATATGTTACTGAGACTGGGTATATGAGGTTTTCTCTGATTGGCATAAATAGTTTTAAGAGAATCTGTCAGAACTTAAGGTTCTTGTGTTTTAAATTCGTGGTTAAGGATATTATTATGTTTGAACTAGAGATAGGCCCTGACCTGACCCGAGTATAATTTTGACCTGCAGAAAATAAGAGGCCAACCCGTCTTTGTCCCTGGTTTTTGACCCAACTCAGAAGAAGAAGAAGAGAGCTTGTGTTAAGAACTGATTATTCTAACACCAAATCAAGTGAATGAGAGTAGTGTTGACTTTACAACAGTTCATTTTTGACTGAAAGTTGTGTCTTATAGTCACTTGATTTTCAATTTGATAAATGTGAATAAATGAGTATCAGAGAAAATTCTAACCATGTTTCTGCACAACAATCAATCCTGACTGAGATAATCATCTCATAGAAATGATTAATTAAGGCAAATCCAAGGGTCGAAGATTTTGCCCAGACCGGGGATTGAACCCCAGTCTCCCAGTTCTCAGTCAGATGCCATAACCATTAGGCCACAGCGACCCCTGAGATTTTTTTGACAAACCCCAAAGGGTAAAATATTTGCTATTTTTGGGGAAATTTTCCAAACCCAAAGTTGGCTGACCCGACCCTGTCCGGGTAAAAATTTTTGAACTGGACCCATCACTAGTTAGCATTCTGAGTCTATGTGTTGAGGAGGAAGCTGTCTTCTGTGATCCAGAAGTGCTTTGTGCTTGGCCCTGTAATGAGAGGCTTCAGAAGTTTCCATTCCTTAGGTTTCAAATTAGGATTCATCCAAACAGAGGCTCTGTAGTAAACAGACAGGGATTAAAAACTGGGCCTAGTACTTCGTGCTGCTTTTGATTTTGATTGGTTTATTTAGTTTTATTACTTGGCTTATTGTAAATCTTTTTGTTCATTAGTAATTCAAAATGGATGCTTATTGAACTTTTCTAGACAAATAAGCAATGGAACTTTTCCCTGACAAAAAAAATAACTTCAAACAAGTCCCCTTTTTTCTTGGAGTTTTTATTGTCCTGAAAATTGTTGAATTGTTTGGTATTGGAGTTCGATAAATAGAGCAAAAGGCATAATTTTATAGCAATCCGTGACCTGAATTTTACAAAAAAAGTCTTGGATGTTTTCTTTCTAACTTAAAAGATGACAAATATGGCTTACAAATCTCAATTGAAAAATTGGTTGTTTGGAATCCTTTTTTGGAGGAATGACGGTGGCTAATCTTCAAAGTGTTTCGTTCGTCAAAGGTGATCATTTTTTACATCATCAAGATTTTTGGATCAAAGGCAGACTCCATTAAGTTGGAGTATCCCTTCCAATTTATTTTTGAAAAAAGTCCAAATGTAATGTGAAAAATTCCATTAAAACTTGAAGAAATGAAAATGCTTTTTCTAATTAATTATTATTAGCATACACAATTTTAAGAATTAATACATTTTTACAAAAGAGGTTTTTGCTTCTGTCATAATTCTAATCTAAATGCTTACCTAAGTGTAAAGTTTTTAGATATGGACAAATTAAAAATTCTTTGCTGCCTTTTCCTAACAGTGCAATAAAAGGGCCTGAAAAGAAGCAAAAGCAAGAGATTGCACGGACTTACTTGGTATGCTAAAGCAATATGAGGGTCAGATTTGCCTCACTGAGAGTCAATAGATGTAATACAATGGATATCATTGCTTAATCATTCACATTTTTTAGATAAAAATTCTGGTACTGTCCTCTGAAAGTACATCATAAGTTAGTAGGAGCCTTCATTGGCAATTTTTCAAAAATCTTTAAGCATGTGCTTAGACTTAATAGTTAGTAATGCCATTTATTAATTAAAGGAAACTTCAAAAACGAATTTCCAAAATTGTGAATTGCATAAAAGTTTAATCTCAAACTATTTGAGGATTAATAATTACACAGCTCAAAAGCCTCAAATTGAAAATGACCATGCAGAATATTGTACATAAATTCTACTTTTTAACTTTTTGTCAACATGTATTCATGCAAATGTTGAAAAACTGCGATTCATTTTTGATAATAATAATTATGAAGATTTGACATGAAACATTTTAAGCCCGACAATTGGGCATAAAAGTAAAAAGTAAATAATGAATTAACTGCAAATGAAAATAAAACTCTTTATTTAGCAGGTTCTGAAGGTTGGTCACTTGCCTAATCTTTGTTCCAAAATAGTTATGGAAATAGAAAATTGATAACAAACACCATTAGATTTTCTATGTAGAATTGGGTCTAAGTAATAAAAGTAAACACTCTCGTCATATTTCACATAATGGGCTGAAAAAATGTGGAGCAAAAGGCTTTACCACCCCCTCATTTCTGCTTCCTCATGCATGTATTTCAATTTTTATTACCCTGTTTTGGTACAAAGAAAAGACCCATAGAATCTTTTATTATGTCTGCCACGATGTCCCCTATTTAAAGCTACAAACCCTCTGTTGAATAAGGTGATCAAATTAACTTTCTCTATTCCTTTTGTTTCTAAAACGTGCGTCTCAAGGGAGTTCCATTCTTAGATAACTGATATTTCTCAGCTTCAAAAGGTGAACACAAAAGATATCATTTTAAAATTTGAAGATAAGTATATAGTCTTTCTTTTGGTTTATTTCGTTGAGTTTTTATTGCATTTGATATATTTTTACAAAAAGGAATCATTTTTTAAATTATCAAATGCATATTTTGAAAATTTTGAAAATTGTAACGAAACCAAAATTTTGTTTCAGCATGAACCTTTATTTCAGATTATAATATATTCGCTCTGGCTGCCTGGGAAAAGAGTTTCAGAAAAATTTTAAACTGTCAAAAATGACCTAAAATAAATTTGTTCAAACTCGTACTTTTATAGCACCATTTTCAAGTTTTTTTCCTCGACAAAATAAACCCTTCTCCATATTGTGAAAACCTCACAATCCTTTGGTTAGGATAAATTCCGGTTTATTCAACGACCCGTAGTGTTGGTAGCCGACTGTGCCATTTGTGAGAATATGAAGCCATAACAAAGCATCAGATGCTTATAAAAATGTCCAAAGCAGCTACCAAGTCGAAGAAAACATCCCCCTTTTAGAACAGCAAGATGTCGGCAATCTCATCATTCGTCTGGCATGTGAAAAAACCTGAAGTAAAAACCAAATGCTTAACTTCTTCAGAAAAGGTTTTTTCCTCTGAAAAATGTAATTAATATAAGAAAGCTTTCTTTATAGGATGTAAAATTAGAAGATACAGCACATAAATTGAGATGAAAAAAGACATTGATGAAAGAAAAAAGAAAAAGTATTTTTGGTGTTTGAAAAATGTCCTAAAGAAGGAAAGATATTTTCTTTGCTGACATTTCTTTTTGGACCTTATTTTTGAAAAAAAAACAGCTGTAGTACGGTAACCAAAATCCGTTTACAAGAATGAGTGGCAAACAATAAAAAAAAGGCAACTTTAAGCTGTGAGAATGCTTCAGAAAAGGATAAAACTAGTTTAAAAGAAAGTAGTAAATATGCAAATTCTGGTAACTTTTGGCTTTCTAAATGAAAGATGATCACTGTTTGGAATAAAAACTAAATGCCTCTGGGGGAAGTTGTTGTTTTTGGCGATAAAAATTTCATTAGTGTGAGAAGAAACAAGATAACAGTCAAGAATAATTAACAGTTGAGTCTTTTACCTGCATATAAAAAGATTCTATTACATGGCTAATGATTTTTCTGAAGTTAAAATGATTTAATGTTGATTACTTGTTTGATTGCATGGCTGATTGATTGACAGCTTTCAGTTGGTTGAGGAACTATTCATTCTGTTTTTAGAACTGTCCTTTATTGGAACAGTTTTTTCTCTAATTTAAAAATCTGTTAATGATTGAATCAGCTTATTTTGTTTTAGTGATCTGAACAACCATTAATCCAGAATGAGGTAAATATCATATAAATTAAGTTATTAACAAGGCAAATATAGGGGCCAAAGAACTGTCCAGACTTGGGAATGGAGATAAAAATTCAAATATCAAGTCAACTTAACAAAGACCCTATTCATTAGCATTTTTAGTTGATCTTTACTTAATGAGAAAGGGGCCAAATAGTAAGGTTAATCACGGCCATATCAAAAGTAAAAGCTTTTCTCAGAAAATTTATTTTTAAATTCAAAACTATCCTGATCAAAAAGCAATAAGGATTATCACCTATAGGTTTGTTTAACAAAAAATAATTTTGCAGTAGTTTCAGTTGAAATTTTTTCATGGTACAAAAATAATTCAAGGCCATTTTAAGCGCTTCAGACACGATTCTGATCTTTTGAAGTTTTATTGTGTGAAAAATATAAGCAAAAAAATGGATAAATTACTCTTTCATTCTTTCCTCGTGCTTAATGGGAGATTTTCATACAGATTTGCTTTCACTATCTTTTCAGACATGTTTATCATACACACTGACAACATTGAAGAAGAAACACAATCTTTTCAGCTAATAAATTAAGTGCCTCAAATTTGTTTATCTGATTTTTTGTTATTACAGTAAAAAAGAACTTTTGGAGAACGAGAAAAGGAAAATCTTTCTTATTTTGTGGGCCTTTTTTCGATCCAAAAGTTTGAAATTCAACTCGAACATAACGGCAGGTTCTTTGATATTCCTTGGAGAGAAATTTCATCTCGGAAAAGTTGAAGCTTAATCTTGAAGAAAAACAAAATGTTTTGATATTTCCCAACAAAAAAAAGATTCAAAGTAGTTTGGGGAAAAAAACCGACCTTCTGTCTCAGAGGGATGTTTGATATGGAGTGACAACCACTTTCTGCCAGTTAGGGAAAAATAAACGATTTTGAAGCAATAACCTAATTAAAATTTAAGTTACAAATATTGATCGGTTCTCAAAAAGTACTGAGTCTGATGGAATTGTTCAACGACGACTTATCTGCCGGTTTGGTTAAAAATGTGTTCAAACCTGCCATGGTTTTCAAAATCAATAAATATCCTTTTAGTCAATTAGGGAATTTTCAGCCTATTTGAAAAGATTATCAGATCATTTCTGTGGCATTCATTGTGGTTTCCAGGTAATACCACACCCTATCATCAAGTTTAAAGACTCGAGTGGTTTGAGAGTCTAAATTTCCAACTAGATTTCCTTCAAGCAATTCATTTCAAGCCATTTTGAAATTGTTTTCATTCTATATGTTTACAGCATACCTTTTAGACAGGAAGCATTAACATAACTTACAAAGTGCACTATTAGATATATTATTCAAATAACCCTCTCTTTAATGGCCAAACAATTCATGAATGTAAATAAAAACCTTGGAAGCTTTTCACTGGGAAAGAAGAAAAATCTTTGTTAATTCATTTATATTTAATTCAGTTATGTGGTAATAGCCAGTAATTAGAATAGAATAGAATAGAATAAGATTTATTTCCTTAGACATTATAAAATAATGCATGATTAGGAAAATTTGTTTAGTGCTCAAAAGTAAAGGAAAGTACGCCTGGAGACTCTTCACAGTTACTCTAATCTTTTTGGAGTAAAAAAACCCGGATTTTCTGG
>Ga0194133_10008193_pt1 | contig 12279 bp, 1 predicted proteins | sample TA2KigOf40mmetaG_FD_155448 | JGI IMG/M metagenome (GOLD analysis project Ga0194133, IMG submission 155448) | Freshwater microbial communities from Lake Tanganyika, Tanzania - TA2015055 Kigoma Offshore 40m | ecosystem: Environmental > Aquatic > Freshwater > Lake | place: Tanzania: Lake Tanganyika...
CAAGTATAACAAACAATCTGGAGTTAAGAACGTCCGTCGATTGTTTAAGCTTATCAAAAACCTTCCTGGTTTCATCTCTGTTCATAGGGATGAACTTTTCCCTAAATAAGACACAAAAACAACTCTCAAAATCTGCTACAAGAAACGTTCAATTTAGGGCCATTTTACCTGGACAACGACGCGTCCAGATCACGAATAACATCATGATAAACGGGCAACGACTTGTTGAACACAACGAGGTTCTGGAAGACAATCATAACTATCAAAAAACTGCTTTTCTGGCCACGCGGCCCGCCAAAACTGGCGCCATTGCACAACGGCAATCAAAAGCTCAACGGCAAACAAATGCTCAACGGCAGACAATAATTGTAAAATGCTTTAAAACTTAAAAGGAAGTAGAAAAATTGCACAAAACTAAAAAATGAAGACAGAGGAATCTTACTTGCTTTATCGCCTCATCGCCGGTACTGCGCGCCGACGCGACGGCCGCTTTAAACTGCTCCGTGGCCTCACGATGATCGACTTCCGTCCTCTTGACCCACTTGTCAGCGGGAAACAGATCCAAGTTGTCAGTCATTGCGAAAATGGAACAAAAAACCAAAGAAAATCCAATGAAAAAACTTAAGTAAATTTCAGAGAAGTTCTCACTTCAGCTGTTTGCTCTTGAATGCTTGTTCAAGAGTAAACAAGCCACAGATTCTAAGATTCTAAGAATGCTTAGAATACTGTGGCGGTCACGAAACCTAGTTTCGTTGAAAAGTCCTCTTTTCAACTCCAATTCTTTCCGTTGAAAAGTGTCTACTTTTTTCAGGTTTGAAAACCCTTCTGATTTTTGAAGATCCACTTGACTTTCACCTGACTCACAATAGTTGTTCAAAACTTTGTTTGAATTCCTTTTTGAATGTGATAAGGTGGTTTAAGTGGCCTCTTGACCCATTGATATTAAATATTGAAGAGAAGAAATTAGAAATTTCTATGTTTCTGGAACGGCACAGATTTACAGCACATAGTCAATCTCAATGAAACTTGGCACACTCTTATTTTGCAAGATTCTCAAAACATTTCAATCTAATACCCCACATCCCTGGTACACTTAATGCTATAGGGAAGGAAAAATGGGTACAGGCAGCGTCTGGCCTACACAGCAGGGTGACAAACATTCTTTAAAGGGACCTGGCTAACTGACAGATGACTGACCTCAGTCTGGTAGGTGTAGGTGTAAATAGACAGTTATTTTATATGCAATTTTTTGACCTCATTTTTCAGCTTTGGGTCAAGGAAAAGCTCAATGCTGGCTTTGAACGTCATTTTAGAGTAAAGTGTATTAAAAGTAAAAATTTGGTATTTATTTAAGCTGTTTTCATGCAAAATTGCAGCTCTCCAGCTTCAAATATCCCCTATTTGCTCAAATGCTTGTGGAAGTCAGGTATTTTTCCCCTGACAAATAATACCCTTCTACTTGATTTATAGTTCTTCACCTTTCAAACCAAATATCATACCTTTATAGTTGTTAAGACAACCCCCAATTTTCTGATAAATGTTTGATCTGAGACAAATAAATATAAGAAAGGAGGATGGAAAAGAACTGGCTAAAACTCAAAAAATATTCCAAAGGTTAGAAATTCATTCAAGTAGAGGCTCTCCCTAAAACATATTACCTTGGCCAAAAACACTACATTTTATTAACGTATTTCCCTTTTGAATTAAAGGGCCGGCTCACCTTCTTCTTCAATAAACTTTTCAAAACTTTTTATTGATTGCTTTGCTGGTTTACCTCACTGGCTCATCTTGCAAATCTCTTAGATACCCAACTTGGTCTTTTCAGATGATCAGATTTTCAAATAGTTAAAAAATGATAAGATACCAAATAATTTCCATTCAGATCGTTTGTGTGAGATAGCTAAACTTTTTGTTGGATACATAAATCATCTTTTCTAATTAAGATTCAATTTCATGGGAACTCAAACTATTGTTAAATGAGGCAGAAAACTAACATCTGCTCAAAGAATAATGGAATTCTATTTTATAATCTTGATAGTTCGTGACAAAACATAAGGAAAATCCTTTTGGTGTGAACATGACTGAGAATTTTCCAACCACAAAATTTTGTATTTTCAAAATTTAAGCTTGCAGATTACTGGTAAAATAAATTAAGATATGCAGCACACTACATATTTTTATTGAAACTAGAACCTGGTAGTAAATCATCTCTTTCTCCCCATAAAAATAAAAAAGGTTTGCTTTTTCAAATTCCATCATGATGTAATTTTCAGCAAAAACTCTTTCAAACTTTCTCTCAGTTGTCTCCTGGGACTTCTCAACATGTTGCTAGCAAAATAATCAATCCTTCAACAGAAGCTCAACACAAAAGAATAACAAATGTCTGGATTTTCTTGATTTATTTATTTATTTTTCATTTAAATATACAAAAAAATAATATGCCTTTTTCGAAGCCTTCTTTTTTGCATTCTCATGTCCAAGCAATTGGATTTCAAAAAAATATATAATTTATATTTAGAAGTTCTGTAATATTTCAGCAACACACAATAATTCAATTGGAACAGCATAACTAAACCATTTTAATCTGTAGTCTTGTCTTGGCTGTTGGTCAGTTTTGAAATTTATTTGCCCTTTCAGCTGGACCCATTGTATTCTTAAAATATCATCTCTCTTTCCTTTACTCATCAACAAATCTTATGAGACAACTAATTTGATTGATCAAAGAACAGTCTTAACTTTGGATAAAACACTTGTCTGCCTACTATACCAAAAAAACAATCTTTCCTCCTATTGGTATTTTATTCTTTGGCTTCATCTTACAATTTTTAGCAAAAAATACAAAAATTGTACCTTTTTTCTTTTCTGAGGATTTGTTGAACTTTATCCACTTGTTTTTTAATATTTCTTTCTCCAAAAGTGTAAAGGATAAGACAATAGGCTCAAAGTTCTATCCATCAGGGACCATCATTCACAGTAAAACTCATGTGGTAGTGAGAGGATAAAGATTTTATCTGAAGTCTTTAATCATTAATTGTATACCACAATGAGAAAGAAGACGGCCTAACATCTGTTTTGAAAAACCTTGAATTGTCTTCATTTATCATTCTAGAATTCTAAATTTGAGCTAAATTCATATGTCTTTTTTCACACGAAACAAAAATATGTTCAAATTAACAAAATTCAAGATTATGTTCTATTTATTTCATACAAGTATGATGGAAAAATCTCATGTGTCAAAAATCATCAAAAATACAGGGAAAAATATCTTATTTTTATTTTCTACAATAATTACATGAGAATATCAAGGAAAACTGTCAAGGAGGGAGTTCCAGGTCAAAAAAGTGCTGAGGTTTTCCAGCTTATAAAGGCGTAAACAAATTTTTTTCATCCTAAAAACTTTCATTTTATACTTTCTCATCAAGACTTTTTGTTGGTTGTTTTTAATTCACAAACCATTAATGGATCACATTCGTTTCCACAAAAAGGTATTTTTTGTAGATTTGGATTGCTTTTCTCTTTATAAATGTAAAATTGCAAATGTCAACAAAAAGGCTCAATGAGTAAAATCTAATTTCCTCTGAAAAAAGGTCAGATTGAAAAAGGCATGACTTAAGGTAGTGAGGAAGATAAACAAATGATAAGCCTTGTCTTTAAGAGCCTCCTCTATGACCTTTTTGTTAAGGTCAAGGACCAAGAGTTTAAAATTGAAGTAATCAAAACCTTTGGCCTTAAACCCGAGGTCTAAACAAAAAAAAGTGTAAAATTAATACAATCCAGAAAACATCAACAGCAAACTTCCCTATTTGCTAAAGCTGCTTTCAATGCAACATTGAAGTGTTTGATTTATTTGTTTCAAAATTTCCAAAAATGTTTTTGCTTTCATTTTCAGAGTTCTTAAGTAAGTCAAGATCATTTGACAACTCATACTTCCTTATGAAAATTGGAGTATTGACAAAATGTGAATTTCATCTATAGAGTGGGATGAAAAGGTGTTGGAGGTTTTTTACTTATTGAAAAAGCATATATTGACATTTAAAACCAACAGATGAGGAAAGCTTTTTTCATGTTTCTGGAGAAGAAACTCCATTGAAATTCTACACACTTACTTTAGAAATAACAATAATGAGGATGCCATTTCAGTTTATTGTAAATCTTTTTGTTGTAAATACTTCCACTTCAAAACAAATCAGATTGTTTTTCCAGGTATGAATGTCCTAATAATATTCCTTTATTTGTTTCAAAAAATCGATGATTTTCACCCTATCTGCAGTCATTTATCACATTGTAGGTATGAAAAGAACAAAAAGACACTTGGGCCAAACATGTCAGCAAAGGTTCTAAGAAATTTAGCTTTGATTCTGAAAGGTTTCCTCCTTTTTTGTGTGTGCAAAAGAAGAAAGGAAGCCTTATACGTTACAATCTAGGAATAATCAAGGAGTGAAACACCTAAAAATAAAAATATTGTCCACACAAAGGTGTTGCCAAAAAGAAAGGTTTTTTATTTCAGCTCTTTTTTTTATCTTAAAACAAAGCTCAAAAATGTACTTAAAAGAAATTGCTGAAAATGAATTAAATTATTGTGTCAACCTGAGAAAATATACCTTTAAAATATGTTAATTAGCACCAAGCTTCATTTTATCTTGGTCATTTGAATTACTTGATACTGCTGTTGTGCTTTGTGAATATGGACCAGCCGTGCTATTTTATCCAGCTCCAACAAGAATAAAACAATGTTATGATTTAAAGAGCAACTTTGTACTTTGTGAATAGAGTCCAGTCAGGCTCCTGGTTGTTTCAACCTTAAAATGAACACGGATGTCAATAAAGTAAAAAAAACCAACCAAGAAAAAGGGCATTATGTATACACTATTTTTTCCATAAAAGCAGTCATATTCGTGTTTGAACAGATATTCTGGCCCAATTTGTAAGTGAGATACTGACTGGCAAACATGTAAGCACTTCCAAAATCTTAAAAATCGATTATTGTGACATATTACAAAGGGAATGTTGCAGTATATACCAATACCAATATGGTATGAGGTGCATCTACATATTCCAATTTCATGGCAAAATACCTGTATTGTCAAATGTTAGCCAAAAATTGTGGGACACATTTGCAGTTGGGAAAACCAATTCTCTAAAAACTGTGACATTGATTCCAAGAGTACTTGTTCAGTGTCCACACTGCAGCACATATGTTTATCACAATATTTCATTGTCTTAGGTAACTGTCCCATAGTGGAATTAGTGGAATGTCAGAATTGACCTTACTTTCCAATAATTTGATGAGGAAAAACAATTCTTTCATTTTGTCAGAGGGAATCGTTCTCTTGAATTACCCTTTGCCTTGAAGAGAAAGTCTTCTTTGAAATGGTCCTGATTATCATAGGACAAACAGAGGGTTCTTATATCCATTTGGGTTTTATCTTTATCCAATTACCAATTTTGCCAATTACCAAATTGATCCCTAAAGTACCGATACTGGGAAATATTTTTAAGAGTTAAAGACCACATACTATAGTACAGTAATAAAACTTTCCTTGATTGGACCTATTCTTAAGTGTAAAAAGCTCTTAAATAAACTATTAAGTCCATGCCAGCCTTACCATTTCCAATAAAAGTCATTAATTAGGTACTCAATATTCATTATTGTAAATGATTTGAATACAAAATCAACCTTATATAGACACTCACGTAGAACTTGGAATAAATTTGGGTTAAACATCTAATGATGATTTGGAGAAGTTAATTAAAATTGAATGGAACGGAAAATTTAATCAAATCCTCCCTAAAAAATCATTCTTGCTAGACCTTTCGTCAATAGCTTTTTTCCTTTACAAATCAAAACATGTTTTTTGCATAACCTGATATTTTTTTTAGTCTTGTATTTGAGCTTTGAAAGATACTAATGGTTTTCAAAATGTAGAATAAAGTCATTTTAAAGTAATTTTTAAGAATTAAGAATTTGATCTGCTTGGCCTCTCAACAGAGGCTTTAGTCCTGAAGATAGATTCTTGAATTGTGGGTCATATTTCATATTTAGTCGAAAAATATAGAGTAAAATTTTTAAGTAGTTTTTAATGGTTAAGGATTTGATCTGCTTGGCAACGAAGTAAATCTTGGAATGAAAAATAGACAATTTGGACGCAAAACCCCACTTTACAAGTGCATTTATTTTTATCACTTCAACACAAAAGCTCTCAAACCAAATTATTTTAGCTTTTACACAAATTGATACCCTTGAGTCATTTGAAAAAGTGTAGATTTGGATTTTTTCTTTGAGAATTTTTCAGCCAGTTGTTAAGTGAAGCCTTACAAAAATGTAACACATAGTTTTGTGAAAAGGTACATTGGCCTCGGAAATCTATTCTTAGAATTCGCTCTATCAGGCATAATCCTATTTTCACACAAAATAATATATTTAATGTTACTTCACGAGGTAGATTTGGAATCATCTCAGTGTAATTTTACAGTACCAAAATTATTTCACGGATGCTTTGATTCACCTCACAATAAGTTATCAGCAGTGTTATAAAGTCTCAGCACATTTTGTATTGGACATCAAAAAGTCATTCAGAGGTCTACCCTTCCTTTCTACTAAAATAAAAGATTGCAATATACAATCTTTTGAACATGAATTATAATGTCAAGTCTTATTTCTTTTCATACATATTTTGACTTAACTTTAAGCTTCTTTTTGCATGTTAAAAAACAGCAACTAACTTTTCAATTAACCATGCAAATAGCTTTTCAAATTTATCATTTCTGATGTGGCATGAAAGAAACCATAGTCTTATTGTAATTTTAAGGCATTGTAAGCTTGAAAACTGTAACTTTTTGCACGGAAAACCAAGGAAACTTACATTACTTTCAAAAGTATTCAGACTGTTTTGAAAGTTTGCTGATGGCCATGATAAATGATAAAGTTTCACTGCATCTGAATATCTTATTTTCAAGTCAATTAATTGACCAAGGCTGCCATCAACAGACTCAATATAATGTTTATTCACTTTAGCAGGTAAAAGTTTCAAGGCCAGACAAACTATCTAAGAGAATTCACTGTTTGAAAGTTGTCCACTTTAGTCTACAAGCTCTAAGATTCTCCCAATTCAAAACTGAATTCAATTTAAACTTAGATGAAGGATTACAAAACAACTAAGTAAAATGACTGAATTTTTTCCACAGCTTTGCAAGCAAATAAATTCATACTCCTTCCAAGTTAAGTAATATTTCAAACAGTTTTTGGTAGAAGTGCCATTTTCCATTGTTCTATTTTGATACCATAAATTTTGCATTCCGTTCAAATCAAAGTCAAAACTTGTTTCAATTCAATACCATTAACCCTTTTTCATTTCCATTCTAATCAATATTCTTCACATTCATTTTATTGCCTCTTCTGTGACGTTACTAAATTGTGAAAATTTTTAGGGTTACAGAGAGAATGAAATATTTGAAATTTGATCGAAAGGATTAAATTGTAAGTGGTTAAGACACCAAGCTTTGACCTCAGGTTGCCAATAAAAATAAAAAAGTCCCAAATCCCCCACAAAAAAGTATGACCTGAATAGAATGAATGCACTTAACAAAAGGGGTCACGGCGGCCTTCTCTTAAGCATTAAAAAAAGAAGAAAATATAATGACAATGCAGCCAATATCCTTGACTCATACAAACAAATTTTGGTTGCCACATAGCAAGCATCCATTTATCAAATAGCCCATATTTCCTCACAATAACCTGATTGAACAGTGATTTTGTGCCTATGATATTTAAATTTGGTCCGTTGATTCTTCCAGTTTCAACCCATTGATATACATTCATCAGCATCGCTACCAGCTATAGAAAAGATTTGAATATGATAAAAAATAAGTCATTAAAGTTCAAGCATTAAAGAACTAAAGAATTTTGAAGTTTCAGTCCTTTTTCAAAAGAGGCAATCATCTTTAATAAGTCTCACTGCAGACTGAATGTGCCTTGCTGATTTTTTCACAATCTTACTAATCATGATTCTTGTTCTAAAATGAGACATTTTCTACAAAAAGTGTTGGCAGTCTTTCACCTTGGTTTGAAAAAAAATAATCCAGGGAATCTCAGCAAGATAAAAGTTTGCACTGGTTCTTTGAATAAGATGTCTGCTTGTTACTTAGGGTTCCTATGGACTGAATGGTTATTGTGCAAAAAAAGCAGCCTAAGTTGGGAGTGATAATATTCTTCAGTCACCTTTATAAGTATGATGATTATCTCCAAGTACTTCTACCTGGGCCTACCCTGCACAGGGTCACCATTATTGTCATCAGATTTTGGATAATTGAAAAACACTATATAGCTTTAATTGGTTTTATTAAACTTACCATGGAGCTTTCATCAATTGTGTCCAAACTCATAACAGTCACGTGAAATAAAACTTCTGTGGCATTTCCTGCAAGAGGAAGAATTAAGAAAAAATTAAACAGCAAGGCCAGCAACAAAAAATAACTTTGTTGGAACAATTTGGCAAGTGAATGAAACAAAAAAAAGTTTCTTCTTTTCTTTAGTTCTGTTGAAAAACAAGTCTTTTTTCTGCAAGAAATAAAAGTAAATAAAAGTTTTGTGTTCTTTTGTATCTGTTTGTTTAGTGAACTTTTCAAATTTTTGGAAGCTAACACCAAGCAGCAATCCTTTGATTTACCGAAAACAAAAACATTACCTTAATGGGATAAAGATTTACTTTATAGATCAATCAATGCATCTATTGTTATTTCAAGAATAAAAATGCTTGGAAAGAGGAAAGAAAAGAATTCTCAACGTGAGATCTTATTTAGTAAATGGCTGAAAAATTTTGATTCTAGACAACCTTTTTTAAATCTTGGTACTTAAAAAGATGATATTTCTTATTTTTGATCCTGAGGCAAAATATTTTTTGATGACAGCTAATTTTCAGGAACTAAACACACGCAAAAGCTTTCATATTTGTGTTTTCAATTACTTAAAAAGCCTACCAACTCAATTTAGCACATTGATTTAGTTACAAAACTTTTACTCTCAAGTTAAGTGATACATTTTTGCAAATAAGCATGACTTTCATTCACTCTTATTTTTTTGGTTCTCTTAAGAAACAAGTTATTGCAAAAGGTCGCTTTTTCACATTTAAAAGTTGTTTGGTTTATTGATAAGTGAGCATCTTTGCTAATAAAATAAACAGAAATATTTTTCCAAAAGCTTTAACACTCTCAATAGCCTAGAACTTGTCAGAAAGCACACCCTGATATCTTTCTGCACAGCAAAGGTTAAAGGCGAAAATTATGGGTGATTGAAAAAAAATTCTGAATTTGCATGTATTTTTTTGAAGGAGGTTGTTGGTAGAGGTGTGGATTCAATTTGTCATAATAAAAAATGAAGGGGTCACATTCCTGATCGGTTATGGCATCAGACTGGGTCGGGGGCTCGAACCCCGTCATCTCCAGGCTAACTTTCACCTTGGATTGCCTCAAAAACTAAACTCCTATCCTCAGTGTTCCATTGATGAAAAAAGGTAAAAAAAAACCTTCGACACATTGGCTTTTGATAATTTTAATCCCTATTGATGAGAACAAATGATTTTGTTCTTCTTCAAAAATTGAAAGTTTTTCATTGAGTTTGAAATTGATTACATAAAGTTGCCTGGTTTTTTTGTAACTTTTTTCAACAGTAAAGAGCCACTTAACAGCTTTCCACTGTGATTTATTTGTCGAAAAACATGCAAGCCATAAAATTTGTGTGTATTATAGATAGAGTCAATAATCGACCATATAGTGAAATAAATGTAGGAAAAGAAGTTGTTGGCAAGAAAGAATTGCTTTTGATGATTCTTTTGTAGGGGTAAATTACCTAAGCTTTAAAATATGCCACTACTTTGAATCGATCTTCATCTTTTTTTCTTTTAACTACAACCTTGAAAGCCATTAAATGAATAAAAAAGACATCGATTTAATAATATTTAATCATTTGTGTAAAATGTGATGTTCATTTACAACTTTTTACAGTTTTTATAATTCGAAATTTTAAGTGTAAAATTCCTATAAGGGAATTCTTAGCCATTTTTCAAGAGATTATTTATGGACTTAAACCCAATAGATTTTTTACAAAAATGCTTTTTCTGTGCAAAGAAATATTCAAAAGGAAGAAATTTTCCCTTCTCCATTATTTTGGCTTTAGCATGTAGAAGTTATAGTTTTGACCAACGGCTGAGAATCAGTACTTTACTTTTAACCATTTGTGGGGCTCGGATACTTAAATATTATATGATTCATTCAACTTTATTGCTGGCAAATTCAGTTCTCTACTGAAACAATCTTTCTTTTGCAGACTATTTAAATGGATAACATTTATTGAAAGTTTTGAGTTATGGAACTAGTGTGAGTCCTTGTATTTCATCAAACTTTTCGTAAGAACAGACCAACATATCATTTTTTATTTGTGGTAAAACTTTTTAGTTTTTGGATAACTTTTCATCCCATATTTTAAAGTTAACTGGCAGACAGACAAAACTGAACTAGAGTTTAATATCTAACTCGAAAGAAAAACCTTTTTTTCGAGCAACAAAGTCAGATTTAGAATATTCTCCCAACCTTAATTCTCATTCATTTTTGTGCTATTTCATTTGCATAAATAACCACAAATGTTACCCAAACAAAGTAAGCTTAGAATTTCTAAAACCAATATTAAACCAATATTAAACTTGTTATTGGCATACTGAACCACAAAAAAGGTTGTGTAGAATAACAAAAAGACAGATATTCAAAAATAAAACATACCGACTCATATAAAACATATTTCAATAGCTGGCACTTTAAAATTTATAGGAGTTTGTTTTAATACTCTGAGTTAGTTAGCTAGCTGTGTGGAAGGCCAACCAAAATAATAACAATAATTATTAGGTAGGCAGTTATTTTTTGTTAAGGGAAAAATGCCAAACAAACAAGCGAGCGAACGAGCAATTTGTAACAAACAAACAAATGTGAGTCAAAAATGTTTTGTTTTTTGACATTTTCATCTTTGCATCTTTGACATAAAATATCTCAGCTTCTAGAAAAAATTTCAAAAATCTGGTTGGTAGCTTGTTAGATAAGGGTTCAAGCTATCTTCATGCAAAAAATTAGCACTCTAGGTTTAAATCTGAGGGAGCCTTATAAGTGACAGATGGACAGATGAAATCAAAAATTAATTTGAATTTGGTCTTACGCCTTTAATTGCTCCCAAAATTTAAAAGCTAGAGAAAAGTTATAAAATAACATCTACTGACTAGACATTTAGCTAAAAATGTTAATTTAAAAACTTTTCTTTATTAGATTTAGAATTGTGGGAGCTATTGAAGACATAAGTTGAAAGTTGAATAATATTTTTCCCAACTCTTAGCGATATTTCTAACATCACTCACTTTGCTCGTGCTTCGTGCTCGCTTGTCGATAAAAATCTGGTGCAGTATAGACTCAGGCAAAGTAGATGAGTGATCCAACACCTTTGTAAGAGTTCTTCCATAAAGGTCTATGGGCACTGTAGATTAATATTACCCTGACTGAGGGCGTCCTTTGATTTTTTTGTAATCCGGGGATGAAAAAATTGCTGGCATGGGTTGGGGTTTGAACCCACAACCTTAGATCTTTGTACTCAGTCAGGTGAATATGACCTCTCAGCCATGGCAACCCGTTTACAATACTTTCAATTTTGATTTACTTTGACGTAATTGTTTCAAAGTTTGTATTAGTGATTTTTTCCTTTAAAATTGAGGTGTTGCACAAAATGGTCGATTGGCTGTGTGTGCTGTGCCGAAATAATGGTGATTTGGATTTGACTTCCCAGTTTCACCACCATCAGCTTTCTACATTATTTCTTCTTGGCCAACTTCCCTGGGGAGGCTGTAATATTTATTTTCAAATTTCTCCTAGGAGTCATAATTTGTCATCTCAGACTTGCCATTTTAATAATAATGTATTGCAGTCCTGACACAAGCGATGAATTACTCTAGGTAATCATCTTTATTAGAGCCACTGCAGATTACCCTGACTGGGATTGCCATATTGATTTTTTTTGCCATCCGGGCTCAAAAATTGCTGGCATGGCTGAGGATTGAACCTACAACCTTAGATCTGAGTTCTTAGTCAGGTACCTTTGACCAATCAGTTATGCCAACTTCCATTCCCGACCGGAAAAATGGTACAGTATCTCACACCAATTTTACACACCCTGGCACATTGGTGGTATATTTTTGAAAAAAAGGGTATTTTGGGGTATGTCAAAAGGGTGTGTAAAATGTCAAAAAAGTC
>Ga0194133_10008194_pt1 | contig 12277 bp, 9 predicted proteins | sample TA2KigOf40mmetaG_FD_155448 | JGI IMG/M metagenome (GOLD analysis project Ga0194133, IMG submission 155448) | Freshwater microbial communities from Lake Tanganyika, Tanzania - TA2015055 Kigoma Offshore 40m | ecosystem: Environmental > Aquatic > Freshwater > Lake | place: Tanzania: Lake Tanganyika...
CGCGTTGCCTTGCAGTCACCCTCGGCGATGTTGGCGAGGACACGGACGGCCTGGCAAACGTGCATATGATGATGAACATGCATTGGGAGGCCGTTGAGTTTGAGATCCCTCATTTTGAAGGCCTAACCTGGCGGCGTACGATTGATACAGCCCAACCCACACCTTTAGATATTCTGCCACTAGCTCAAGCTCCAATGTACACCAACAATAAATATCTGGTCACAGCTCGAAGCATTGTTGCTCTCACAACAAGAGTGCCTATGCCAGGGGGTGGAGCATGAAGGTATGAGAACATAGTTTAGTAATATTATCCCCCCATTTACTTCCTCAGTCTCATGACAGGACAACTCAATTTTTCGTTCTCAGATCTCCTTGCAGGTTATATCCGCAAGGTTGATTTTCCTAATGTTTTTGATAGCCAGGGTTTCGTTAACGTCGAGACATCTGATGGCAGATTCTTTACGGTAAAAGTTACATCCGCTTGCTACGCAGAGCTTGTTCGCAACCTTGGTGAGCCCTTCCAGGTTGCTCCGGGCATGGCCGACCTGCTCGCCGTGGGTCGTTTCATGCACGCTTACGGTGTCTTTTATCCAGAAGCAAATGGGTTAAAGTTTGAAGCAAAACACATTCTCGTTTTTGGTAGAACAACTGATCATCTTCGTTTTGAAGAGCAAAACTGGTGGATTCATCAAATTCAGCAACTGTTGAATTTCTACTTGGAGTCTCAGTTCCAGGTCAACGAAGGAGAGACAATTGATTTCAAGAATTTTCGCACTGACCTGAGTGCAGAAGGCAAGAAGCTGGATGGCGTTCAAAATCTTGACACTGTCTCTCGTCTTGTCTACGGCTTTGCAACGGCCTACATGATGACGGGTGACGAGCGTGCTCTCGAAGCTGCCACAAAGGGTACTGAATACATGCAAAAGCACTTCAGGCACCGAGACACAACAGAAGGCATTACATATTGGTACAGCCAGATTGATATTCAATCAGATGGCTCAGTTCGCAAGTACATGGGTTCGACTGCAGGGGGAGACGAAGGTGGAAATGCTATCCCTTGTTACGAGCAAATTTATGCCCTTGCAGGTCCCACCCAAACCTATCGCTTAACAGGCGATAAAGATATCCTGGTTGATATTGAAGATACAATTTCTTTCCTCAATCGCTATTACAAAGATCACGGCCCCTATGGCGGCTATTATTCTCATGTAGATCCTGTTACTTTTGACGCGAAGGCCGATTCCCTGGGCATCAACAAAGCCAAGAAGAATTGGAATTCCGTTGGCGACCACGCTCCAGCCTATTTGATTAATCTGTATCTGGCCACCGAGAATCCCGAATACGCGGACTTTTTGGAATATACATTCGATACAATCTGTGAGCACTTCCCGGACTATGGTTACAGTCCGTTTATGAATGAAAAATTCTTTGATGATTGGTCACATGATTTGAACTGGGGCATTCATCAAGCACGCTGTGTTGTGGGCCACAACCTCAAAGTTGCTTGGAACCTGACCCGGATGCAGAGTCTGAAGCAGAAAGAAAGCTACAAGACTTTTGCCCATCAAATTGCTGATGCAATTCCAGCCGCAGGTTGTGACAACCAACGTGGTGGTTGGTACGACATGATGGAGCGTACCAAGAAAGAGGGCGAGGATTTTTACCGTCTAGTCTGGCATGATCGCAAGGCTTGGTGGCAACAAGAGCAAGGAATTCTTGCTTACTACATCATGGCCGGCGTTTATAATGACAAGCCAGAGTATCTGCGTTACGCCAGAGAGGGATCAGCATTCTATAACGGCTGGTTCCTTGATTACGAGGAAGGTGGCATCTACTTCAACGTTCTTGCCAACGGCCAACCCTACGCGCTCGGAACCGAGCGTGGCAAGGGAAGCCACTCAATGGCGGGATACCACTCCTTTGAGCTTTGTTTCCTGGCCGCAATTTATACTAATCTTTTGGTCAATCGCCAGCCAATGGACTTCTACTTCAGTCCCAATCCTGGCGCCTGGCCAGATAACATTCTGCGAGTGGCACCCGATCTGCTCCCCGCTGGAAGCATTGAGTTGACTGAGGTGTGGATTGACGACAAGATTTATGAGGACTTTGATCGTCAAAAGCTTTGCGTTAACCTCCCCGAATCGACGAAACCTCTAAAGGTCCGCTGTCGCATTACTCCAGCAGGAATGGGCTTTGATGCGAACCTGCTGAGCTATGAGAATTGTATTGCAACATTCTCTCTGAATGGTGAACTCAATACATCCTCCCTACGCTTCCTCAAGCAACAGGTAGAAAAGCTCCAAGGGCTTAAGGGGCTTGTGCTCGACATGACCCATTTACGTTTCATCAGCAACACTGGTTGGAATTACCTGTTGTTTACCAAGCAACGTGCAGGAGCCCACTTCCAGTTGTCCTTAATAAATCCATCTCCCGAGGTTCGTCAGTCCTTGGAAGATGCAGAGCTGGCTGAGGAATTTCCCGTTCTGTGATGGTGTCGACCTTGGCTCAGATTCAGTTCAGGTCACGCTAACCATTCAACTACGTGAATGTTCTTTTTCCCCCAGTGCTCATGGGGGTTTTTATTGTGTAGTGTTTTCTGATCTTGCAGAGTTCTCTCTGTTTATGGAATCTGTCAACCAGCAGCGTGTCGATTCCCTCAATACCCGTGCCGTCAACTGTGCACGGAATGGTCAGCTGCAGTTAGCTGAGCAGTTATGGTCTCAGGCTCTTCAGCTTGATCCTCACGTGATTGCTATACGAAGTAATCTCGCCCGCCTGTTTTTTCAGTTGGGACGCTTTCAGGACATTCTTAGCCTTGCTGATGATCTCAATCCTCAAGCGCAGTTGCCTGCAGCCTTCGCTGCTCTGCTCGGTCAGGCAGGACTTCGCTGCGGTCGAGCTGAGTTGGCACTGCGCTGGTTGGTCATTGCAGAGCGTGCCCGTCCCAATGAGCCTTCCCTGCTTCTTTCCATTTCGGAAGCGTTGTTAGCTTCTGGGCTTGTAGACAAGTCAGTTGGTCTGTTGAAAACGCTGGTGGAGCGCTATCCCGATGCGCTGGAACCACAACTCAACCTTGCAGTGGCCATCACTGAATCAGGTGCCGTTGCAGAAGCTGAGTCCCTGTATCGCAACCTCCTGGCCAATTGGCCGGAGCATCCTGCGGTTTTACTCAATGCTGCTCGGTTCCATCGTGATTACGCTGATCGCAAACTTGCTCGCAATCTTGTCGAGCAACTCCTAAGCGTTGATCCTCAATCTCGAGCTGCCCAGTTGTTGTTTGCAGATCTTTGTCGTCATGACGGTCTCCTGAATCAAGCTGAGGAGACGTGGCAGATCCTTTTGGCACGCGATCCATCTGATCAAGAGGCTTATCTGCCATTAATTTTTACCGCCCTCGATCAGCAGAATTGGGATGTCGCAGCGAGCCTATTGCAAAATGCATTTGCACGCTGCAAAGGACAATCACTTATCCGCCTCCTCGCGGCATGGTTTGATCTACCTTCATCTGTGAAGCAAAGGTTCTTTCCTCAATGGTCTAGTGATTCGTTTGCATGGGTTCAGCAACAGCAACTCTTTGATGTTGATGATTTACTGCTTACGCAATTAATTTCCTGGCTGAAAAGTGACCCCAGTTTAATTACTGATCGTCCAGGCAAGCCAACGGTTGGTGGTATGCAGAGTCATGAGCTGTTCAACCGACAAGATGACCCCCTCAGTCAGTGTCTTGCGGATAAACTCAAACCACATATCTCAACCTATCAACAGTATCTGAGCAACACCTCATCGCATGTCACGTCAGCATCGAGCGGATCAACAATGCGCCTAAGTGGCTGGGGTGTGGTTCTGAGCCAAGGCGGTAAACAGATACGACACACACATCCAGAATCAGATATCAGTGGTGTCTTGTATCTAGCCATTCCATCAGCTGTTGGTGACGACCTATCCGAACAGGAAGGTGCTTTATGGTTTAGCCCTAATCCGCACATTCAAGATCAAGAAAATGGTATTTATGTGACTCCCAAGCCCGGACTGCTAATTTTATTCCCATCTTTTCTTCCACACGAAACGATCCCCTTTGTCTCCAAAGAGGATCGTATTTGTATTGCGTTTAATGCCAAATCGATGAATTAAGGGAGATACCCATCAGCTATTAAGACTGGCATTTTATTCTTCATCGACGAAGCCCTGCGAGATTTCGACAATTCGCCCATCGGGATCCCTAATCCATACAGTACGCCACCCCGGGATGAAATCATTAAAGTCTAAGGGGCCTAACGTGATCTCAATATCTTCCATACTTGCTAGTTTCTTGTCAACATCATCGACTTTAAACGCCAAATGTCTGAACCCAGGAAATGTAGGCCCATCGTTGACCGGATCAGGCAATGTGCTGGCACTATCTGACCAGAACAGTTCCAGGTAAAAGCTGGAATCTGCCATTTTTATAAAAATAATTTCATGACCATCGGGCAATTTAGCAACGCGAGCACGCTTAAAGCTAAAATTCTTGCTATACCAGGCTTCTGTGACTATTTGGTCCTTGCAGGTGAGTGCAAGTTGTGAGATGATTTGCAGCATAAACTTTGTTTTGGTGGGGTTTTCGGCTATTCTCTTGACTAGCTAGTAATCAGGCGACTGATCCGTCAGGGTATTGAGTCATCCCTGCAAAGTGAATCTGGATTTCCCCTTTTTCGTTTAATACCCAGCTGTCTGCAAATCGCATTTTTGCTTCTCCTCCAGGCGTTTGCATCGTGATGGCTTCGACAATCATCAATGTTGTCGGATTTACTGTTTCTGCCCAGAAAGCGATTTCTGTTTCAAGCCCGTCAATTCCCAAAATCCCTTGAAAATGTTCACGCAACTCATCCCTTCCGCGAAAGTATTTTGGTGTTTTCTCAAAACTTGAGATTAGAAGTGCGTCTGGTGCATATTGCGAGAGACACGCTTCAATGTCTTTTTTGAGAATTAAATTGATATGCTCTCTGTAGAGATTGCCAAGTTTGGTTTCGGGAATGTTTTCCATGGTTGCTTTCTGGCCCTAGAGTTGTTTTGATGTAATGAGGTAGATTATGTTAGTTTTTCAGAGCTTGCATGATCCGTCTTCGTAGGCAATGCTATTGACCACATATTTTGCGACTTTGAGCCCTGTACTTGTCCGCTTGACCGTCCAAGTTTGATCGGCATCCATCATCAGGCGAGTGCTTAGTGGTGCTGGTGGTGTCCAGATGCTGGCATGCCAGTTGACTACCACATGGACAATGCACTCATCAGCGGTTTCACTTTGGATATCAGCTATTTTGAGTGTGTGTTGCTCATCAAAGAAGATTCCAATAACTGTATCGTACCAGCTTTGGTAGCCTGAAAATCCTTTGACAGTCACTTCTGGAAAGAGAAAATCTGCATCTTCGGCGATGAGATCACGGAAGCTTTCAAGAGGTGCATGTATATCAAGGTAGCGATACCAGGTACTTGCAAAAGCCCACAGCTCGGGATGCGTAAATGCCATTGTCTTGAATTCTTTGTAGGACGAAGCTTAATAGGTTTGAAGATCAATTTTTAATGTTATGCGTAGCGTCCCATTTTATTGGGCACAACCTTTTCTAGCCAATCAAGTGCCCTTCTGCAGGTTTGAAACATTTGCTCATCATACGGCTGCCTCCATTTGGCTTAACAAGACGATCAGATTTTCGTTGAGGTACATCTGTTGAATCTCTCCATTCGTGTCAAGCACGCAGACTGTGACCCCCTGATGGTGAATGCGTTTGCCAGTTGCAGGGATACCAAAGAAGCGTCTGACATGATCGGCTTCGAACACCCACCGATAGGCGTTTACACCTGCACCTGACTTGCTTTGCGTGATTTGCAGGTCTACGTTCTCAAATGCATTCCAATACCTGTTAAAGAATGCGTTGGCTTGTCCTCGGCCTCTTGCTTGCTGGGTCAGTAATGGATGATTGAGGTACACATCTTTTGCCAACAGCCCATCAATACCAGACGTGACCCTTGAGCTTGAGTAAGCAAACTGGGCTTGTTGCACCAGCGCTGCGGAAGCTGTCCCGTACAAGTCAGAGCAATTTTTTACACCAAGATCATGAACAATTCGCAATGTATCTTCGTTTGCAAGATTTTCCCTGAGTTGCTGGCCATCAGCTTTGATCCAGCTGACACCTTCAATCCTGAAGGCGTTGCCGGTAGCTGGCAGAGGACCCGCCGGAGTGCTCAATGGTTTTGTGCCAATGTGGGTTCCTGTTCCAGTCCAGAGACCCAGGATCAAATCATCAAAAATCCATTTGTGATGGACATTGAGGTGAACGTCAGGGAATGCTCCGTGCAGACCGCTCACCTCTTCTTCAAAGCCTTTAATACCTTTGAACACGTCGGGATGCGTCGGTATCGTAAAGGTAAAATCTTCGCCTAAAATCAGGGGAATGGAGCTGACGTCGCCTCCATTCATCACCTTTTTATAATAAATATTAGCAAGTCTTTTGTTTCGAGATATTATATTAGATTTGTTCACAGTTTTCTGAAACGCAGTTGACATAATGATTATGACTGCAGGAAGCTGTTGGTCACGTATTATTGCGATATTTTTGCTTTTATTTATGTTTTTACTCTTGGCTCTGCCTATCTTGCTTCATAGGGACTTCTTTTAAGTCTTGCAAACGCTATGGCCAATTACGATCACATCATTGTCGGTGCCGGTGCAGCTGGTTGCGTTCTCGCTCGTCGACTGGCGGACGCAGGACGCCGTGTTCTGCTTGTTGAAGCCGGACCCTTGAAGCGCCATTTTTCCAATGTTGATTCTGTGGGCGGTTTCACCAATTTGTGGGGAACCAGTCATGATTGGGCCCACATGACCGCACCTCAATACGGTCTCGCCGGACGACAGATCACCATCAATCAGGGCAGATTGGTTGGCGGTAGCTCAGCCATAAATGCGATGATGTATGTTCGCTGTCACATAGGTGACTATCAATTGTTAGCTGAGAAAGGAGGCGATTTATGGAGCAGAGCACGAATTGAGATAGCGTTTTCTCGTCTTGAAAATTATGTTGATGGTCCAGCTCCTGGCCGTTATATGTCAGGATTAATGACCGTTCGCAATTGTCCTGACCCTCGTTCTTATTCACAGCCTTTTCAGTCGGCCGCCAAAGACTTAGGGTATAAGGCTGATGATTGGGATTATAACGGGCCTGTGCAGACTGGAGGCGCTGGGCCCTTGCAATTTAATATTGGACTCGATGGTAAGCGTCATAGTGCTTTTAATGCTTACCTGGAGCCAATCCTCAGTTCATCACAGCTGACGATTGCAGCCAATAGTCTGGTTCAACGGCTTGCTTTCGGATCCCATGGTCGAGTGACAGGCGTCGTTGTTCTTGATGCTTCGAATCATGAACACACCATTCATTGCGATGGTGATGTGATTCTTGCTGCGGGAGCGTTGCTGACGCCCCAGATCTTGTTGCGGTCTGGTCTTGGTCCAGCTGCTGATATCCAAGCTGCTGGCGGCAAGGTTCATCTGGACCTACCTGCAGTCGGTCAGAACTTGATGGATCACCTGCAACTTCCGGTGATCTTCAGGTTAAACAAGTCGATGCCAGAGCCTGAGATCCTGACAGGTAATGTTTTGTTTCTCCAGCTTAATGGCAATAGTCCTTACGGTGCGCCAGACCTTCAACTGAATTTCACACCGGCTTCTCCTCAGCCGCTCCAGCAGTTCCTGCCACCGCTTGGCGGGCCAGTCATGATCTTTTTACCTATTCTCGTTCAACCTCGTAGTGTTGGTCAAATCCGCCTACAACCGAATGGGCAGATAGTTATCGACCCAAGGTATCTATCTGAGCGGGAGGACGTCGTCGTTTTCCTGAAGGCGATTGAGGTCATTCGCCAAATGGTGGCAACGCAAGCATTGCGTGGTTTTGCTGGCGAGGAACTTGCACCAGGAGTTACTGATGCAGAGTCATACATACGCAGTGGGGCCAGCACATTGTGGCATCCGGTTGCTACTTGTGCGCTAGGTAGCGATCCTTCCTCCAGTGTTGTCGACTCTCATCTTCGAGTTCATGGCACCCATGGACTCCGTATTGCTGATGCGTCAGTGACTCCACACGCCACAGCTGGCAATAATCAAGTTCCAACCATGGTGCTTGCTGAAAACGCTGCTAGTCTGATTCTTGAAGGTCTCTGATTGTTGATTGGGCATCCGGTCAAATTTAAGCGCCTAATGCGCTCTTGAGTTCATTTGGTTTTAAGTAGTGATTAGCCCTTCGGCCTCTCATTGATCAACCTTTAATATTTGATTTCATCATGAACTCCCCCACTGTTGAAGCTGCACTTCAATTTTATACTGTCTACAATGACAAGCGTGTCGATTTGCTTGATCAGATTCTGACTGCTGACTACGTTGGTCATGTTAATTCTCATGATATCATTGGCGCCGACGCGGCCAAAGGTTTTATTGGCGGTTTTCTTGAAGGCATTCCTGATGCCTTCTACGACGTTATCGACATCTATGAGCAGGGTGACCGAGTGATTTGTCGTTGGCTATGCACAGGTACCCAATCAGGTAACTTTTATGGCATGCCTCCAACCAATAACAAGGTTGACGTTAATGGCATAACCATCTTCAGAATCGAATCAAATATGATTGCCGAGCTTTGGAATGTTTGGGACCAGTATACTCTTGTAGAGCAATTGAAGGCTTGAGCTTTTGCCGTAAATAAAAGGAGCGCTTGAAGGCATCCTTTTATGCCATATTAATCCAATAGATCAACCCCTCAGGCTAATTGCTAGCTTTGCAATTCTTGCGCCAAGTGATTCGCCGGTTTTAAGGTCACCATTGCTTGGTTTGTATTCTGGGCCAAAGTTAACTTGGCTCATTACGCCAGTTGAGCTACTAAGGCGGTTTGTCGCCTCTTCCATCGGTTCGCCGCTAAACAGGCTATTAGGTGTATCACAGCTGACCCAGATCATCCCATGCTGGCAGGCGACTGTTACTAGGTAGCTAAGGGTCGATTGTTTGTCACCACTCAATCCGAGACTTGTTGTGAAGCCGCCAGCCAATTTTGAATTCCAGGTGCCACCCATCCAACGGCTGCTCGTGGCGTCAAGGAAGGCTTTCATTTGACCGCTGACCATCCCCATGTAAGTCGGACTACCAAAGATGATCGCATCAGCTTGATCCAACTTGTTCAGGAAATCATCGTCATTGAAGCGACCCTCCTGGATCTGGCCACCGACGATTTCCATGAGCTCTGATTCTGCATGTGACTGAGCCCCTCTGTGTACAGCCTCTGCAAGAGCCTTGGTATTGCCACTTCCTGAGTGGAAGACAACTTTGATGATCGCCACAGGTTACAGTTTGGTGGTCCTTCAGCGTAGTCCGTTTCTGCCGCCCAGCCCACCTCTTTTCTATTATTGATGCGCTTTCCTGCTAAACCTTCTATTGGCAATTCATGCATCATTATTGTACGTGTTTAGGGGTCAGGATGCCCTGAACGCTTACTCATGAGCAACCTTTTCAATTCCGACCGAACCGCTAGCATTGATTTTTAATTGATGACATGCCCATCAAGAGAAAAAGATTTGTGGAACGGACCGGCGGAAATCTACTGCAGCGATTCTGCAATCACAGACTTGGGATTAAAACGTTCAGCCCTGGCGGCCATGCTGGGCCCTGTAACTTCCGTCCCTGCTCTGGGGGGCGAGCCTCAATGTCTGCAATGTATAGATATCCCTCACTGCCTGCCTATGTCCATTCTATATCATCAATGTAGACTAGATTATTTCGATTCCAGAAGTTAGTTTCACTCGAGGCTTAATCAGTTTTTTTGCCATTTGTGCACTCAGATACGGAGCCTGGTTACCCGCTGCCGAGCTCAATGATTCAAGTCCGGTCAGGAATTGTCATAGTTAATATGCAACTCTACTTTCCAGTCCCGCCGTGGGTGTGACCTGACCCTTGATAGCCAGCGGGTAATTTTTTATAGTCGTAGAGGGAGATACGATAGGAATCAATGCTTGGCACATAAACAATACGAAGCTTCGAAGGAACGTTCTTCGACCCAGGTGAATATTCAGGCATTTCCAGGCTGCGATTATAGGCTTCCTTGCTATTCATTAAGCGAGTACTTACGTAGACTTCGTAGCCGATAGCCTTGCCAGCATAAGTAATGTAGAGAAAATTAGCCAGGAAGGGACCACCTGCAAATTCAGGTGAGTTTTTAGGATCTGCGGCATGGGAATGGCCCTTCAATGCTTCCGTATCCCAATCAAAACCACTCCCAGGTAGTACTATGTAACCAGTTGGAAGTTGTGATTGGGGAACAGGTTTGTAGTCGAGAGAGCGATCCTGACCACCCGTTGGATTACGGAATGGAAAATGGATGTCGAACTGTGGTTTGTCCCAGACTTTTTCTGGGGCATGCCCCAAGGGAAGCCAGCTGATGTCAAGCCGCTCAACATTTGCAAGATTGATTACGTTTTTTGGCATGTCTAGCGTCGTAACCATGGTGTCATTCATCTGAGCCTTGGGGTTGGCTGTTGACGTCTGACAAATCAGCCACTTTGCACCAGGTGAGGGCTTTTCAGAGCCGCAGTTTTTGGGCAGACCCTCAAGCACACCTCTACTCAGTAATACCCCGATTTCATTGATTGTCTGGCCACCCTCAACAAATGCATAGGCCTTTGCCGTGCCTTTGCCGATTGTGGCGCTTGTGCCGTAATCCAGGCTGCATCCTTTTGCTCCGCAGGCTTCAATTGGTTCGAGAGGAGTCTTTTGCGGTTGAGCCTGAGCCTCAGTTCCCGCTAAGGTGGGCGCAATTAGTGATATTGATGCTGCTAAGGCAATGAACCAATGCTTTGAACGCTCTTGCCCGAGCGTTTGATCTCCAATGTTAAGCAGTGTTTTTTGAGAAATCATTAACTTAGAGATGCGTATTTCGCCTCACTAGTTTTAATATGGCAGCTCGACTTGTTGATAGCAAGCACTTCTTGGTTTTGTTGATCATTCTTGATAGTGGCCAAATCGGTACCGCTCTTCCTTTTTCGGGTGCTCCACCAGGCCCAGCCATTCTGTGCTATTAGAACGATATCCCCATCGATAGTGTAGCGCTAAGTATATTTCCAAGGTCAGTCCGGCCATAAGGCTGCACAAGGTACTGCAAGCTGGGATGTACAAATAGCCAGGGTGTTATCTTTGCTGAATAACCCACCTCAATGATGTACTGAACACCTGTATTCTCACAACCGCCACCAGCTTTTTGTGCGCAAGATGGTGAGTTTATATTCCAAAGGCGCGCACCATCTGTCATGTTGACAAGCCCAATCCCAGCCATAAGCACATCATTGTCTCGGCCTGGTACTAGGCCCTCATACCCTAAGCCTGCCACGTACGTGTTACGCAGGAGATTAAAGTAGTCCTGAAAGTATTGAGTAGTCTTGAAAAACCCTGTCAAGCCCTGGTTGTAGCTACCTTTTTCTCTATACAGCATGGATTCTACCGTTAGATAAATTCCTGAATTAAAATTCAATTCTTTCCTTGCCAACCCAGTATTTTGGAAGGGATTGCCATTGATGTCCAGGTAGTTACTATATAGTTTTCCTGTATTAAATTGCCATCCTAGGTGAACCAACCATGGGAGTCCAAAATTATTATCGTTAGAACTATAGGTACCACCTTTGTAAGTTAGTTGCGCGATTCCTTCAAGGCCATACTCCTTGTCTAGATACCAAGTGAGCCCGCGACGGTTGCCTATACCACTAGTTGGATCATAATAGCCTGCACCAACTTGGGCCAGCAATTCAAGATTGTCATTGGCAATCTGATACCACTGTATACCTAGTGGAGCTGTTGGATAAATGGGACCTCGTCCTGTATACGGATTAGTGCCTAAACTTCCCGGCTCATCAAAAGTCGAGAAGTTAAACATCGACGCCAAAATAGTACGGTTAAAGTTAATCCAAGGATAGATGTTGCCAACGCGCACATAGTTTTTCATCTTCTTTCCATATCTCTGCTGTAGCCAAATCTCAAAGGCACGGAAGCCCTGATAGTCTGCAGCCGAATTGCCATTACCATTGTTGCTCCTTGCAGTGCCCGTGTCGAAATAAAAGTTACCGTGGACTGAACTGGTGTTAATTGGCGTTAACGCATTTCCAAATAGCCAGACTGGTCTACTCTCAGGCCAAGCAAATGAGAAGTGAAGTTGGCCTCCTTTCCAGTCTTTATTAACAGGTTCAGAATAAAAGTCGAGCCCGTACAGCTGCACGTAGTTCT
>Ga0194133_10008195_pt1 | contig 12275 bp, 11 predicted proteins | sample TA2KigOf40mmetaG_FD_155448 | JGI IMG/M metagenome (GOLD analysis project Ga0194133, IMG submission 155448) | Freshwater microbial communities from Lake Tanganyika, Tanzania - TA2015055 Kigoma Offshore 40m | ecosystem: Environmental > Aquatic > Freshwater > Lake | place: Tanzania: Lake...
TGTAATCAGCTACATGTCCACCTAATAGTTGTATGTAAGCAACACCGCCATCATCTTGTGGGTCTAATCTGACCAAATAAGAATCGTAAGACATTTTTTATATACTTTATATTAATATTTAATTTTATTTTATTGTTATTCAATAAATTTTTAAATTTAAAAAAAATAATATTTTTAAAACGTATTATGTAAATAAAATATTTTCCTTACTATTGAATCATTATTATCTATTTAAAAAATTGAATTAAATATTTTGTTATATTTAGCAGAAATCTCTATATTCAATATATATGAGTAAGAGTATATATATTATATTTATTATAATAATATTCATTCTATTTTATTATTGTAAAGAAACAAAATTAGAATTAGGAACATATACAGCTTATCCAAATCATTATATTTATCATCCAGATGTTAAAGCATATATTGGAATTATTCGGCATGGAGAACGTTATCCGACCAAAAATGTATTTAAAAAAATAGATAAATCTATTGGTATCACACGATATAATGATTTAACGCCGAATGGATACACCAATATGTATATGTATGGATTACTATTGTCTAGAATGTATCCACAAATTTTTAATAATCAAAACAATTTTGATGTATATTCTACAACTGTTAAACGCGCTCTTGAAAGTGCGAATGGAACTTTAAAGGGATTAGATAGTAATAAAAAAATCATTTATGGGTCTCATATTGATAGTTTTTTAAAAGTAAATAAATTTTTTATGAAACAAGATGTATTGGGTGATGTTTATAGTTGTCAATTTGCTAATATATTAAAAACAGATTATGATAAATGTGATTACTATAAAATAACTAAAATTGAAAAAGAACATGACCGTATTAATTATAGATCAATATTATTAAATTATGAAAAAGGATTAAAACTATATACTTTTTTATTAAGATTAATAAATAAATGTATGTTATCAAATGAACCACGTGGTTCTTTATTTTTTTGTCATGATAGCAGTTTAGCTCCTCTTTTTTACTATTTCAAATTGCTTCCTATTGAAACAAATTTTAAAAATAGTGAAATGTTACCATTTGGTGCTAGAATTGAAATATTAATTGATTATGATAATAATATATTACTATTTTTAAACGGTAAATATATGAAACATATTTAATCTATTATTTCCATTGTTGAATTTTCAGTATTAACCTCAGTCGTTTCCGATTGTTCACACGGGCTTTCAATCACATCTAAACCAGCATTTAATATATTATGAATACGAGAAGCAAATTGATTTGGGTCATCGAGACTAAATCCGGATGTAAGTAGAGAGGATTCATACAATAGCCATATAAAATCGCGTTTGGATGATTCATTATCACATTTTACTAGCGCTTTAATTAGGTTATTTTTAGGATTGATTTCCATTATCTTTTTAGAACCCATTTGAAAACTCATATTATTATTTGAAAGCGCCTGAGCCTTCATAATTCTTTCCATATTAGCAGACCATCCGTATCCTGATGTAACTAAACAACATGGAGAGCTGACAATACGTTCTGAACAAACCGCCTTTTCTATTTTATCACCTAGAGTATCTTTAAATAATTTACAAAGTGATTCTGTTTCTTTTTTTAATTCTTCAAACGTTTGACGTTCTTCTTCTGTCTCTTCAAATGTAAGATTATCTTTTGTGACAGATGTTAATTTTTTACCATCAAACTCTTTTACTTGTTGAATCATATATTCATCAATTGGATCTACTAAATATAAAACTTCATAATTCTTTGATTTTAATTTCTCTAGAAAAGGAGCATTTTCAACTGATTTAATTGATTCACCTGTAATATAGTATATTTCTTTTTGAGTTTCAGGCATACGTGAAATGTAATCTTTTAGTGATGTGCCAAGACCTTCTCTAGAATAAGTAGATTGAAAACGCAATAGTTCAATTAATTTAGTTCTATTTTGTTCATCTTCATGAATTCCTAATTTAATATTTTTATTAAATTGTTCATAAAATACTTTATAATCTTCTTCTTTTTCAGCAATTTGAAAAAAAGTGTCTATACACTTTTTAATGACATTTTTACGCATAACTTTTAAGATTTTATTTTGTTGTAAAATCTCACGTGAAATATTTAGAGGTAAATCTTCTGAATCAACAATACCCTTCACAAATGATAGCCACTCTGGACATAATTCCTCACAATTATCCGTAATAAATACACGTCTAACATATAATTTTAAGTTTGATTGTTTTTTCTTTTTTTCAAATAAATCAAATGGAGCTCTTTTTGGAACATATATAATACTTTTGAATTCCAATTGACCTTCAACACTAAAATGTTTATAAGCCAGGGGTTCTTCCCAATCATTTGAAATTGATTTATAGAAAGTATCATATTCTTCGCGCGTTACATTATCAGAATTTCGTGTCCAAATTGGCTTTTGTTTATTCGTAAGTGACCAATCATGAGAAACCTGTTTCACTTTTTTAGTTTTTTTAGATTTAACTGTTTCTTCTTCACTAACTTCTTCTACTTTAGGTTCATCACCTTCCGGGTTTTCGCCTTCCGGTTCTTCAGCTTCGTCATCCGTGACTTCTTTTTCTTCAGTCTTTTCACACCATAATGAAATAGGATAATTTATAAATTCTGAATGTGTTTTTATTAATTCGCGCAGTTTTTGTTCTTCCAAAATATGAAGTTGATCATCTTTAAAATATAGAGTTATTTTTGTTCCACGACCTAATTGTTCTCCAGCGGTATCTTTACGAATAGTAAATGTTCCTCCCGCAGTAGATTCCCAAATATATTGTTCATCATCATTATTTTTTGATGTGACCGATACTTTATCAGCTACAAGATATGCTGAATAAAATCCAACTCCAAATTGCCCAATACAAGATAGGTCTGCTCCACTTGAAACCGCCTCCATAAATGTTTTGGTTCCAGACTGAGCAATTGTTCCTAAAAGCTGTATCAAATCATTTTTTGTCATTCCAATTCCACTATCTATAATACTTAAAGTTTTATCCGATTTATTAGGAACTAAGTGAATATATAATTCCTTGTTAGTATCTAATAGTGATTGGTTTGTTAAACTAGAGTATCTAATTTTGTCAAGAGCATCAGACGCATTAGATACTAACTCTCTTAGAAAAATCTCTTTATTACTATAAAAAGTATTAATAATTAAAGACATTAGTTGATTAATTTCTGCTTGAAAAGCAAATGTTTCGACGTTTTCCATAATATCGGGCTATAATAATTATACATAGTCTTATCTCTAAATCATTTTTTTTTTATTTTTATCATTTGGATTACTTGTATTCTTTAATAAGAAGCCATTAGGTTGGGTCTTTCTAAACTGAACAATTTATCGTGTAATAACTGGAATATTATTTTTACTATAAATAATTATGTTTTTATCGAATGTAAAAAATTGATATATATATATACTACGTTAATAATATATACAATGAGAAACTTAATATTATTATTAAATGATATGATTAAATTAATTCCGAATGATGAAGAATTAGATTTCAAAGAAAGTTTAGAAAAAATAAGAGATAGAGCTTCATTCACAGCTCCAGAAAATCAATATTCAAGTTGGCAAGATGCTCAATTAGAAATTTCAAAATATTTTGAAAATATGAGTAATGAACAAGAATGGTGTACACCTTTTATTAATTTATGGACAAATAGACAAGATAACTAAAATTATTTTTTTATAACTACATTAAAAAATAATATAGTAGAATTATTATGTAATGGATAATAAACAGTGTTATAAGTGCCTAAAATTACTAACAATAAATGAAAGTAAATATGGTAGTATGTGTTCAGTGTGTCATACAAAAATGCTAGAAAAATGTAAAAAAGATATAAAAGAAAAAGGAGAATGTTGTGATTATAATGGACAACTTTATTGGTTTTAACTTCTTAATTCTTTCATCATTGTATCATATATTGACTTATAATTCGTCATTAGACTTTTTTCAGATTTTTCAACGAGTCTTTTATCCTCAACTTTATCTTTATAAAAAGCCCACATTGGCATAATTCTTTTACTATCCCCAACTGTTCCTATTACACCGTCGAATCTTGCTCCATAACACTTACTTAAAACAAATAATATCATAGGTTCACATATACTATTTCCAGCAAAATCAGTTATGTGTATTACCATATTACCACCAATTTGTAAATGATTCCAAGCATTTAATAAACTACGAAAAAGGAATCCTACTAACCATTGTTCAAATCCTTGATATTTACTAATGGATTGAAGACCTTCTTTGTCATTTGTATCATATATTTCTAAATTAAAATACGGCGGACTAGTAAATATAAGATCAAATAATTCGCTTCCTAATCGAGCGGATTCAAAGGGTTCATATCTAATTTCAAAATTTGTAGTGCCAGATTTCATATATTTAGCAAAAGTTTCTAATATGTCATTATGCCCTTTAATTAATTTTTTATTAGGATCGTATGCTAAATATCTCTCGGCATGATGACCTATTGCGGCAATAAGGCGGTCACCCCATCCAGCACTAATATCAAGTATTCGCCGAGCATTATAATGAATATAAATAGCCGTAGCACATGTTATTTTAAAATTAGTTGCTTCGTATTTTTTTGTCCAGAGAATCTCACGAATTTGAAAACTATCAACTGTTCCAGTTTTATCAATACATTCAGATACTAATTCCTTTTTATGTGTATTGAAATATTCAATAGGTGTTTGTTCCCTATCATGTCGTTTCGCATCAACACGAGCATATTCTGTCATTATATCTGTTAAGCGGTCAATATTATCATAGTCATTTTTTTGTTGTATATATGACATACTCTTGTTACGAAATTTGTTTGTTTTTAGTTCTTGATCTGACCATCTTATTCCTACTAAATTAAAGTCTGCATTTGAAACAACTGGTTTATATTGTATAATGTTTCTAAATAAATGATATGGTTTATTATAAAAGTATTTTAAAAAGGGGTAATTTATTTGAGATTCAGCTACTGTTTGTATTAGTTCTTCTCTGTTCATTTTAGAAACCTCGTCTGAGGGAATATATATTACATTATCATCCTGTGATAAATATTTACTTATATCAATCATAGTTATATATATATATTATTATTTGAATTATAATTATATCAATTTTATTTATAATTATAATTTTTCAGAGTTTTTATTGTAATCATTATGATTATGATATGTATGCCAATAATACTCAAATATTAGTTTTGATAAATAAATAAAACAAAAATTAGTATAATGTATTGGTCCAACAAACCAATTGTATAATAATACTTCCTTAAATAAATCAGGAAAAAATATTAATGGAATAGTCTGTAAAAGTAAAAGGAATAATGAAATACCAATAATCCGTAATATAATAATAAATAAATATAATGGACTTAGACCTAAGTAAAAATATAATAGTATATATGTAAGTAAATCAACGGCTTTATCAGTAGACTGATATCGATAACTTTTACACATTTTAATATAATTAATTATTTTATCATTTTTTGCTAGTATTCTACTTGTCCAACAATCTGTAAAATCAGTTAAAAATATAGCAATTGTTTTAATACGATAATCTATTGGTAATAATAATAATACTAAACTCAGTATAATTCGAACAATAATACCTGTCGATATATACTTGGCCAATACCATATATATTATTAGGTTTTAAATAAAATTGATTTAAAGAATAACGAATATAAAGATATAACGTATATAAAGAAAAATAATGTCAAAGAAACAGACAAATATTAATTCTCAAATACCATTAACCAAAGAAGCCATTCAACAATTATTAGTTGAAAAGACAAATTATTTAACAAAACGCGGATATGCTATATTTAAAGACCAATACGATAATGTATTTTTAGAAAAACTGCGGAAACAACTTACTGCAATCCCTTTTACCACTGAAGATTTTGGAACTACTCCACGTAGTTTTCCTGTTTATTTAGAAAGTCCAAAGAAAATATATATCCCTAAACATTTTGCTTTAAAACATATAGGTATACCTTTTAGTATTAATACAAAAGAACCTACAAAAACTACACTTGAATTTTCTGGAACTGTCAGAGAAAATCAATTAATACCTATTGAAAAATTTTTGAAAAGTTGTAATATCGGGGGTGAATATACGGCTGATAGTTTATTAGATTATAGTTATGGAGGTATTATTAGTTTACCGTGTGGATGGGGTAAAACCGTAATAGGTCTATATATTGCTGTAAAGTTAGCTGTAAAAACATTAATAATAGTTCACAAAGAATTTTTAGTCAATCAATGGAAAGAACGTATTGAACAATTTATTCCTAATGCTAAAATTGGAACAATACAGCAAAATAAAATGGATGTTATTGGAAAAGATATTGTTATTGGTATGTTACAAAGTATTAGTCTCAAAGATTATCCAGATTGGATTTTTAATGATTTTGGATTAACAATTGTAGATGAATGTCATCATATTTCAAGTGAAGTATTTTCAAGAGCTCTTCCAAAAATTAATTCAAAATATACATTAGCCCTATCTGCTACACCTAAACGCAAAGATCGTTTAGAATGCGTAATGGAATGGTATCTAGGTCCCTATATATATATAGTTCAACAACAAAACACAAAACAAGTAAGAGTGAATATGGTCTATTATTATAATAATAATGTATTATATAGTGGAATGGAATATTTACCTAATGGAAAACCGTGTATTGCGCGTATGACAAATAATATAACTGAATTTAATAGACGAAATCAATTAATAATAGAAATATTACGGAGATGTGTTCAACCAGAACAAACCCATATATTAGCTTTAAGTGACAGACGAGAACATCTTCGGTATTTACATGATACTTTACAAGAACGCAATATTTCTTCAATTGGATATTATGTAGGTGGTATGAAAGAAAAAGAACTAAAAGAATCAGAAGGTAAAAAAATAATGTTAAGCACATATACCATGAGTAGTGAAGCTCTTGATGTATCTTCATTAAATACACTAATATTAATGACTAGCCATAGTGGCGGAAGTGTTCATACTCAAAGTTGTGGACGAATTTTACGAAAAACACATGGAGAAACTATTCCAACTGTTTGGGATATAGTAGATGATTTTTGTGTGTATAAAAATCAAGCTAAAAAGCGACTTGAATATTATAAAAAACAAAATTATGAAATTTTTAAAGTTATTATTCATGATAGTGATGATATGCCTATTCAAATGATGATAGACAAATTGGATTTACTTGAACCAGTCGAAAGTAAAAAAAAACGTCTTGAAATTAAAGTGGAAGAATATGAAAATAAAAAGTGCCTTATTGATGATCTTGACTACTAATGATTAGAACAGTTATAATATGGATTGCCAAGAAATATTTTTTCTATTTTTTTATCTAGTTCAACCCCATTTATTACATCGATAATTTTTAAAAAAGTAGGATAAAAATCTATATCTTGTTTTTTTGATAATATTTGAATATATTCATAGAATTCACTATCATTAGAAAAACGTTTCAAATGAAGACCACTTAATAACATTATATTCCTATCTACGGATGTATTCCAATTGATTAAAAATAACTTTGAACCATATAATCGATTTATTTCATTATCTTGTAATTTAAAAAAATTTAAAAATGCTACAATATAGTCACTTAACATATTATATTTAATTATGAATAAAATATATTTACAACTCTAACTTTTGTTCTGTATTATTCATTTGTAATACCCTTTTTTTTTTAATATACTGTTTTGTTTCAGGTTTATCAAATGTAATATTATATTTTTCAATTGCTGCCCTTGGAAAAAGCTTATCTTTATATAAATTTAGTTTTTTATAACATTTACTTATTGTAACTTCACTGATTTTAGTAGCAATATGTACTTGAACTTTTGTTATACGCATCTTTAAAATACTTGAGACTAAAAATATAGCGCCAGCTGCTATAGAAGGAGGGGTATTATCATCAAATATATCTTGACGCATTGCTTCAAATACAACATATTGACAAATATGTTTAATATCTAAATCAATATTTAAATTACTACAAAAACGATCAATATAATCAAATGGATTAGTACTATTAATATGTGTCATCGTAAATTTAGATTGTTGATACATAATATCCTCATATTTCTTTTTTCCTTTTGTCATTTCACTTACATTAATTCCAAATATTTCAGCTATTTCTTTCATAGATCTCGGCACGTTATTCTTTTTACAACTAAAATATACACAGTTCGCTACAATACCTTTACGATTACTTCCACGACTAATTTTTTGCTCACTCACCATTTTGTAATTTGTTTTAGCATCTTCTATAATAATACCCGGCATATTTGCTTGTAAACATCGATTTTGTATATATGTAAATGTATTCCATAAACTACGTTCTTTATATGGCATAATATTATATTGATGATATTGCCGTAATTTACTGAAATCACCACCTTTTGAACCAATAATACTACCTAAACTACTTTCTGGCAATAATGAGTTAGTCGGCATGCCTACACGATTTGGGTCTGAGCCTTTAGTATCATTATCACCATAATAGCGCCATTCTTGTTCCATATTTAATTTAATATCTTGTTTTACACCACAAAAACGACACTCATAACATCCTTCATCAATAATTAACGCCTCCTCTGAACCACAATTTGGACAAAATGTTTCATCATAAATATCTATTTCTATAATATCATCTTGTTTTATAGTGTTAAACTTATTTGTTTGTTTTAAACTATATAACAAACTAGTTAATTCTGACTTATTAAAACCCAATGTTGATGCCATATTTTTTCTTAATATGATTAATAGTTTAGTCTTTATATCTTTTTTTATAAATTTCAATTTTTATTTTAACTTTTTATAATTTAAATAGTATTGTTTATATTTAAAGTTTTTATATCTTAAAAATAATATAATGGCTCGGAAAAAAAAAAACTTATCTTTAATCATCAATAATGATGAAAATTCTATAGAAATAAATAATAATCACCATATAGAATTAGAATCAGATGAAAACATGATTGTAGAACATAATGAAATACATAATGAGCCAGTTAAATTTATTGAAAATCAAGCAGATGAATCGCAAACTAACGTAGTTGAAGCACAAACTGATGAAGTAGAAGCGCAAACTGATGAAGTAGAAACACAAAATAACGTAGTAGAAGCGCAAACTGATGAAGTAGAAGCGCAAACTGATGAAGTAGAAGCGCAAACTGATGAAGTAGAAACACAAACTAATGTAGTTGAAGCACAAACTGATGAAGTAGAAACACAAACTAATGTAGTTGAAGCACAAACTGATGAAGTAGAAGCACAAACTGATGAAGTTGAAGCGCAAACTGATGAAGTAGAAACGCAAACTAACGTAGTAGAAGCACAAACTGATGAAGTAGAAGCACAAACTGATGAAGTAGAAGCGCAAACTGATGAAGTAGAAACACAAAATAACGTAGTTGAAGCGCAAACTGATGAAGTAGAAGCACAAACTGATGAAGTTGAAGCGCAAACTGATGAAGTAGAAGCACAAACTGATGAAGTTGAAGCGCAAACTGATGAAGTAGAAACGCAAACTGATGAAGTTGAAGCGCAAACTGATGAAGTAGAAACGCAAACTAACGTAGTAGAAGCACAAACTGATGAAGTAGAAGCGCAAACTAATGTAGTTGAAGCACAAACTGATGAAGTAGAAGCACAAACTGATGAAGTAGAAGCGCAAACTGATGAAGTAGAAGCGCAAACTGATGAAGTAGAAGCGCAAACTGATGAAGTAGAAGCACAAACTGATGAAGTAGAAGCACAAACTGATGAAGTAGAAAAAGAACCATGTGAAACAGTTAAAAAAACGAAAGATATTACAACTAATGAATCAATTAATTTAGATACGCGTATTGAATTTATAAATGATGATATAATTGTAGATAATTTATCTTTTGATAATATTGACTATACAAATACCATATATAATGGTGAGTATTGTCATATATTAGCATGTGAAGAAATTAAAAAGTTTAATAGTTTGGAAAAATTAATATATAATGGAAAACTATGGGTTAAAAATACTACTCCATCATCAACTAATATATTTATAGGAATTGCTCAAAATGACGCAAAACCGGGAGAAATTGTTAAAATATTAACAAAAGGTATATCTATAGTAAACGTACGTACTAAAATTAATTTACCATTATTAAAACATAATAGTCAGGGTCAACTAACTGTTATTAAAAACAATAATAATCAATATATAACACAATTATTATCTATTCCTATAAATAAAAATGATTTATTAGTTTTAGCAGGAACTACCAATGATATATTAGTAGGACCAAATACGAGATATTACAATTTTAATAATTTAAATTGTAATGGTTTATTATCCCCTTATAAATCAATTATAATAACTAATAATTTAATATATAATATTAATTACAATGAACAAAATACTATATTAAATCAAAAAGTAAATTATGGAAATAAATTTATTCAGGTTTTAGATATTAATTCTAATAGTAATGAAATTATTGGATATTTAAATTGATAATATTATATATGGAATCTGAAATTTTTTGGATTAGACACGGTGAATCAGTTGCTAATACATTTAATTATTTACATAGTCTTGTATTAGATCCTGACTTAACAAATCTTGGAAGGAAACAAATGTTAGAAGTAGCTAAGAATATTTTAAGTGAGAATATAGAAATAATAATATGTAGTCCTTTAAAACGGAGTGTAGAAAGTGCTTATATTATTAAAAGTTATATTGAAACATTAAGTAACAATTCACCTAAACTTTATATAAGTAGTTCTATAAAAGAATCTGGATTAGGATTAGATAATATGGCATTATATAAAAATGATACAATTATGAATAAAATCATAAATATTTTACCATTTAGTTTCTATAATTCTTTTTATCAATTGATAGAATCTATAATGAAACATCATAAAAAAATTATGATTATTGGCCATCAAAATGTAAATACTAAATTTATTCAATTATTAACAAATATTACTATAGAACCTATGAAAAATGGTGATATAATTAAAATCAATGTAGCTAGAAATAAAGAATATAGTTTAGAAAAATACTTAAAAAAATAATAGTAATAATGTATAATTTATCATGGAAACGTGTATTATAAGTCAACTCGGAAAGCAAAGTAAATATAATGTATCAGTAAGTAAATTATTAAGTTATAAAATAATTTTTCCTGGTATTCAACGTGAATTAATGGAAGATCATGTGTCTGATATTATTAAATTTCAAACAGAATATAAAAATAAAAATGGTTCTTATATATTTCCCAATTGTCTCCAATTTTGTAGATTTAAAAAAGATATATATTGTATTGATGGACAACATCGTTATGAGGCAATAAAAATTTTATATAATGATAATATTTTTGATTGGAAAATTGATATTGAAATTACCGAATGCCAAAATGAATCAGAAATGATTGAGATGTTTAAAATAATTAATTTGAATAAACCTATCCCCGAATTTTTAAAAACTGCTAGTGAAGTAACGATAGATTTAATAAATGATATCAAAAATTATATTCGTAAAAATTATGCGTCCTATGTTAAACCTACTACTAAGCCACAACGTCCAAATATAAATCTAGATGTATTTATGGATGAACTGATTAAAAAATATCCTCTTACAAATTTTACAAATATGTATGATTTTGAGGAATGGTTTGAAAATGAAAATAAAGAACAACAAAAATATCTTGAGTCAATTTCAAATCTAGAAGCAGTTAAAAAAGTGTTACAATCTATAGATGTTGGAACAAAAACACGCAATGGAAAGAAATTTTATCTTGGTTGTTATTGGTTAGATACAGTTCAAAATCGTCTAGGAGCCCAAACTCGACATAAATGTTGGCGAGCATGGTTTTCTACTATACCTGTATCTGAAAAAAGTCCAGAGGGGGATGTATTATGTCCATGTTGTGAAATAAATCCAATTAATCAAGGTTGTTTTGAAACAGGTCATATTGTTAGTTTTAAAAATGGTGGTTCAGATGAATTAATAAATTTAAGACCAGTATGTAGTACATGTAATAAGTCTATGGGGATTATGAATATGGATGACTATAAACTTATTTTGAAATAAAGAATTTATATATAAATAAACTAATACGCCTTTATTAAGAAGTCAAAAAAATCGCAGACTTTCAAACCGCAATCAAAATGTTGATGAATTATAAAGATTTTGGTGTATCTATATTTAAGCTAATGGAC
>Ga0194133_10008197_pt1 | contig 12273 bp, 15 predicted proteins | sample TA2KigOf40mmetaG_FD_155448 | JGI IMG/M metagenome (GOLD analysis project Ga0194133, IMG submission 155448) | Freshwater microbial communities from Lake Tanganyika, Tanzania - TA2015055 Kigoma Offshore 40m | ecosystem: Environmental > Aquatic > Freshwater > Lake | place: Tanzania: Lake...
AGCCTGACCTATGTGGCCATCGACGAGCAAGGCCGGCCGCGAGCCATTCCCCGCGAGGGCTTGCCGCAAGCCGGCTAACGCCCCTCCGGCGCAGGCTCGCGCCCCATGAGCATGGATACCGCCTGCTCCGGCTTGAGTCGTCCCTCAATAAGGGCCACCACTGCCTGCGAGATCGGCATATCGACTCCAAGATGGTGGGCCCGCTGCACCACAGTGCGCGCGCTGTAGACACCCTCAGCCACATGCCCCAAAGAGGCCACGGCCTGCTCCAGGCTCTGGCCGCGGGCCAGGAGCAAACCAACCTGCCGGTTGCGGCTGAGATCGCCAGTGGCGGTCAGGACGAGATCGCCCAGCCCCGACAGGCCATTGAAGGTGTCGGCGCGCGCTCCCAGCGCCAGACCCAGTCGGGTGATTTCGGCCAGGCCTCGGGTAATCAGCGCCGCACGCGCATTGAGACCCAGGGCCAGGCCATCGCAGAAACCCGTAGCGATGGCCAGTACATTCTTGACCGCCCCGCCGACTTCAACGCCGATGAGGTCATCGTTGGCGTAAATACGCAAAGTCGGACCATGAAAGGCCTCCACCAGCAGTCGGCGCACCGGCTCCTGGAAACTGGCTGCCACCAAAGCGCTGGGCCTGCCCAGAGCCACCTCCCTGGCAAAGCTCGGCCCACTGAGGACACCACAGCTCAAGCCGGGGGCCACCTCGGCCTGAATCTCGTGCACCATCAGGCTCGGCCCGCCCGAGGGATCCGCTTCGAAGCCTTTGGACAACCAGGCCAAGGGGACTGGCAGTTCACGCAGCGCTTGCAGCAGCCCACGCATGGCGGCCACGGGGGCGGCAAGTACCACCAGATCCTGGCCGGCCACCGCCTGCTGCAATTCCCCCTGCGGGCACTGCAAGGCCGGCGGCAAGACCACCTCGGGCAGATATCGGGCGTTGACGCGCTGCGAATGCAGCTCTCGGCGCTGACCGGGCTCCCGGGCCCACAGGCTCAGTTCATGACGCCCCTGCGCCGCAGCGTTGACCGCCAGGGCTGTACCCCAAGCGCCCGCCCCCACGATGAGAATTTTCATGAAGCCAAGTTGCAGTGAACGCTCGCAAGGCCGGGCATATGCACTCAGGCCGACGCGCTGGCGGCCTGCTCGAGTTGCTGCTGATAGAGCATCTGGAAGTTGATCTCGGCCAGATGTACCGGCGGAAATCCAGCGCGCTGCACCGCATCGGCGACATTGCCGCGCAGATAGGGATAGATGATCTGCGGGCAGGCCATGCCCAGCACTTGGCCCATCTGATCGGCCGGCAGATTGCGAATCTCGAAAATACCGGCCTGCTTGGCCTCGACCAGGAACACCGTGCGCTCGCCAATCTTGGTGTGCACGGTGGCGGTGACGGTGGCCTCGAACATATCCTCGGAGATCTGTTCCGAGCCCACAGCCAATTGGATGTCGACCTGGGACTGACCCTGCTCGACCAAAATGGCCGGCGAGTTGGGCTGCTCCAGCGAAATCTCCTTGAGGTAAACGCGCTGGATCTGAAAAACGGGATTGGCTTGCGTATCGGCCATAAGAAGTCCTGAGATAAAAAAGCTGGCCGGATGACCAGCGCCGAATTATCTCAGGCCCTTGGCGGGGCGAGGCCCGCAGCCCCCCGACAAGCGCCCTAGGAGGCAGTCTGCGCGTTATGGAGCAGGGGCAGCAGGCCCCCCTTGGCATCCAGAGCCATCAGGTCATCGCAACCGCCCACATGGGTCGGGCCAATGAAAATCTGCGGCACGGTCCGACGCCCGGTCAGGGCCATCATTTTCTCGCGCTCGCCGGGCACCTGATCGACACGAATCTCCTCGACCTGCTCCACCCCGCGGCGTTTGAGCAATTGCTTGGCCTGCTGGCAATAAGGGCAGACGGCGGTGGTGTACATCTTGACGGCTTGCATCGTTTCTCCAACTCAAAAAGCGCCCCAAGAATGCCACAAAGCGCCCATCAAGGTGTGCCGGTCCCAAGATGGGCCGGAGCCGTTCAGGCCTTCTCGACCGGCAGGCTGGCATCGCGCCAGGCCCTCAGGCCCCCGGCGACCGAGCGTGCCTGCTCAAAACCGAGCTTGCGCGCCAAGCCGGCGGCACGCGCCGCCCGCGCACCGACAGGGCAAACCATGATGACCGGGGTGGTCTTGTTCTTGACCAGGCCGGCCAGCTTGTCCTCGAGTTGTCCAAAGGGCAGGTTGCGCGCACCCATGACATGCCCGGCGGCGAATTCGTTAGGCTCACCCACATCGATGACCACTGCCTTCTCCCGGTTGATCAACTGCACCGCCTCAGCCGGGGTCACACTGCCCGCACGGGCCCCGCCCGCCAGAACGGGCCAAAGCAGCAGCCCCCCAGAGGTCAGGGCCACGGAGATCAGCATCCAGTTTTCGATAAGGAAATTCACGGGGGTCTTTCGAGGAGGTTTGGTCGGCCAGGCCCCGCATTCTAAAATGCCGAGTTTGCCCCCGCCGGGACACCGGCTTCACCCCCTCGGCCCATGTACAAACTCGTACTCATCCGCCACGGCGAATCCACCTGGAATCTCGAAAACCGCTTCACGGGTTGGACCGATGTCGACCTCACCGCTACCGGCAGGCAGCAGGCGATCGAAGCGGGTCGCCTGCTCAAGGCCGAGGGCTACGACTTCGACCTGGCCTACACCAGCGTTCTCAAGCGTGCCACACGCACGCTGTGGCATGTGCTCGACGAAATGGACCGCACCTGGCTGCCGGTGGTGCACAGCTGGCGGCTCAACGAGCGCCACTATGGCGCGCTGCAGGGCCTGAACAAGGCCGACATGGCGCGGCAGTACGGCAGTGATCAGGTGCTGATTTGGCGCCGCAGCTACGACATCCCGCCGCCGGCGCTCGAGCCCACCGACCCGCGCTGCGAACGAGGCGACCGCCGATACGCCCGCCTCCAAGCCGGGCAGGTGCCGCTGACCGAATGCCTCAAGGACACGGTGGCCCGGGTGTTGCCCTTCTGGAACGAATCTATGGCCCCGGCCATCCTGGCGGGCAAAAGGGTGGTGGTGGCCGCGCACGGCAATTCCATACGCGCCCTCATCAAATACCTCGATGGCATCTCTGACCACGACATCGTGCACCTGAACATCCCCAACGGCATCCCGCTGGTCTTCGAACTCGACGCCGCGCTCAAGCCCCTGGGCCGTCGCTATCTGGGCGATGCACAGGCAGCCACTGAGGCGGCTGCAGCCGTGGCGGCCCAGGGGCGCTGAGGCCGCCTGTTACAGGCAGATACATCTCTTGCCACTGGCTTGACGGCCGCTTGCCGTACGAGACCACAGGCTCATCCTCGCAGGTGTATATTGTTGAGTTAGCTGGCGCCGGATGTCAGGCCTGCTCTTTTAGCGCCGGCCGGTGAAACAGCAGGAACCTTGTGGGGTGCGTATGGGTCAAAAACTCAAGATAGCCGGTTGGATATGTCTGGGTGCCATCACCGGCGCCCTCACCACCGTGCAATTGCAGGCGGTTGCGCGCAACAACTTTTCCCCCTTGCCTCTGGAGGAGTTGCAACAACTGGCCGCCGTCTTCAGCATGATCAAGAGCGACTATGTCGAGCCAGTCGACGACAAGAAGCTCATCACCGAGGCCATCTCAGGCATGGTGACCAGCCTGGATCCGCACTCGACCTATTTCGACAAAAAAACCTTCAAGGAATTCCGTGAGGGCACCACCGGTCGCTTTGTGGGCGTGGGCATAGAGATCAGCCAGGAAGACGGGCTGGTCAAGGTGGTCTCGCCCATCGAGGGCTCTCCCGCTGACCGGGCCGGCCTCAAGCCCAATGACCTGATCACCAAGATCGATGACACCTTCGTCAAGGGCCTCTCGCTCAACGACGCCGTCAAGCGCATGCGCGGTGAACCCAACACCCGCGTCATCCTGACCATCTTCCGCAAGGACGAAAACCGCACCTTTCCGGTGACCATCATCCGCGAGGAAATCCGTACCCAGTCGGTGCGCGGCAAGATCACCGAACCGGGCTACGCTTGGCTGCGCATTTCGCAGTTCCAGGAGCGTACCGTCGAGGACTTCGTCTCGCGGCTCGAAGGCCTCTACAAGCAAGACCCGGACCTTAAAGGCCTGGTGCTCGATTTGCGCAACGACCCGGGTGGGTTGCTCGATGCGGCAGTCGCCATCTCGGCCGCCTTCCTGCCCGAGAATGTGCCGGTGGTCTCCACCAATGGGCAACTGGCCGAGAGCAAATTCGTCTATCGCGCCTCGGCGCAGTTTTATGTGCGGCGCGGAGCCGACCCCCTCAAGCGCCTGCCCGCGGCGGTGAAGAACCTGCCCCTGGTGGTGCTGGTCAACGAAGGCTCGGCCTCGGCCAGTGAGATCGTCGCTGGCGCTTTGCAAGACCACAAAAGAGCCACCATCATGGGCAGCCGGACCTTCGGCAAGGGCTCGGTGCAGACGGTGCGTCCGCTGGGCCCCGACACGGCGCTCAAGATCACCACGGCCAGGTATTACACCCCCAACGGCCGATCGATACAGGCCAAGGGCATCGTGCCCGATATGCTGGTCGACGAAACCGCCGAGGGCAGCCCATTTGCCGCCCTGCGCGCCCGAGAGGCCGACCTCGAAAAACACCTCTCTGGCGGCGAAGCCCAGGCCAAGGATCCGACCCGCGAGAAGGCGCGCGAAGAAGCCATGCGCCGGCTCGAGGAAGCCTCGCGCAGGCCGGCCGAGCAAAGACGCCCGCCTGAGTTTGGGAGCGACAAGGACTTCCAGCTGACCCAGGCCCTCAATCAGCTCAAGGGGCGGCCGGTGCTGGTCAGCAAGACCCAGACCGCCCGCCCTGAGGCCAAAGCGGAAAACTGATCCCCCTGCCCGGTCGTTGCGGCCGGGGCAGTCCCCTGCGCCCATGAACGACGACCAGCTGCTGCGGTATTCAAGGCACATCCTGCTCGACGAACTGGGCGTCGAAGGGCAGCAGCGCCTGCTGGATGCACACGCCCTCATCATTGGCGCGGGCGGCCTGGGCTCACCGGTCGGCCTGTACCTGGGCAGCGCGGGGATCGGACGCATCACCCTGGTAGACCACGACGAGGTCGACGCCACCAACCTGCAACGCCAGATTGCGCACCGGCTCGATCGGCTGGGTCACAACAAGGCCCAGTCGCTGGCGCAGTCGATCATCGCCATCAACCCCGATGTGCAGGTGCGGGTGGTGACCGGACGCGCCGACGCGCCAGGCCTGGCGCACTGGGTACCACAAGCCAGCGTGGTGATCGACTGCACCGACAACTTTGCCACCCGTCAGGCGATCAACCAGGCCTGCGTACAGCACCGGGTGCCCCTGGTCTCGGGCGCCGCCCTCGCCTTTGACGGCCAGGTCAGCGTCTACGACCGCCGAGGCGCCGGACAGCCCTGCTACGCCTGTCTGTTTTCGCCGCTGACCCCCCCCGAAGAGGTGCGCTGCGCCACGCTGGGGGTGTTCGCGCCCCTGGTAGGCATCATCGGCAGTGTGCAGGCCGCCGAGGCCATCAAACTCGTCACCGGCGTGGGCACCAGTCTGGCGGGTCGCCTGCTCATGCTCGATGCCCGTCGCATGAGTTGGAGCGAGATCCAGCTGCAACCCGATCCGGCGTGCAGCGTGTGCGGAGGGACACACCACGGGCCGTGAGCAGGCCCCACGGGATTTTTCGCGGTAAGCCCGGGCCCGATGACCGGCTGCCCAAGCGGTAAGCGCCATGATTGCGTCGATTTGTGCGCTGCCTTCTGGGCTTGGGGGCCATCGGACCGCCTCTACAGGATGTCCGTGTAGGCCTTGAAACCGTAGCCGCGGCCATACCAGGCTCGCAAGGGTAATTGTGTGCGGGTCTCGGCGAACACCTTTTGGCGCAAACGGCTGACCAGGGTTTCGAGGTTTCTCGCCCCTTCCGCATCTCGGTAGAAACGCCATCAATCGATCAGCTTGTTCTCGAGCGCGTAATAGCTCAGATCGCTGTTGGAGTGCAGGCTCATTTTTTCCATCACGCGGGTGCGGTAGGTACTGACTGTCTTGACGCTCAGCGAAAGCGAGCGGGCGATGCCGCCGGCGGTCTCGCCCTTGGCGAGTTTGAGAAACACCTGAAACTCGCGCTCGGACAACTGCTCATGGCAAGCCATATCGGCGGGACGATTGAGCTGCTGGGCCAGCAGATCGGCCACACTGGGCGTGATGTAGCGCTTGCCCAAGGAGATGATGCGTATGGCCTTGATGATTTCTGCCGGGTCGCACTCTTTGTTGAGATAGCCGCTGGCGCTCTGCCGGATGAGGTTGACCGCATAGTGCTCCTCGGGGTAGCCGCTGAGTATGAGGATGCCCACATCCGGCGCTTTGGCACGAATCATGGCCAGGGCATCCATGCCGGTCTGACCGGGCATGGACAGATCCATCAGCAACACATCCATCTCCACCTTGCGCACCAGATCGATCGCCTCGCGTCCGCTGGCGGCCTCACCTACCACCCTCAGGTCCACCTGGTCTGAAAAAACTGCTTGAGTCCCGACCGCACGATGGCATGGTCACCCACGATTCCGATCCTGATCATCTCCAACCCCCGAAATTTGATCTACTGAGCGAATCGCTTTGCTTTTTTGCCCATCACATATTCATCAATAGGCTTTTGACTTGATCCACCATTATTGACAAATAACATCGCTTGGCACGGCTCATCCGTAGGCGCAAAAGCGGGCTCGCCTACCCCAGCCACCCCTGCGGGCCGACACTGAAGAACACAGACCGCCGACAGCCAAGGGCGCGGGGGGCGTCGATGCTGCGCGACTGAATGTTGTCCCGCGAGGAGCCACGATGCACCCGATCTACGCCGCCTTCCTGAATCGACCGGACCTGCTGGCGCAGCACTTGCAGGCCTACGGCGATTTGGTGCAAATCCAGACCCGGGTATTTGGGCGCGCACTACGCTTGCGCCTTTGGGCCGCGCTGCTGGCTTGGGTGAGCGCGCTGCTGGCTTTGATCTGGGGGGGCATGGCCGGTATGCTGGTGCTGCTGCTCGAACGGCAGCATGCGGCGCTGTGGTATCCGCCTGCGACTGCCCTGCTGCTCGGGTTGGTCTGCGCCGTGCTGGCGACGCGCCCGCTACCGATGCAAGTGCTGCGGGAGCTGAAGCCCCAAATCACCGACGATGTGCAGGCGCTGCGCGCAGTCAATCGCCAGCCATGAATCCTCGGGCCGCCCAGGAAGCCGCCCTTGAGCACGCCCGGCGCCAACTGGCGCACAGCCGCGCCGAGTTGCTGGCCCATGTGCGGGGCACGCGTGCGAGCAGCAGTGAGACCTCCGGGTCGGATGCCAACGATGTCTTGCAGCAGTGGTGGGACCGACATCCACTCAAGACGGCCCTGCAGGTGGCAGCGCCCGTCCTCCTCGGCCAGGCCAAACGGCACCCCGCCGCCGCCCTGCTGCTGGCCGCCGCAGCCGGCGCAGCGCTGGTGCTGCTGCGGCCGTGGCGCGCCCTGCCCTGGACGGCTTGGGCGCTACTGCGCTCCTTGCCTCTGCAAACGCTGTGGACCGCCTACCTGCGTCATCAAAAAAGCCGTCGGGCCTTCGACCCGACCAAGCCCCCCGACTGAGCCGCTCAGGGCGCAACCTTGCAACTGCCGTGTCGGCGTCTGAACCGCGCCGGTGGTTCCGGTGCGGGCTGGGCAAACAGTCCCAGACGGCCGGCGCGGGCCGCCTGCTGCTCTGCGGCGTAGAGCTCCGGCTGGCGAGCAAACCGATACGACCAGGCCCAGCCCTGCTGCACCATCGAGCGCCCCGCATCAGCGCAATCGATAAAGACACGCGCTAACAGCCGGCCGTAATCGTCCTGACCCTGAATCTGTAGCTCAACCGTGCGCTCTTGCAGCAGGGCCTGTAGGGCATCGCGCGCGGCCAAGCCACCGCCCTGGCAGATCTCCGGCGCATCGATTCCCACCAGGCGCACCGCCTGCTGATCGGTTTGGCCCGCCAGCCGCACATAGACCGTATCGCCGTCGGCCACATAACGCACAAGGCCGCTGGTGCGCTCCGCCGGGGCGGCCGGCACGGTCCAGGCCACAAGACAGCCCAGAGCAAGCCCCGGCGCTGCGCGCTTGAGCCGGTGCCAGGCGCAGGGTAGGGTCCAGCCGTCCATTGCCTCAGGCGCTGACAATCCAGCCCTCCAGCGGATCCATGTCCGCTGGCAAGCCATAACGCGGGTGGCCCTGCTCGTGCTGAAGCTGGGCCCAGGCGGCCTGCGCCAGGCACAGAAGCGCATCGAGTCGATCGCCGCGGGCATCGTCGACCAGGGCATCTCGCTGCGCATGGCTGAGCCGCACGCGCAGACCGAGCCGGGTTTGTCCGCTCTCCAGGGCCGTCAGCATGTCCTTGCGGGCAATCAGGCGGTCAGCGCTCTGCTTGGCCACATCGTCGCTCTTGTAGCTACGCCTTGCGCCGTTCGGGCCGAGCAACTCGCGCGCCAGCAGGGCGGGGTAGGCCTCCAGAGCCACCCGCGCCGCCTGCGGCGGCCGGTCTTCGGGCGCGTGCAAGCCGGGCAGATGCACACCCGACTCGATCAAAGGGGGAACCCCCGCGTGCATCATGAAAGCCACCGGGGGATTGACCCACTTCATCGAAGGGCTGGAGCCGGCCGGTCCGTCTGTGGCGCGATGCGCGAACTTGCCGCCCACAGGCCGAGCGTCGCAGAAAGCGGCAAAGGCCTGTCGAATATCGGCCCGACTCAGGCTGGCGTAATGGCGCATGCAGGCTTGCCACTGCAAGGGCCAGCCCAGATGCTCCACCAGCTCGCGCGGCAGACCGAAAGGAAAGTCGAAGCCGCAGACCCAGGCGCGGTCCACAGTCAGCCAGTCAGCGTAGCCGCGCAGCGTCGGCACCGCCTCCAGCGCATCGAGGTGAACCCGCCCGCGCTGAAGATGACCGATAGCCATGACGATGGGTTTGCGCGGCCCCGGACTGCTGGAAAAATCACAGCCGGCCAGCAGCACGCTCATCTCCAAACCCTCGCAGAGGCAGGAACGCCAGCCGGCGCTTCAGGCGCGCCCCATGATGGAGGCCGTGGCCATGAGTTCCTGCAGCAAAGCCAGGGCCACACGCCCAGAAATCGCATAGGGATCGAGCTCGGGACGCTCGCAGTACTTGAGCACGATGGAGGCGTTGAGTTTGGCCAGGTTGACCTGCCCCATGGTCCATCCGCCAAAGCCGCGCTCGGTGATCTCCTCGTAGCACAGCAACACCACATCCTTGTGGCGGGGATCGCGCAGGATATGCCCATAGAGCTCATTGACCGGACCGCGCCCACCTTCAAGGGCCTGCAAAAACACACCGCTGCCATGACACAGGATGCCGGTGATGCCAAAAGCCGGGTTGTGCTGACGGGACTGAGACACGATGGCTTCAGTGGTTTCAGAGTGGGGGTCGGCCGCACGGCTGGCGTAGATCAGACGAACCAACATGATGGAGATGCCCTGTGAGTTAGCGGACCGAAGCGGGCGGGCGCTTCAGTCGGAGGTTTTTTTAGGAATCAGAGAGAGAAATTCGCGCCGCAGGTTGGAGTCCTTGAGGAATACGCCCCGCATGACGGAATTGATCATCTTGCTGTCGAGATCTTTGACGCCACGCCAACCCATGCAGAAATGGGTGGCCTCCATGACGATGGCCAAACCATCGGGCTGGGTCTTTTCCTGAATCAGGTCAGCCAGCTGCACCACCGCCTCCTCCTGAATCTGGGGCCGACCCATGACCCATTCAGCCAGGCGCGCATACTTGGACAGGCCAATCACATTGGTACGCTCATTGGGCATGATGCCGATCCAGACTTGGCCGATGACCGGGCAGAAATGATGCGAGCAGGCGCTGCGCACCTTGATCGGACCGACGATCATCAATTCATTGAGGTGCTCGGCGTTGGGGAACTCGGTGATCGCCGGAGCCTTGATGTAGCGGCCCTTGAACACTTCCTGGATATACATCTTGGCCACGCGGCGGGCGGTGTCCTGGGTGTTGTGGTCGTTGTCGGTGTCGATCACCAGGCTCTGCAGCACGCCCCGCATCTTGAGCTCAACCTCGTCGAGCAACTTCTCGAGATCACCGGGCTCGATGAAATCGGCGATGTTGTCGTTGGCATTAAAGCGCTGGCGCGCAGCCACGATACGCTCGCGGATTTTGACGGACAGGGGCGTGCCTGAATCCGGGACCGGATCGGAGGCCGCGCTGGTTAGGGATTTCATGAGCATTGGGTATGTTAACAAGCTTTGGTGTCAATCTGGCGTTTACACCTGACCGCGGGCAGGGCCTTAGCCTCGCACGGGCCTAGTCCGGCGGGGTGTCGAGCAGGGCTTGCAAATCCGCCAGGGTGCCGGCTTCGTGCAAAGGCTTGTCGGTGCGTAGACGGCTGATGCGCGGGAATCGTAAGGCCAGGCCGCTTTTGTGCCGGCTGCTGCGCATCAGGCCCTCGAAAGCGAGTTCAAACACCAGAGTCGGTCGGACGCTGCGAACCGGCCCGAACTTGTCGATGGTCGTGCACGAAACAGCGGCATCCACCTGCCGCATCTCCTGATCGGTCAGGCCCGAGTACGCCTTGGCAAAAGCCACCAGCTGCAATGGTTGCTCCGCCAAGGGCCGACCGGCGAGGGCCGGCAGCGGTTCGCGACGGGCAATAGCCTCGACCACAGCCTGCGCTTCCTCGGCACTGACCGGCGCCCGGTTCCACACGCCGAAGGTGTAGTCGCTGTAGAGCAAAGCACGCCGGCCGTGACCGGCCTGGGCGTAGATGAGCACACCATCGACCACCAGGGGCTGGGTTTTCCACTTGAACCAAAGGCCGGCGCCGCGCGTTCGGCCGATGCCATAACGCGAATCGAGGTGCTTGAGCATCAGCCCCTCGACCCCGCGTTCGCGCGCCTGCCGGCGCTGCCGGTCGAGCCCCTGCATGTCGCTGGGAGCGAGGCGGCCGGACACACCGATGGGCCGGCCCTCAAGCATCGCCTCGAGTCGATGGCGCCGCTGACGCAGGGCCCGATCGCGCAGATCAATCCCCCGCTCTTCGAGCAGGTCGTAGGCAAGAAAGACCGCGGGCAGCCGTGTCATCAAGGCCGATGGCGGGCGCTTGCGCCCCAGACGCTGCTGCAACTCGGAGAAGGCTGCGGGGCGCCCGTCGCGCCAGACCAGGAGCTCGCCGTCGAGAACCGTGCCGGGCGGCAGATGCTGCGCCTGGGCCAGCACATCGGGGAAGGCTTCATTGAGCAGCTCCTCGCCGCGCGACCACAAGAAGATACCGGTATCCCTACACACCAGCTGTGCGCGAATACCGTCGTACTTCCACTCGATCTGCCACTGATCGAGCGAACCCAGATCCTCGTGAGCGTATGACTGCGCCAGAAAAAAAGGATAGGGACGCCCATCGGGCACCTGGGGGGCATCGGGTGCCAACAGCGCAGCGTAGGCCTGCGCATCAGGACGGCGATCGGCGTCGGTGTAGCCCATCATGCGCTGAGCCATGACACCGGCCGGCAGACCCGCATGCTCCGCCAAGGCCCGCTGCACCAGCTGACGGCTCACCCCGACACGAAACGCGCCACCGACCAGCTTGACCCAGATGAATACGCCGCGGCGGTCCAGCGCCTTCCACTGGGCGACGATCTCCAGCCGCTGCTGGGCCACAGTGCAGTGGCGAAGCGGCAAAAGACGCTGTTCGATCCAGTGGGCCAACGGCTGCTCATCGCCCTGTCCGTCCAGCGGCAAGACCTGGGCGATGGTCTCGGCCAAGTCGCCGACCGCCTGGTAGCTGGCCTCAAACAGCCAGGGCGCCAGCCCGGCTTGCTCGGCAGCCAGCTCGCGCAGCAGGGCGGTACGCACCAGGCGGCGCGGCTTTCCACCGGCCAGCACATACACCGCCCAAGCTGCATCGGCCGCTTCGGTGCGCGCCAGATACTGCTTGAGCGCTTGCAGCTTGTCTGCGGTGGACGCGCTGGCATCGAGCTCGGCGTACAGGGCGGCGAAGTCCTTCATGCGCTCGGGGCTCCATCCGACGCTGCCACAAACGGCGCAAGTTCGGCTTCGGGCGCCTCTTGGGACTCATGCGACGGCCCGTACTCGGTCTCAAAGGACTCAGCCTGCAAACCCCGCTCACACAAATAGCGCACCATGACATCCACGCTGCCGTGAGTGACGATCACCCGGCCGGCGCCGGTGGCAGCGATGGCCGCATGCAATCCGGGCCAGTCCGCATGGTCGCTCAGCGCAAAACC
>Ga0194133_10008199_pt1 | contig 12273 bp, 3 predicted proteins | sample TA2KigOf40mmetaG_FD_155448 | JGI IMG/M metagenome (GOLD analysis project Ga0194133, IMG submission 155448) | Freshwater microbial communities from Lake Tanganyika, Tanzania - TA2015055 Kigoma Offshore 40m | ecosystem: Environmental > Aquatic > Freshwater > Lake | place: Tanzania: Lake Tanganyika...
ACCGGCAAAAAAACAAGGCATTGGCCAAAGACAAAAAAGTATCAAGGCAACTTCACAAATGTAATACTTTGTCAAATGATCCAATGTTTTGTATAAAAAAAGCTCTTTGAACAAAAATTCACAACTTTTCCAAAAAAATCGCCCCATTAATTTAAAAACCTCTGTGATTTTGGCCAAACCTCTGCAATTTTGGTCAATCCTCTGCAAATTTTGCCAAACCTCTGGAATTTCGGTCAATACTGTGCAATGTTGGCAAAACCTCTTGCAAATTTGACAAAACCCTGCTTTTAAGCTCTGCATTTTTTTCTCCAATTTACCAAGACCCTGTAAAAATAATTGAAATAAAGCTTTCATGGTGTGAAACCAACATATTGTAAGTCAAAACTCAAACTCAGTTCCATAAAAATGAGTTGAAATTACAGTAATCAGCTTAACAAGAAATTTTTTACCCTCCAGATTAGCAATCCATTTGTAAGAATTAGAATTGGAAAAGTTTCCCTCCAAGAAGTGATTGCATTTTATAACTTTGATGGTTCGATACAATTACATTATGAGGCATAATCAAGTTTATTTCGAGTTTCTGTAAGATACAAGAGGATTGCTGGTGGGATCTCTTATAGCAACAGATTCAATTTCACAGAAGCTCTCTCAAGTTAATCTGGAAAAAAGGGTCAAAGGGATTTCAAAGAAGATAAGTCTTAGCTAAGAATGTAAAGCACAGAGCTTTCAAAAATCAGCTCATCTAAAACAAAATGTTCAAATGAAAAATTCAAATATCAACATTCAAATGATGAAGCTCCAATCAAAAGCAAAGATTTTGTCTATTTTTTTTTTAAAAAAAAAGACTGAATCACCAAAATTGTTTTCCTTTAATTTTATTCTTGTGCCTGCTAAAGTATCACTTCTAAGGCTTGTCAACTTTTTGTGCCTTTGACATTGCCAAAGAAGAATGAAAATTCTAGTTTTATCGGTAACACAGATCTATATATGGGCAATAAAGTATAATTTGTATTTGATTAAAAACAAATGAGTCTGTAATAAAAAATATCATTCCTATTCAAATTTCATTTTTAGTTTTTTGAATGATCCAGAGAGAAAAATAAATCAAGCAAAATGGATAGATATTTCTTTGGTTTTTCAAGGAAACAAGTTGATTTTTTCCTTCCCAACCAACATTTTTCAATCCAGGCCATCTCATCCATTTTGTGTTGGGTGACATTTAAAAAAATCGAAGATTGCAAAACTGACGTTGTTTTCCAAAGTTTTAATTGTATCAGAAAGTCTTTATAGCATCGATATTGGCAAAGGTTGTCTGTCCCCTTCAAGACACAAACAGGATGACATTTTAATACTGATTATATTTTTTTTGCCCTTTGTTTTCATGGCTATTTTTGCACGAAGAACTGTGAGTAGTAAAGTCAAGTCATTGACCTCAATGTTATTTTAGGACAATTATTGTAACCTGGAGAGATTTTGTTTCAATAAAAAAAAGTGAAATTGTTTGAGAATCTTTCTATTTTCATTTAGAATGTTGCCTTTTAGCCGATTCTGAAAAGAATGAATCATCCTGCCACTAAATTTTGTATGAGAGGGGATAAGGGATCCCTTGATGCAGTTTGAGAGATACCTATTGTGACCATAAACATTCTTAAATGATCACTTTTTCTGAATTAGTTCGACTGTAAGTGAAAAAATTTGGGGAATGTTGACTGGTGTTATGAAGATGCAACAATATTGACCAGAGATTCAAAGTGAAATTTGGTTGAGTTACTAAAAAACTGTTTCATTTAACTGAACATTCTGCTCTTAAGGTTCTAATTTTTCTTTCAATTCGAACATTTGAGGAGGATTATTTTTCCCCCAATTTTTCCAATTCTCCCTTGGTCTTTTGGTGTGTCTGTCTGTTTTCTTTCTGATCTAATGAAGTGTAAAAGTCCATGACAAGAAGTATGAACAACAGGAATGTGTAATTCGAAACGGTGAATAAATGGTGTTTTTTTGAACACAAAGAAAAAAAATTTTCATCATAAGAAAAAGCAGCAGAGTGAAAAGATTTCTGTGTACATGATTTGCCTTTTTTCCAACTCGATTTCTGTTGCTCTTCATGCCAATGTGGGCTCAATTTTTCGAATTCACGGTCGAATAAATTTCACAATTTGTTTTGTTTTGGAACTTTTCACACAGACATACATATACCACCACCAACACATAAGGATCAAAAGTTGAGAGCCAACGAGAGGGGTGGACTGTCAACCCAAATGCAATAAATAAATTCAACTGAAAAAATGTTAGCCTCTGTTGAAAACCAGAGGGTCTATTCTACCGGAAGGTATTTAAAAATGGTATAAAAGTTTTTGGAAGACGAACCAATGAACTTACAATTTATTAGAGAAACTCCTTTTGTGAACTTGACAAGTATTTAGCTAAGAACTTTTCTAGCCGAAAGACTTTGATCACTGAAGAAGATAAAATACTGTTTGGATATAATTGAAACGAAACATTCTTCTGGGATGTAAGATGAAGTGACAAAAAAAGGCTCAACACACAACTTTTTCTACTGAGCACTTCAAGACATAAAAAAACTTTTCTTTTTAAAATGATGAAATTTACTTAAACATCTTGTATTGATGTTAAGTAAATTTTGTTGTCACGGCTGAGATCCATCAGTTATTGTGTGTCAGCCAAGTGCAAAGAAAACACCTTCAAAGTTTTCCACATTTGCAAAGAGGTAGGCCTTCAAGTTTTGAAAGCTTATGTGTGCCAAGAACGTAGAAAGCAATGAGGAACATAAGGCAATATAATCTCCTTGTGAAAGAAAACTGAAATTTTTAAGAAACTACTCCAACAGGTTCACTATTTCTTAAAGAAGAAGAATTAGAACTCGATTTTAAAAAAAGTCTTTGGAGCCTTTTTGAATAGCTTAAATCTATCTATGCTCAAGTCCCTCCCATTATTTGATTGAGTTTCTTTGTATACTTACTACAGTGCTTACAATTATAATTAAACAAGAGGAATCTTGGTTTTGTTTGTAAAACAACAATAATATATTGAATTGAATTTCAGTTGGCAATATTTAATGGCAAATTGTGAGTAAATTTTAAAGGGCTTGAGAAGATTAGTTTTGGCAGATAACAGGTCTTGACAAACCTTTATATCCCTAGGCAATCAAAATGATAGGAAGGTCTATCTGTATATTAACTAACCATGAGGACATACTGCAATGAAAAATTTTATAAGAAATACATTATGATGATGTCACTGCAAAATCGAGGTAAACTAAGCTATAAGGTTAATTTTTGATTCAATTGAATGTTGGCAAATCTCATCTCTGCTTAAATTAATTATCACATTTTACTTTAAAAAGAAACATTTAACTCCAATTATTCCTCCAGTTGGGAATGTTGCTCAAAATTTTCATTACAAACACAAGGAGGGAGGGATGTTTTGTTGAGGGTGGCAAATCCTTCTTTTGGCTGAAGTTGTTATTAAGGGATGATTACTTCTATCATTTTATTAGTAACCCCATAGAAATATAGAGATTTGGCGGTAATAAGAAAGAAAGTAACTCAATATTTTAATCCACAAGCTTATTTGGACAGAAAAATGGAATGTCAAACATACAATTTGCTTCATAAAACTCTCATAATTTTCGTTAATCCACCAAGTTTAATCTTTGAGTAGCCAAGGAGTTATTTAAAGAATCAGGCTAGATTTCTTTTTAATGATTTAGTTTCAAAGAGTGGATAAATGCAGTCCACTCCTACAAAAGCCAGGAAGGCTTAGTTGTTTTGAGTGGTACAACAATCTAACAAGCAGTCAAGTGTTGTTGCAACTAATAAATTATAGGGATAGAGTTTTTCCAGAAGTAGTGTGGCTGTTAGAAAAAAAAGCCTCACACAAAAAAATAAAGTTGAAAATATTTGAAACATGAAATACAATATTTTAGGTAATTGATTGATTGATTGATTGATTGACAGCTTATAGTTGGTTGAGGAACTGATTCTTCTCATACCGAAGTATCAGACTTTACAATAATAAGTATTGGACTCTACAATAATTTCCTACACTGTTATTGTGTCTTGCAGTCATCTGAACTACCCTAGGTTAAATTTTGGGAATGGTATTTTTTTGATGTAATTATTTTGTGTTTTTAATAATCAAACCAGGTTTTTTGTTCATGTGATCTGCACCACCATCAATCCTGACTGAGGTATAACCATCATGTTAAGTGATTTTTTAAAGACAAATCCTGTGGTCAAAGATTTGCCCAGACTGGGGATTGAGGCCAAGCTCCCAGTCCACGCAGTCAGATGCCATAACCGTTAGGCCATGGCAATACCCAAGACGAAAATGGATATGTATATAACTCTATTTGAACCAAAGCTTTTGCCAGGCATCATATAACTGGGCTTGATTTTGACCTTTTGTGATTGGGTTTCAGAAATCAGAATTACAAAATAACTTTTTTGAAAAATCTATATTATGGTAACTTATCTTAGTCAAGAAATATGATTCAAGGACAGATTACGAGTTGAATTTCATAAAAAAGCATTAATATTTTTCTGGTGACATTTTAAACAAAAGGACCTATTTTAAGTGTGACATTTTCATCCATTTTTTGCTGGTTTTGGGCATTCGTCCAATATCGATAAAGAAGAAGAAGAAAGAGACCAAAAACCAATTCATGTTAAGGATTTAAAAGAATTGACTTTTGAAAAACCTTTCAAAGTTAAATTGAAATTGAAATATCACTTTGAGTATAGGCATTAAGCATAAAAATAATGCTTTAACCTTGCCTGCTAGAATGAAACAACAAGTCCCCAGTATGATAAAATAATTGTAACTAATTAGTTGTTTTAAAGCATGTTTGATTTCATTGTATAATAAAGGTTGATGCAGAAGGCTAGAAAAACTTCAATTGAAAACACAACTTAACTTAATTTCAATTTGAGGTTATGAGAACCTTTCTTTCATCCCTGGCAAAATGAAACAGTCTTGAAGTATGTAATTGAGGTCAGATGGTGTTTTAGTATTAAAGAAAAAAAGGCACTTATGAATGGAAACAAATCTCATCCTGTAAAAACATATGCTCTCCTAATAATGACAGGTTGGTGAATTGAGCAGAGGAGTCAAATATTAATATAAAACCACACCTGCTTTTTAGAACTTTTAATAATTTGAACATAAGCCAATTTGTGAAGCTTCAAGATGAAGCAAATTCCTGTTATAAGCATACAAAAATTGTGGGAAATTCTTAATTAAGCAACAGTCATGTTGGTGAAACAAAAATAATCCTAATGGCTTAGCTGAAAACAACTCTTTTTGGCTATAACCTCATAAAAGTTTGGCAATTAATGACTCAGACTGGTTGGTTGCATTGCAAGCTGAGATAACGAGGAAGGCAGCAGAATAGATAATTATAGACTTTCAATGGACGATACATGAGCTCTGCCAAAATGTGTGCTCAAATTAAACACCATAATTCCAGGATAGAGAAATTGGTAAAAATATGTCCTTGAGCTAAAATGATTTAAGCATACATTTGTTAGTTTAACTTTTAAAAATTTACAGGTTCAATGAACATTTATAGTTCTCTTGATTTCTTCATGGTAATAACTGTTTCCTTTTAAATCTAAATTGTTATATTGCTGTCAAGCAACTTTTCAATTTCTTTTTGTGTATGGTAAAAACTGGATAATAAAGAAAGGACAAGGAATAGTTTTGTCTCTAATATTAGGAAATCATCAATCCTCGAAGAGAGGCACAAAAAGAAGTGAGGCATGATTACCATGTGGCACTCAATATAAAGTTACAACATTGCAAACAAACTTACAGCACGGACAGAGCAAATACAAATCAATAGCACAAACAATGTGTGGCTCTTTAATGGTCAGAACAATTCTTGGAATATTCATTTGTGTGAAAGAAAAATAATATCAAATAATTGAGAAAATTGTACATGATTTACTGTGTTTTGCTTATTACTTATGTCTGAAAATAAAAAGAATAATATAATTAATGCAAGATTATAAATCTTAAAGGATATAGCCATCAAAATAAAATGAGCCTTTTATAAAAATTTTTATTGTTTCATTTTGAATTCAATTTGAGCTCATTTTTTATTTGGATACATTAAGAGAATCTTGCTTTTAAAATCACTTCTTTTTGTGGAAGATGAGAATTTTTTAGTATTATCTTAATTTTGCTCCCGGCTTCACTGAAATGTTGGCATTAAAAAAAGTCAATTTGTTAATGCATGTCCCAAAATATATATTCTACTTCATTATAATACATATTACTTCTGATTTCACGATGAGAGTCACGGTGATTTAGTGGGTTACATCCTGGAATTCCATCCCAGCAACCCGGGTTTGACTAATAGAGATCGAATATATAGAGAGCTCAAGGGTCATAAAAATCAATCTTAGGTTTATGTACAGTTTTGCCAACAGCTGACCCACCTGAACAGCACGGATTCAGCTGTTGGTAGTGATGGGTCCAGGTCAAAATTTTTTGACCTGGGTCGGGACAGCCATCTTTGGTTTGGGTCTGGGTTTGGAAAATTTACCCTAAAAGTCTCAAATCTTTTAACTTTTCCCTTCGGGTCAAAAAATCTCTTCAGGTTGTGTCAAAAAGTACCCGGGTCAAAGATAGGTTGGCCTCTTATTTCTTGAGGATCAAAAGTATGCTTGGGTCGGGTTAGGGCACATCTCTAGATGTTGGTAAACCTAAAAACAATACAGTTCTTCCTGCACTGTGGGCAGAGAGGCGCAGTATCTTCTATCTTCTATATATATAAAACAGACTGTTTGTACCTATGTACCTACCTATGTCCCTCTTTCACGCCCGAACCGCCGTACCAATCTCCACCAAATTTTGCACAGACCTCCCCACCAACTCGGGGAAGGTTCTTAACACAAGCATGACCCCGCCAACCCGACCCCGGGACCCCAGGGTACCCCAAACTCCAAAACTCCAAAAGACGTAAGCGCATCAAATTTTTCCCGGGCAGCGCCGGGGCCCGGTTGGCTAGTATAAATATATGTGATGTCTATGGTTTGACTCATGCCTGGGGTAACTCACAGAAAAAAGGCAATTAAGTCATTGTGCCGACTTTTCATCATTGCGATTCGAAGAACCATCCACCAAGAAGATAACTATGCACTCATGAAAAATTCATTCATTCATGCCAAAGAGTTAATAAATAAATAAAAGTTTTAAACACACATGTTCAATTTATTCATACTTTCCTTAAAATTCATGTCAAGGTTCTTAAACAAATTTTTTCATTCCTGCTCTTATTTCTAAGTTTCAATTTCTTCCTTTGCATGATTACACAACTTTCTTGTCGGCAACCAAAGACCCCCATTTCTTTTATACCTCCTATTACAGAGCAACCCTTTTAGTACTTTTCCAGACCCTACAAGGGCTCTCGTTCTATCAATAAATAGTTCAGTATTGATTCATTTATTGACTGTGAAGGTTAGCACTGTGTTTATGCACCCTCTCACTTTCAAACTCTCCAAGGGTCACCCTAAATTCATTCAACAGCAATTTATTCATTACTTCAACATAAACATTGTTTAACCTGCGACTTGCGAAGATAACCAGCTTTTACAAATCATAAAGAAATAACATTACATAACTTGCTTTTTTATAGCTACACACAAAGTGGAAAAAGTTGAATAATCAGTTTTCCACATGACAAAAAGTTCCACAATGTTTTGAGTCAAAAAACTTGACTAGTTTGATTGAATTTTCCTCAAAAAAACCTTTTCCACTCAAAAGTATCATCAATAATTTTTTTTGTTTCACTCAAACATAAACAGGCGTCCCATAAAACATAAAATTCATAGAAATTGACATTGAATAGTGAAATAAAAATTAACTTAACTTGTTCTAAATGCATACTTCGTATGTTTTGAGCTTTTTTTTTATTTTTGCCGAATGTATTTTTCTTCGCATTTCGATTCATCTTTGTTCAACCATTAGGATACTTGGATGAAATCAGACTGTTTCCACTCAAAGTAATTGGATTCTAACCGAGACAAGTGGATAAAAAGTATACATTAATGTCAAAATGTGAGCAAGAAACATATATTTCTTCTATGAGACAGCATGAAGAGTTAAAAGTAGGTTGTGGGTGTAACAATTCAACAGTTGACAACTGCCAATCAAGGATTGTTTTTGTACATGTTTTCCATTGTCTATATTCTTCATATTGACTTTAGCTGAACATATGTAGAGGTCAGTCTTTTGTAAGTAGATTATTTTTGAGCTTATTATTGCTAATTGAAAATAAAGAATTAGTTTTGTGATTGTGACTCAAAATCTGTGCACTTCCAGTAAACAAAACAATCAAATATCCAATTAGCAGTAACAATTTCTTAGTCACTAAACAATTCAGCATTGAAAAACCACCACAAAATGTGATCTTTTGAGATCTTTCCTTACTCTTATTGAGATTCAAGCTTTTATAATAGACTTTGATTATTCAAATTCAGTTGTATTTGTAAAGCTACAAATATAAGAAAATCTTACTAGACAAAAATTAAAAAAAAGCACACAATAAGAAATTTTTTTTCGATGGGGTCGTTGTGAGACCCTCAAAGTCAGAAGTGCTTTTTCTAGTGTGTACATTGAGAGGTAAAAACAACTTGTTTGAATCTGCTGGAAGACAAATACCCCTAAAAATGTTTAATACGTCCTCAACAAAAGTGGTTGCAAATCCAACAATAAAGCTATTGAGAAAACTAGAAGAGCCTTTAATTGTATTTTATTTCGAGACCTTTAATTAACAAAAGTTATAAATGAATGAGAGCTTTCCATTTTGCAGCTGATTGTTGATATTTTACTGACTTTTAAGCTTTTGGCAGAACTAACTATCAATAATCAAAGTGCGCCAGATCTCATAATTCAAGAGAGCAAGTTCAGCCTTTTCATTCAACAGCCTTTAAAAATGACCCAAATTTTGGTTGAAAATTGCGGTTAAGAATAAGAGATCTCATGTTAGACCATTGGCAGCTGGAACATTTTTTCTCTGTGGATTGAGTCAAAATAATCAGTTTTATTTTTTTGAAGGTGTTCGTAGTAAAGCTTACAAAATGTAGAGATAGTTAAAAAACATTTTGCTTAGAAAAACCCCATTTTAAAAAAAAGGGTCAACATTTTCTTTTAAGTAAGGCACTTGTCAAATTGTACTTTTGATGCTCTTTTATGAAAAAGAAAACATTACTTTTCACTGTTAAAAATTTCTGCCTAGAAAATTCTCAAATTATTCTTTGAACTTTGTGTTAAAAATTTTTTGATTCCAAACAATAAGTTCAATTTCAACTTTTTCACATGCTTATGGCTTTCTGAATCTAAATTCAAAGAATGTTTACAAAAAATATTTCTCTTTATTCGAATCTAGTAAAGAAATTTTGCTTTTTTAAGGAAAAATATATGATATTCATTAATCCATATGATTATTCATTTTCATTATGAATAAAATCTCTTTGCAGAAGTTATCAGCAGAATAAGTTCATTGGCAATCATTTTGAGTGCTCATAACCACGAGGCTTTGCTAAGAGGTGTAAAAAACAGAAATGAAATGTAAATTTGGAGGGATTCTATGAGTCCAGATGGCAGAACATTTTATGAAGAAATGGGAGAAAGTGAATGATCTCAAACCTGGGAGCAGAACCTTTATATCATTTTTTCAAAATTAAGGCATTTGAAAATCTTCAGAGAAATGTTTCAAAATGGTTTCAAGATCCCAAAATTGGCCAACTTTTGGGGTGAATAATACAGTTTTTAAAGAATAAAAATTTCCCAAGTTTTGCTCCAGCTGGGTTTTTTGAATCATGAAACTTGACTTTTCTACATAAGGTGTTTTATGCTTAATTTTTCATGCGTTCCAGGCATTTTAAACTCTTATAACATGTCAGAATAGGGTTTTGTTTTGGACACAAAAAGGGTTTTATCATGTGAATATAACTGCTACTTCACATTAGTTTATGAATGTTCGTGCTAAATTTCAGTTACTTTTTAATTTTTCTGATCCAAATTTTCTATGGTAGGAATTCCCTTGCACTTTCAGTTGGATAAAAGCAACAAAGAACGAAAAAAGAAAATGTTCAAAGTTATAGCTTTGAATTTTTCTCTTAAAATCATATGCTGAATATGAAAATGGTTAAAAAGTTTTTGCATGAAAATTTGTGAAATGATTCAGGTTTATGTAAAATTGTTTTTTTCATTCTGTATAGCCTAACGATTGTGAGAAATATAGTAAAATTAAAGCAAACAGATCATTGCTTTCTAAAAAATGTCATCCATAGAGCAGGCATAGACAGTGTAAAAAGTGGCTCAAGAGTTGAGTGAAGTCAATGTTTGAGTTTGTAATTTGTATTGGAGCAAGACAAAATGTTCTTTATAGACTTTGGAAAGAAAATTGAAGAAGTGTTCGTTTGAGCATTGAAAAAATTGTCCCAGGAAATGTCAAGAAAATCCAACAAGTGAAAAGTCTGTCAATGAAAAAGTGCCAAGAAACTGTCCTTTTTCGTAAAGCATATACTAATGGTCAAATTTAAATCTTGCCACTTTGAATTAGAATTTACTTATTTAGTCCAAGAAACAGAAGGAAAAAAATCTATTTTTCTTGTCAAACTGCCAAATATACAAATTAAGGCTGACATTTGAGTAGCTAATCTGTTTACAAACTGAGATTAGCAAGGATCTGAAAAAACAATAAGTGCAATTTTATTATTTGATCATTCAAGCAGAATGTTTTTCAAACCAATAGATTTTTTTAGAAAATATTTTTCAGTTTCAGACTATATTGTTACAACAATAATCTCAAACAAGTCTCCACTAGAAACATTGTCAACATTCCATTTCTTAATTTCTGAGATTTGTAATTTGAAGACCCCAGAAATTTCAAGTTCAATGCATTCAAAACTCGCCAAAGCTCACCACAATAAAATGCAACCTTCTACTTGAACTAGAGATGAGCCCTGACCCGACCCGAGCTTACTTTTGACCTACAGTAAATAAGAGGCCGACCCGCCTTTGACCCGGGTACTTTTTGACCCAACTCGATGAGATTTTTTTTGACCCTAGGGGAAAAAAATTGAAAAATTTGACATTTTTAGGGGAAATTTTCCAAATTCAAACCCAAACCATAAATGGCTGACCCGACCTGGGTCAAAAATTTTTGACCCGGACCTATCACTAACTCGAACCCCATAATTTCATGCCATAAGGCTCCCATTCACTTCCATCAATTTAATTTATTTTTTTACGCTTCAGACAATAAACATCAACTCTAAAAATACCTTGTTGACAGGAAATTTTTCTGACTGGTTTGCAAAAGTTACAAAATAAAAGAGACTTGTTTTTATAAGCTTATTGTTTGTGTTCAAAATTTATGAATACCATTTTAAAAGGTGAAAGCATTAAGGGTTACTCTCTCGTTTTATTGATGTCTAAATATCTGATAGAATAAGGTTATAAGCTAAACCTCATTCAACCTTAAGATATCATCTCTTTGCAAAGCAAACATTAATTGAAGCAAGCTAGTAAATCTAAAGAGGCAAATTAATAATTGGCATTTCACATCAAAAGGTCACTTTCAATTAAAAGTAACTAAAATGCGTTGTCTCTCAAAGTCTCATTAGGAAAGCCTTCTTTTGTTAAAAGCTCATTTAGCCTCTTCAAGTTCATTTTTGACATTGGACTTTGCTTACTAAAAACAAAAAAAATCAGATCCTAGGAATATTTTTTTGAAAACTTCTTTGATCGTAAGTTCATATTTGTATTAAATGAATTAAAAGGTTTTCAAGTCTCATCAAAAAATGCATTGAAAAAGTAAAAACATTTTAAGCTGAAAGTATAAAAATGGAATACTCAGTGGAATTTTTATTCTGAATTTACGCAAAGTATAGGAAAATTCATGCCTTCAAGACCAAGGCTTTGGAAGGAAAGCTCGTTTTTCTATCTTCTCATCTATACAGCAAACCCTTTCCGTTGTTGGTTTCTCATTTTGTGACAATATCAGAATACAAATGAAAAGGTCTTTTATTCAAATGGATAGAAACAACCAGAAAAACAGCTTCAATGAAAATTGACAATTATGCATCGAAAAATTCACTCTTTAGAATCTTAAGTCATATTATTAAGTTTTGTGGTTCAATGTCCATGAAAAAAGTTGAAAAGAATATGAAATATGCTGTTGGAGCTACTTTTAGTTTGAATTTGTGAGTAGGGAAGAACAAAAAATGCTGAAAATGTGTG
>Ga0194133_10008200_pt1 | contig 12272 bp, 2 predicted proteins | sample TA2KigOf40mmetaG_FD_155448 | JGI IMG/M metagenome (GOLD analysis project Ga0194133, IMG submission 155448) | Freshwater microbial communities from Lake Tanganyika, Tanzania - TA2015055 Kigoma Offshore 40m | ecosystem: Environmental > Aquatic > Freshwater > Lake | place: Tanzania: Lake Tanganyika...
TGGTTGTTAATGTCTGTTTTATAAATTGTTGAAAAATCATTTGATGGTTGCATTTCCCTCATTTGTGTAGTGCTCTCTTCTTCACTTATTTGTTGTTTTGACATCTCAATCAATGTGGGTATCTGAAAACCCTCATTTTGGTTTTTTGCCTCTTCAACACAAATTGATTCTTCTTCTAGTAGGTTGGCACTTACTTTCAATTCTTCAAATTTTTCTTCTTGATTGGAAGGTGTAATAAAGGCTGCTTCTGATCCAGCCTCTTCTTTGCTTATTTCTGAATTGTCCAGTCTGTCAACTTGAATTGGTTCTTGGCAGATCATGGCAAAATTACCACCAAAAGTATCTAGGGAGGTTTCATCTTGAATTTTTATTTCGTCAGCAAAGCAAATATTTTCTTCACATACTTTGGCTTGTGCATTCAACTCTTCAAATTTTTCTTCTGGATAGGCAAATATAACTGACACTTGTTTGGATCTTTCTTCATCAGCAGCTTCTGTGTTATACAGTTGGCCAACTTGTTCTGGTTTCTCCATTTCTTTTTCAAATGGATGCTCTTTTTGCTTTTCAACTCTCAGTGTGTCATTTTCTATTTCTCCTTCATCCTGATCCAATTTTATTTCTGATGAAGTATTTGACAAATTCAAATCTTGAAGAATGATAGTTTCAGTCTCTTCCATGATTTCCAATCTAGAAGATTCTGTCTCTTTGAACATTACGGCACAGTCAGAGACAAATGGTGATCTGATATGAGGATCTGAGTCGCTTTCTGTGACAATGCTACTTTTTTTCTCTGAAGAAATTTCAAACTTGTTCTCTTTTTGTACTTCATCCTTGCAAATGATTGTTTCTAAGGAGATGGTTGACTGGGTGAACTCTTCAAGACCTTTAATCTTTTCTATTTCCGCAGGTTTTGTTGGTTCTTGAGACTCATCGATGTTCTGTCTAGGGCTTTCACAGACTTCTTGTTGCAGAGTTTCCTCTTCTTCTGTCTTTGTAATATTTGTCTCCATCATCTCCTCAGTTGAATGTGTGAAACTTTTTTCCACGTTATCACTCTGAGAATTATCTTCACAGGTTGTTAAAGTAACATTTTCTTGATCATTTTTACTTTCGTTGAAGGATAAAGTATCATTTGCTGTATCTTCTTTACTTTTAAGAATTGACACCTCATAGCAGTTCTGCAAAAGACTTTCAGAGGCTTCCTGTTGCAGGACTTCATCTTCTTTGTTACCAATACTTGTTAATGCAAACTCATCAATTGTATTTGAAGGATGAGTAAAAGTAGATTCCAATGCAGGATGTTCAACTTCAAGACCAATAGATTCATCATGGTTTTTTCCCTTTAAATATTCATTTGGAAATGGAAAATCATCTTGGGCCTCTTTTAATTCTTCCTTTGGTGTTTCTAAACCAAATGGTACTTCTTCCTGACTTTGATCAGAATCTAAATTTTCAGTCGCTTTTTTAGTTGTTTTTTCAAATTCAATGATATTTGTTGGCTCTTCTAAATGAATATTATCTGCTTCAAATGTCTTTAGGTTATTTGTTGCTTCTTCATAAGTATCATCCTTTGCTTGCGAAATAAGATTTTCCAGACAAGTGAAGAGTTTTTCTTGTACATGAGTAGTATTTTTTGAAATATCTGGTTCTATATCAGTTTTAGAAACATTGTCAGTTTCAATACTATCATCTTCATCTGATTTGACAACCTCTGAATCTACAGATTTCTCTTCAAACTCATAGAGTTTGTTTTGTTCATCTTCAGTAAAGGCTTCTTGAATCTCTCTGTCAACATTAAGATTTTGTTCCACTGTATTCATCAATTCAATTTTTATTTGATTTTCAGATTTGGCACATGTTAAAGATGTTTTTTCATCATAATCTTCAACATTTTTGCTTGGTTCTTGATTCAGCTTTTGGCTTTCATTTCCCTCATTTGGCTGAAGCTCCTCACTTAAATTTGTTGATTGTTTTTCCTCAAATGTTATCTCAACTGTAAAACTTGTGGCTATTTTTTCAATTTCCTGCACCAAAACTTCTGAATTCTCTGTTAATATGAAATCATCTACCACAAGAGTTTCTGAATTATCGGCCTCTCTTCCATCATTGTCATCAGAAAATCTTTTGTCTGACTCTTTTTCTAATTCTTCAGCATCATGGCTGCTCGAAAATAAAAGGTTTTCTTCTTCTTCTTTTACAACTTCCATTTCTTGAATGTGTTCAGCAGAAATTTCGGTTTTTTCATTTTTGAATATTTGTTCAGATTCTGACTGTAGAGAGAAAATTTCCTCAGAATCTTTTGTTGGAAATTTCATTGTTACCTCTAAAATAGATTCGTCTGTTGCTGCTTTCACATCATCATCATCACTAATTTTGGTTTCATTGATCTCAGAAACGTTACTATCAAAAATTTTTCTAGCGTTGAAATCTCTAGATTCTATTTCACCATCACAGCTGATTTCAACTGATTCTTTTGCATTATCGACTGACAATAAAGTTTTTTCTGAATCCATCACAAGGTCTTTATATTCTGCTAGTTTGTAATCTTTCTTTGAAGAATTACTATCATCAATGAAATCAGTTTGGCCTTCAAACTCCATTGATTCTTTTTCATTTGCCTTTGGAATTTCCTTATCTTCCTCGGGTTCAACAAGTTCTTCAAATTTTTCCAAAACAATATTTCCTCCTTCATATGTTTCAACTACTTCAAATGGAGATGCATCTCTTGGCTCAACACTTTCTGATTTCTCCAAAATTGTATGTTGAAGAAAATTAGGTTGATGAACTGAGTCACTTTCACCTGTGAAGTCTTGTTTTAATTTATCAGAGTCATCTTCATACCTATAATCATGAGAGATTTTTTCTAGTAAGTGCGATGTTGCAACCACTTTTAAAAGGTTTTCTGAATCCACATCAACATCTTCAGCTAAATTGTTGCTTTCTAGCAAAGAGCTGACTTTGGAAATCTTCTCAGTTGGATCTTCAACTTCAATTGGCACTTGAACCTTATTCTCAGGCTCATAATGCTCTTTGAGCTTTTCTAAAACTTTATTTTTTTCCTCTGACGATGGTTTTTCTAATTTAACTTCATCAGTTTCACAAGTTTTCAGCTGAGATTCTTCACTCAACTCAATATTTTCTGAGTACTCTGAAGCTGTTTCTAGATTTTTTAAATCTTCTGAGGTGAAACTGTCAGAAATTGAAGCCATATGGATCTTTAACAGTGTTTTCTGTCCATCATTGCTTTTGCTGGCTTGTGATGCTTCATCCTGATTTTGATCAATATTATTTTTCGGAAAGCTTGTGATTCCTGTTGACTTTTCTTCGCCATTATCAGTTGTCTTTTGATCATCGGTCACCTTTTTCTTCACATCTTTTTCTTTAACTTTCTTGTCAAAACTTTTCCTTTCCAAAAGATTTTCTTCCATAAGCTCTCTCAGAGCTTCTTGAACTGCATCAAAAACAACTCTCTGAGCTAAACCAAAAAGCTCTCCAATAGATACTTGAGATTCTCCTGTTTTTTGTGGGGAACATTCAAACTCCTCTTCCTGAGAATTATCTTGTCCCATTTCAGTGGATTGCAGCTTTGTAATGGCTGCAACTATTCCTTGATGCACCATTTCTTGTATTTCCCTTGGTAAATGATGCAATTCTCCTGGTAAAAATGAAAGAAGCCTTTCTTGTTCTGTTTTTAACAATGAAATACTTTCTTCAACTTTGACAAAAGGTGAGTCTTCTATCTCGTCATTTTTCTGAGTCTCTTCAGAATATGTGGCTGGATTCTCATCTTCTGAGGCCTGGATTTTTTTCAACCCCTCAAGGATTCCATTTTTGACAATATTCTGCAAATCTAATGGAAGAGAAGAGGAAAGTTCTTCTGGAAAAAAGCTTAAGAGTTCCTCTTGTTCTTTTTCCAATTTTGAAATTTCTTCTTCCCTTAAGGTATTGGGCAAACTCACTTCAGCATCTGAATTCGTACTTTCAAATATATTTTGAAGATTATCATAAATTTCTTTTGCCACTTCCTCTGGCATTTCTTTGATCATCTCGAAAAGCTCAATATCAGGTTTGCTTGTGACATCTTCTATATCAGCTGAACTAGCCTCTGTTTTTAGAACAACTATTGGCTCAGATGTTTCTATTTGGGTACTACAAATTTCGTCAGTTTCCAAAGTCTGACATGCCTCCAAAATAGATTTTTCTAATTGGAATCTTAATTCTTTAGGCAGATGGGATAGCAAATCGTCGGGTAATAAAGTAGATTGTTTGATGTTGTTGTCAAGTCCAGTTTTAGCAATTTTATCCAGAGAATCCTCTTGGTCAGGCATTATATTGTCTTCATAATCGTCCACAGATTCTGGTACTGACAAATTAACATTTATGTCAACTGTTGAAATTGTCTCTGATTGTTGATCAGGATCTGTTTGCTCTAAATGTGTTTGGTTTTCCTTGAAAGTGTCAATAATGATGAAATCCTCTTCTATACTTTCTTCTTTTAGATTCTCTAGTGATTCAAAATATTTTGGAGATTCTGAGCTTTTGATAGCTTGAAGTTCTTCAAAACTGGATGTTTTTTCATCAAAAACTTCAACAAAATGAGTTCTTGATGGTGGAGATTCAGCTCTAATAATACCAAACTCAAGACTTGTGTCTGGACTAAGTTCATGATCAAGATCTTCAAATGAAATATTTACTTTCGGATGTTCATCTGCATTTATCAAATCTTGGTCAGTCAGAGCCTTCTGAGATTCAATTTCCAAATTTTTATCTGTGTTTAAGACTTCAGGATTTTGCAAATCTTTATCTTCTTTTTCAGATATTGTGTTCTCATATTCAACTTTAGATTGAGTGATGTCAACCTGTAAGATAATAACTGATGATTTGACTTGATTTATAATGCATTTTTAAAAATTTTATCCAAATATTAGCAGGTTTTATTTACCTGTTTTGGGCTGATTGATTCTCTTAAACACTCTGAGTCTGATTGGATGATATCTAAAGTTGTCCATAAATTTGAGACATCTTTTTCATCTAAATCTGACAAGTCCAACTCTGACAAACAGCTTTTAACCTTTGCAATGTTTTCATTTAGGCTCAAAATCTCCTCTTCCAAGCCCTAATTTTGAGAGCATGTTAAACATTTGTTTTCTCATTTTGAAAGCCCAGCCAAAGTTCTTCAATAGCATAATTGGAGTGCTTTGTACTTAATAGTTTGAAAATTGTTTGGGAACTTGAGGAAATCAGGGTAAAAGTCTGTGGGCTAACAGAAAAATCCTAGGTTGAATTTTTGACTGATCAATATTTTAGGCTCTGAGCCCAAAATTCAGCCAAGCCTGTCAATCCCTTAATATGTTTTGTAAGCCATTACCCGATTAATCAGACACCTTACTAAGAGAAAAAATTTTATGGTTTGAATAAAAAAACCTCCAAAGAGCCCGGGGGCTAAAACTGTAAAATTATTACAGGTTATAGCCTCTTTCTTCATGAGCATAAAACAGACTGTTAGATACCCCTCAATCCAAAAATCTACGTCGCATCATCAGGCCCTAGCCTCTGGATCAACCCTCTCCAAATTTTTAGAGCCATTGTCACATTGTCAGGTTATCTTTTAATCCCAGTTAAAGTTACAAGGAAAAAAGATAATGGCAGTCTTTTGTTCAAGTCAAAAATCTTACCTCTTTTTGGTACTGCTCAAAACATACATTTTCGGAGCTTGTTTTTGCAAAGGACAACCATTTCTGTACAGATCCAAGAAATAGAAGAAGGATGTCGATTTCACAAATCTGTTGTTTTCCACTCAGAAAGCTTTCCAGCAAGTCCCAGCGAATGTCAGTCATCGGCTTTGATTGAAGGCTTAAAACATAAAAAAAAATATTTTAATTCACAACAATTTTTATTAAAAGGTCAAATTTACCTCAACTTGTTTGACAAAAGATCTTGAGTATCGTTTAGAGAAAATTCTGTTGACTCCTGTTCAACAAACTTCTCCAGTTCGGTTGAGTTGGGTGTCATTAACTAAAAAGTATTTTGTAATGAATGGGGTCAAAATATTGGGATTGCAGCATCCTAGAAATAGTAATAATGATCTTCTACAATATAGACTCATGCAATTAATCAATTACTCAAAGTAGCCATATTTGTTAGCCACTGAAGGTTGTAAATCAACAACAATCTGGGGTTAAAACAGTCATTAGCAAGTCAAAACCCTATTGACAAATTGACATATGCCTCAACCAACTTAACTACAATATTTACCATAGGGATGATAAAAATCTTAAACTAAACTTGAGCCTTAAGACTGGAAATAAATCTTATTATGATAATTCAAGACTTCTATTTGTATAGGCCCTTTGAGGATTCGGGTCCTTCCTAGGAAGCCTGGTTGGTTTGAGAACAATCAAATCTACTTGTTGCAGCACTTCCCCACCATATCAAAACCATACTCTTTGCAAATCACTTTCACTCCTATCACTGTTGTTGCTAAGAGTGCAAAATCTTATGGTAAATTTAAATCTGTAAATCAAATTATTAAATTTTAATATTTCTTAATGCACCTGAATTGATTCTTTTTCATCAATTAAACACTCTTCAGTGGGGAACTCGATTGGTTCAAATGGATCCGCAGATTCCATCTTCATTTCAGATGGGGATGATTCGTCCTAAGATATTGGAACAATGAGAAAAGCTGTGTTCACTCAAGCACTCAAAAAAATGGGTTTAGTTTTTGATTGAAAAATGGTTAGATTACTTGATTGGGGAAAGTAAACTCTAAGATATTTTATTTGGATTCAAAATGTCAAAAACATGTTAAAGCACTATTCCCCAGTTACAAAAGAGAATAAATTTACAAAAAAGTCTTCAAAAACACATTTCTCTTTGTTGTCATATAGCTTTGCCTTTAGTTCAACAGTCAAAAGGGATTATAAAATTTAGACTCATTCATTCACTCTGATTAGTCATAAATATCATGTCAAGAGAAGAGTCAAAAATTAATTTTCATGTTAGTTGCAAGGTAAAAATACTCATAATGATATCATCACACACAGCTGCACCTCTTTTTTCCTCGAATCAAAGTGTACAGATCCATCCTCTAAATATTTAGATTCTTCCAAATTTACCCAATCTTGCTCTCGAGGTAGATCCTCAGCCACCTGAGCCCTAGCCTTCAACATCTCAGAGTCAGAAATCTTCTTCTTTTTTGGCTTCTTTATATGGTCTCTAATTCTCCAATAAACTTCTTCATCTTTATCCTCATCTATAATGAAAACAATAACAAAATTTGAGATGGTTGTAAACTGTGAACCAAAGTTATGGAGGAGGGTCCCAAGGCCATAAATAATGACAGTTCATATTAGTAGGAACTATTTAGGTCACTGATTAATACAAAAATTTCTTGGGCAATGAAGACTTTTGAACTTTTTTAACCATGATGAACAACAACTTTTTAGGTTTTATAGAAAACAACCTAGTTTATCCATTCAGCCTGTCGGTCATCATCATTTTATGGCAAGATGTTAAGAGACACTACATAACAAGGCCCCTATTTTGACCTTTAAGCCCTTCAGAGCATCCACTCTGTCCCTCGCAGAGATAACTGCCATGTTTTGCGCATCACATTGGCTAAGCATTTTCTGCGGCCTCTTCTCCTATCACATTTGATTTACACATCTTAAAGGCAATAAAAATATTTTCAGTGCTCTTTGTGTTGTACTTTATTGGGGAGGGTCACACCACTGAAAGTGAGGCTAAGTAATTCTACATTTATTTGAACCCCAGAAACTTAGACTTCCAATCTTCAGTTTTTACCTTTGACTGTTAGGCTATTTTAACATCAATACCTTTTAAGTTTCATTGGAGAATGACAATTTTTATTGATTGATCTCTAATTTGCGGCATTTTTAATAATTGCTGGCATAATTTAGATACTCTGGTAACTACAAAATTTGACCCCAAGCCAATTCAAAAAAGTATATGTTCTTCCTACCTTCATCAGACTTTGTCTTTCTTGAGTAGATTGTAGCTGTTTTTACTTCAGGGTCAACTGTTTGAATCTCAGTGAAGTCCAGCACATCTTTTTCATCAGAAGTTTGAGGTTGTTGTAATTCGGTCATGAAAATATTTGCAAAAGAGACTTTATCCACATCGAGATAGGGTTGACCAAAATTCAAGTTGAACTTTGGAATTGATTCATCGACAGATTGATTTTCAATAATTTCAAAACTGCTCAAGTCTCTGGACTCTTGAAATTCTCCTAGTTTTTCAGTCAATAAATCATCATAAACTTTTGCCTGTTCCTCATCCTTTGAGGTTTGCTCTTTGTTCAAATCTTCTCCTGGGTTTCCAAAAACTTCTTCAAATGCATTTTTCTCAATATCAGCTCGGCTTGAAGCCAAACAATCTTCCAGTGGAGTCTCATATTCTTCAACAACTAAATCTTCAATGACTTTTTCTTCCACTTTTAATTTTGGTGATCCTTTCTTTTCTCTTCTTACCTCAATTGGAATGAGATTTCTTGATATTTTAGATGATCTGTATGTGTTGGCACTGGAATCAGATTCCTTCAAAGCCTCTAATATCTCATCATCATCTGAACTCATTTCCACAGTTCTTTGATATAATGTGGGAGTGGTACAGTAAGCCTCAGTCTGATGTTGCTCAGATTTCAATGTTGAAGTCATATACTTGATGGGCAATTGGAAGCAATCAGATTCAGGATTATCTGTTTTAACTTCTTCAATTTTTACTGGAGCTTCATGAAATTTTATGTCAATGATCCTGCCAGATTCTGTTGGAGTTGGACCAACTCTTAAGATGGGAATGTTAAAAATTTTGGCATGTTCATTTTCTGACAGTGATGACGGACAACTGAAATCAAGAGACTCTTTGGGCAAGAAAATTGCATTCTCATCCACATCTTCATCTGAAAAAACAAATTTCCCTTTTTCTTCCACGTGTCCAACACATTCTGTCATCACATTTCTGTCACGGATGATATTCTGGTTAGTTTTGATACAAGTCACAATGTTTGGATGTTCTTCTGAGGTCCTTTTTATCTCTATTGTTGTTGAAGAGGACAAATTTTCCCCACCATCTTCTGTTGATCTCCTTACTGAACTGCTTTTTTTTGTCTCCAACGATGCAGAGACACGTTGTTGAGGATCACGTTTTGTTGAAATGTTGTCACAAAAAAAGGCTTGACTTGTTTGTGAAAAACCCATCCTTGAGGTAAATTGTTTTTTCATAGCTTCAGCTCTTACTCTAAACATTTCCTGATGTTTTAAGAAAGTTTCCTCCAAATTATCCATGCTTTCAGGGAAAGAAGATTTTACACCACTCACATTTTCATCCATTTTTTGGACTTGTATTTTGATAACCTTCCATCCTTCATCACCACTTTGAGGCATTTTTTGAGATTCTATAAATTAAAAAATTCAAATGTTTTGAATGACATTGAATTGTTTAAAAGCTAAACAATTGTTTAAACAAGAAAAGAAATAAGAGGCCGACATTTGAAAAGTAAACATTTCAATTAATAGAAGAAATTTTCAAATGCCAAATGCATTTTGAATTTAAAGATCTTTTACCTATATTTTCCAATATAAATAAATAGTGTCAGACAAACACGCACACTTGGCACTCGTGGAATCTATGAATAAAATTTGAAAATTATCTTTACCTGCACTCTTTGTTGTAAAGAATAAGTCATCGCCATCCTCCGCATTTTTGTTCATTTCAATTGAATGTCTTCGCTTGCGAAAAAATGGCAAAGTCGATGAAGATGAAGGAGAAGTTTTAGGCCCCTTATCAATAAAATCTCCTTTTGAATTGAAACTCTTTCCTCTCATTTTCCAAGAATCTCTCCTTCTTATAAAGGTTGATTCCATTTTTGGTGTTGGATTGTCTTCAAATATGAGTCAGAAACAGTTGAGGAAAAATGTAAATAAAAATTTCATGTCTAATGGTTTAAAACTAATTGATAATGAATGATACTGAGGTGGCCTTGAAGTCCCCCAGCTTGCCATATTCAATAGATGAAATCAGAGAGATTAAAGAGATTCTTCAGGTTGTTGTATTGACATAAATGTGGACTATCCCTGAGAGTGTATACGAACAAACCTTTTGCGCTCACAAAAGCAGAATAGCAAAGACCTAGTATAATCGCACGTGTCTCTGAGACAGTAATCTTATGAAATGAAGTCAAAGCAAAATGCTGAGAATACTTTAATGAAGATTAAATGATAAAATCTTACATAACAAAACTTTAAACTATGGCGTGCAAGCCAAATTATTGACATGAGAAGCAGGAGCTCATTGATCATTTGCACTTGGGAATCAAATATGAATAGAAAGGTTGCATTATTAAATTTATGGCAGGTACTCAGATTATGATTTGTTTAAAAATATTTACAGTTCGAGATGATTTTGTATTTGAGCTGAGGTCCTATTAGTAGACACCGTTATAAGGTGAACCATAAATATTGGAACGATCCGATCTCAGTCACACAACCTTAATAACTATTTAATGCACTTAAACTCAAATATCTCAAATTTGACCAAGCAGTTTCACTGCTTTAATTTAATGAATCTTCATGTCAAATTTTAACCCTCTATCTTCAAAACTGTAGGCAGAGATAGTCATAACAAACACGCAAAATTTTATTTTTCCACAATCCCTATATGAATTTCTAAATATCCTCTCTCCGCTTTGCTTTGGTCACTCGGTTTGCTTGCTCCCTTGCTCACTCAGGTTTGATACCACAAAAAGCTTAAATGACTCTGATCCTAGGATCCTAACTTGATAACAGTTGCCTAAACCCAAGGTCCAATCTAGTTTATAAAATTATCACTATAATCTTTAAACTTGTTGAGTACTCGTTTTACTGATTTTTAGTTGTCTTAAACTAATCTATATACAAGTTTTAAATGGTAACAATCAAATATTTTTTTGCTGGAAACTATATCAATTGAATTAGTCGGATTTGTTTATCTGCAAAAAGATATTTTTGGTTATCAAACAAGTAAAACTGGTCCCTGCCAAAAATTACTGTTCACTTAAAAAGATTGTTTTTCAAAAAATGATTAGAAACCTTTTAAAGGTTATTGAAGAGTTCAAGGAAGTTTTTGCATCAAATTATTCTCATCAAATGGGCGTTGGAACAATAGATTTGCAAATCCTATATTCATATTAAAATAATTTTTATTGTTATTATCAAAAGGAGACTTTTTGTCCAATCTGAACAAATGTCAGGCAAAAAAAGTGTTTGCAACACATTGTTTTCTTAAGTTATTCAAATTGTAAGAAAACCAACTATAAAAAGTCACACCTTAATGCTGAAAATGCATTGAGGCCTGAAAAACATTTCTGTATTGAAACTCTTAAATTCAAATATTTCAAATTAATGACATTAAAATATTTGTATTTTTTGTGAAAATTAAGCTAAGTAACAAGCAGATATTGGACTAAATTTTATTTAGGAAAAGAGAATCCTTAAAAAATCTTAAAGTTTTGTTTTCTTTGGTATTTGGGTTTAAACCCCATACCAACTGACTGCCTATTAGCTTCATTTTACTAAAAATATTGAGAGATCTTTTGGGAGGTTGTAAATTGTAAAAAATGTGACAGTAAAATTGTGCAAGATAAGAAAGAATGATAATTTTAGCTGAATGTGATAAAGTTTGCCAAGTCTTTTTTAGTCTCAAATGCAGGGGATTGTAGGAATGTGAGTGTTCTAGGATTTGGGGGATTGTTGAAGTTTTAGTGGGTAGACTTCATTTGTATAAGTCCTGAATTAAACAATCTTCTGAATGCTTGGTAGAAAGTGAATGGATCCCAATTTGTTATCTGAACTAATGTTCAAAGATCTCAACCAATATTTGGATCAGGTTTTTAGCGATAGTATGAGAAATCGTGCCTAACTCAAAATCACCCACTGAGCAATCACTTAATTTACTAAATCACTTACCTACAAAATGACCTTCCCTGGCTATCAAATCACCTAAAGAGAAATCACGTACCTACAAAATTGCCAACCCTACTGAATCACCTAAAGAGACATTGCCTATCTTATAAAATCACCTGAATTGCAAAATTGCCTACCCCTATGCCAACCCCGACACCAATGCCGATGCCAACCCCAACGACAACCACAACCCCAATGCCGACCCCGACCCCAACGACCACCCCCTTTTAACCAAAAGGGAATTTATTGGTTACCTTACCTAACCTAACCTGACCCAACCAACCCCCCAAAGCATGTTCCCCCTTTCTAAAC
>Ga0194133_10008201_pt1 | contig 12271 bp, 11 predicted proteins | sample TA2KigOf40mmetaG_FD_155448 | JGI IMG/M metagenome (GOLD analysis project Ga0194133, IMG submission 155448) | Freshwater microbial communities from Lake Tanganyika, Tanzania - TA2015055 Kigoma Offshore 40m | ecosystem: Environmental > Aquatic > Freshwater > Lake | place: Tanzania: Lake...
TCTGGCTACAAATGAAGTGGCAAGAATTAGTAGATGGGCTACCGAATCGCTCTATCCAACGCTAACAATAATTCTTGATCAACCCGCAGACATCGGTCTTAACCGAAAGAAAAACGCGGACCGGCTAGAGAGTGAGTCAATTGACTTTCATAATCGAGTCAGACAGGAATACCTACAACTAGCCTCCTTCGACCCGGAGAGATATCTCGTAGTTGATGCACGAAAGCCAATCGAGGAGATTCATCTCGAGATAGTCAATAAAGTGAAGGAATTCCTCAACAAGTGAGCGCCCCCGTTTTCAGCTCCCTCGTAGGACAAGAAGCCGCAATAGCCCAACTCGAACGCGCTCTAACCTCAGACGAGACTGGCAACGAAATGACGCATGCCTGGCTCTTTACTGGCCCACCAGGCTCAGGTCGCTCCGTAATAGCCCTCTCATTTGCCGCTGCTCTTGTTTGCGAGAAAAGAGGATGCGGAGAATGTGGCGATTGCAAAACAGCGCTATCAGGCACTCATCAAGATGTAGAGATCATGAAGATCGACGGACTAACAATCAAAGTTGATGAGATAAGGGAAGTTGTTTCGCGCGCCAGTTGGACAACTTCAACTTCAAATTGGCGCGTAATTGTGGTTGAAGATAGCGATCGCATGACCGATTCTGCAGCAAATGCACTTCTTAAATCATTAGAAGAAGCAGGCAGCTCCACAGTTTGGCTGTTATCAGCACCCTCATCTGACGATGTCTTGCCAACGATTCGATCAAGATGCCGCCAAGTCCAACTCAGAATTCCAACCACAACGGATATAAAGGACTTCCTAATCTCAATCCTTCACTCAACACCTGAAGAGGCGGAGCAAGCTGCGAGGATTTCACAAGGCCATATCGGCAAAGCGCGCGCCTTCATAAGAGATAAGAGCCTAAGAGACTTACGGAGAATCATTTTTGAGATTCTGCTTAAGGCAACAACTGAATCTAAAGCGATTTCTGCTGCCTCAAAAATTCTTGATTTGGCTGAAGAACGAGTTGCTGCCAAACTGACAGAAGAACTAGAAAAAGAGATTCAAGAAGCAAAGAACATCTACCAAGGCACCTCCAGAGGGCTTATAACGGGCGGATCAAAGGTGCTAAAAGAGTTAGAACGCGATCAGAAACTCAAGACAACCAGAGCAATAAAGGATGAAGTCGATAGTTATCTCCTTGATTACAGTAGCTTCATACGAGACTGCCTACTAGTTAACGGACCGTGGATAAACGCAGAACTATCAGAACAAATCAAAACTTTCCAATCAAGGAAAAGTGAAGAAGACCTATCGCAACTTCTAACCCTTATATCCAACGCCCGTGCAAAGCTAGCCACCAACGCATCCCAATCTCTAGTCTTAGAGACCCTGTTTCTATCCTTTGTGCAGAGCAAGAGTGGTAATTAGCACCCTAATTTGTAGGGCAGAATTCCACTATGCCTTTCCGCCTAGACCATATTTCTTACGCCACTTCCCATGATCAACTAGTAGACGTAGTTCAAAGACTTGGATCGAGAATTGGTTCTGCATTTATAGATGGCGGAATTCATCCAGGATTCGGAACACGAAATTTCACACTTCCACTAAAGAACGGTCACTACCTGGAAGTTGTCTGTCCACTAGACCACCCCGCTGCTGAAGATTCAGCATTTGGTAAGGCGGTCACCACTCGTGCAAACGAAGGGGGAGGTTGGATGAGTTGGGTAGTGTCAACCAACGACATTTCTCCAGTGGAAAAACGACTCGGCAGAGGATCTGTCGAGGGCTCCCGTAAGCGCCCAGATGGAACTGAGTTGAAATGGAAACAATTAGGAGTCCTAGGAACGATCAAAGATTCCCAACTACCATTCTTCATCGAATGGCTCTCTCAAGATCATCCATCACTTGATGGTAAGGCAACCGCAGAAATTAAACAGATTGATATTTCTGGAGATGAAAAAACGATTGAAACTTGGCTTGGCTCCAATCCAAGAGGAGCTTTCAAAGATGTCGAAGTTCATTACTTAGATGCCTCTAACTTCGAAGGTGAAACCGGAATAATCTCAGTCACCATCTCAACCCCAAGTGGAGATGTCGTTCTAGACTAAGTCGCGTTCAATTCCCTCCGCCGCCCTAGCTCAGTCGGTAGAGCGTCGCTCTCGTAAAGCGAAGGTCGCGGGTTCGATTCCCGCGGGCGGCTCAATTAGATTATCTACGTCGTTTCAAGTTTACCCATCCAATAAGCAACTTCTTTGAGACCGTTGAACTCAATGGACGTCCCTAACCCGTGAAGGAGTAAGAAATGGCAAAGACACGGATAAACGATGAAGGAACCATGGGATTCGTAGTATTTGAAAAGCGATTCAGAGCGCCGTACCAAGCAGGTGGTAATAGTCGAACCATAAGCGGCAAAACCAGGCGCGAAGTTGAGCCTAAAGTCCGTGACGCTCTGGCAAAGCGTGAAATGAATACCTTAGAGAAGTCCAGGAAAGACTCCGATACGGTTGAAGACTTCCCACTCTTTTGGGTAAGTGCAAAAAACTCCTGGTTGGCAGTTCAAGATATTAGAAAGAGTTAACCTGGATATCAGAAAATTAGTTATTGCAGAAATTTGGTCTGTGAAACTTTGAGACTTCACCGCGGAGACTATTGAACGCGCATAATTAAACATTATGAAAAAAGGGTGCTTTTAAACAAAATTGGCGGAGACTATGGAGGCTTTCGCCAAATGGTCATTAGGATTGGGGTGTGGAATGCGATCGCTTGGCTGAGCTCAAAGCACACTCAACTAAGGTAGGCTTAAACCCCGATTTAGTTCAAGCCTCCGGGGGAAATACTTCTTGGAAGTCGAACAAAACGGTGTGGGTGAAGGGGTCTGGGAAAAGATTAAAGGATGCGGTTTCTGAGGACATTTTCTCATCAATCAACTACGCAGATTTGACTCAAGATGAGGTGCTCGCTTGCGAGGACTTTTCAGATCTGAGTTTGAATGACATCTCCCCTTCCATTGAAGCAAATTTTCATGTTTTTCTAAAGTCTAACTTTGTAACACATTTGCACTCACTTGGCTCAATTGCTATCGGTGTTGCTACAAGAAATTATGAATATAGAAATCTGAATCACGAAGTCCGCTTTGTTCCATATGCACGCCCAGGCGTTGAATTGGTAAATGCGATTTATAGAACAGAAGGCTTTGCAGACAATATTTTAATTCTTCAAAATCATGGCGTTATTTTCTCTGGTCAAGAAGTTTTGAAGATTGAGAACAAAATTGAAAAACTCGAAAGAGACGTCCATGAGTACTTCGAAAAAATTCCTAAAAGCGATTCTTTCCCAGGTTGGATTGAGATTTTGACTTCTGGTGTTTTAACGCCCGACGAAGCCGTATTTCTTGGAGCAAAACCTTTTGTGAAGTCAGAGGAACCCTTGACAAATTCCGTTGGAATCAATTCGAATGGCGAGCTATTTTTTCCAGTTGAATTTTCCAGAGATCGAATTGACTTAGCGAAATTTTACATGCGGGCTGCAAAGCTAATTGAAAGAAAAACGCATGTGAATTATTTGCCCACAAAGGAAGTGCATGAACTCCTAGGTTGGGACAAAGAGCAAATTAGAATTGCAATGGCCAAGTGATGCAACTCGTAATTCCAATGTCTGGAGTCGGCCAGAGATTTAAAAACGCAGGTTACTCTCTACCTAAACCATTCATACAAATATCTGGAAAGCCCATAATCCAACATGTCGTAGAAATGTTCCCTGGAGTTGAGGATGTTCTATTCATTGTAAATAAGGAACACTTTAATGATTTGAATCTGAATCTAAAGGGTCGATTATTAGAAACTGCACCTAATGCAGAAATTGTAGTTATCGATAATCATAAATTTGGACCAGCATGGGCGATCAATCAAGCCAAGGACTTCATAAAGCGGGAAGTTCCAGTTGTGGTAAATTATTGCGATTTTGCGTGCATTTGGAACTTCTCCGAATTCAGAGAGAAATTACATTCTGGGATTGATGGACTCATTGCCACGTATTCGGGTTTTCACCCACATATGTTAAGAAATGCGCAGTATGCATACTTGAAAATGGATGAATCTGAAAACTTGGTTCAGATACAAGAGAAGCATCCATTCACATCTGAGCCAATGTCGGAGCCCGCCTCCTCAGGTACCTATGGTTTTGGAACGGGTCAAATGCTTTTGGATGCTGTTGACTCACAAATCGTAAATGATGATTCCTACAACAACGAGTTTTATTCGAGCTTAACTTTTAAGAATATGATTTCGTTAGGAAAAATCGTTAAGAAATTTGAGATTGATAGATTTTTTCAATGGGGCACCCCAGAAGACTTTGAAGATTTCAAAAGGCAAAAAGACTTCTTTACTTTTATGTACAACCAGAAGGAAAGATTTCTAAATTCAACAAGATTAGAGATTCTAGCTGCTGGAATAGGCAAGCGATTCGTAGATACCGGATACTCAACTCCAAAACCTTTTTTACCACTTGGAGATTCGTATTTGATGCAGAAAGCTATCGAGTCTCTAGGTAAGCCAAATCACTCGATCGGCATTCTCCTTCAGGATAGTTGTGAGATACCTGATAGCGTGATTGATCAATTAAGAGAAAGCAAAGTGGAAATACGCCGAGTATCAGGACTAACTCAGGGTCAAGCCGAATCCGCCGCAATTGCTCTCAAGTCTGATGAAAAAGGTAGTTGCGTTGTAGGAACTTGTGATTCACTAGTATTTCCTATTTCCGATACTAATCTGAGAACTCAAAAACAAACAATGGGCGTTTGGGTGAATGAACCTTCGAACTTTGCAATCTCCCACCCAGATCAGTTTGGATGGGTCACTCTAAATTCTGCTCATGAAGTTACGAAATCCTGGGTTAAAGTGGCTCCGGATACCGATGATAAGGTTTTCCTAATTTCAGGTACATTCTTCTTTGGTGATGACAAAGAAGCAGTGTCCCTTATTGAGTCTTTTCTCCAGACAAACATCTTGATTAATGGGGAGTATTACTTAGACTCAGTCCTAGCGTTTGCAAAAGAAGCAGGGTGGAAAATTATTGGGTTCAAACCGGAATGGTGTATCAGTTTAGGAACTCCCGAAGAGTATGAAACATACAGATATTGGGAGTCTGTTTTTCAGATTAGAAAAGATTTATTGATAAATGATTAAACTTCAAATTGTTATTCCTTGCTTTAATGAAGGTCCAAGTCTCAATCGGCTTTTGGACGAATGCCTACATGTGGTTAAAGATTCGCAGGAAATCCAATTTATTGTTGTAAACAACGGATCCAATGATGAGACTAGTCAAATAATCAGTTCAAAAGCGGGCATAAATCCAAACATTATCTTCGTAACATTAGATGAAAATCAAGGCTATGGCGGTGGAATAATTGCAGGACTTGAGAGAACCTCAAGCGAGTTTGTCGGTTGGACTCATGCTGATGCTCAGACACCGCTTGTTGATTGTGTAATTGGTTGCTCTATTCTCAATTCCGGATTTGACTTCGTAAAGGGAAGAAGAAAAGGCAGACGACTAGATGAAAGATTCTTTTCTTTCGGAATGGGACTATTAATGAGCATTCTTTTCAGACGATCCCTAATGGAAATTAATGCCCAACCCACGCTTTTCAAGAAAGAATTTCTAGCTGATTGGTCCAGTCCACCAAAAGATTTTTCCCTTGACCTTTATGCTCTAATCATGGCCAGGAAACATGGATTGAAGATTGCAAGGTTCAAGGTGCATTTCCTCCCGAGAGTCTACGGACACTCCAAGTGGAATCTTGGGCTTAACTCTCGTATAAGATTCATTAGGCGCACATTGAATTACGCATTTAATCTGCGAGGAAAAATATCATGAAAATTTTTCACCACAGAATAAACACTTCTCCGCAGCTTGTTGAAATACCATCAGGCGATGGAGTAGAAATTGATATTCGTAGCAACGGGCGGGATGTCATTCTAGAACATGACCCCTTTAAGGACGGTGAATTATTTACTGAGTGGCTCAAGCACTGGCAAGGTCAAAGCCTAATTCTTAACATTAAAGAGGAGGGAATCGAAGAGAGAACACTTGAAGTGCTGAACGCTTATCCGAATCTGGAATATTTCTTTTTAGATCAGAGCTTTCCATTCTTGGTGCGGACCATAAATGGTGGCAACAAAAAGACGGCTGTCCGGGCAAGTGATTTAGAGTCAGTAGACACAGCGTTATTGATGAATTGCGATTGGGCTTGGATTGATTGCTTTCTCGGAGATTGGAACTTTCTCCCGGGTGTTGTTAGAAGATTACAAGATAACGGAAAGAAAATTTGCTTAGTGTCGCCTGAGCTCGTTCGAAACGATTCATTTAATGAATTGCAAGTACTCCAAGATATTTTGAAAGATAACAATTTATTCGTGCATGGTGTTTGTACAAAACTTAAACCGTTTTGGGCTCATAATGATTTTTAAAAATAGAGTGAAGTGGCTAACGTCACGCGGCATCTTTGTTATTCTCTTCGCACCAACTGTTCAAAATCAGCTATTTGCGCCTTTTTTAGGGCAAGAGCATGTCAACTTTTTCGATCCATGGACGAGTTGGCTGGACTCTGAAGGTAGATCTGATGCATTTCCATACGGACCTGTTATGTATGCATTTTTTTCTCTTGTTCCAATGATTCTCTTTGCGTTCCAAGAAATATTCAAAACAATGGATGTGCTAGCCGCGGCGTCGATTCTTATAACTCTTTTGCTTTTGTTGGTTGATTTTTATTTGACAAATAAGATTCTTAAGGAACTAAGAGACAAGGAGTGGGTTTCGAATGCTCTTCTATTTAGCCCGTTACTTCTATACGGCACGTACGTCTTGGGTATGAATGACTTGTTACCAGCGCTCTTCATTTTTCTCATGGGTTGCGAAATAACAAAAAATCGTTGGGGCAGAATGGGTCTTTACTTTGGAATAACAGTGTGTCTCAAAATAGGACTCATCGTAATCCTTCCATTTGTCGTGATTTACTTGATTGGGATGCAGAACCCTAAACAGATAGTCGCTTTTGCTAAAGGATTTGTGCCTCTTCTCCTCCTTTCATTATTGCCATCGACGTGGTCTTCCGGCTACATGGAAATGGTTCTTAGGAGTCCTGAATTTATGAGAGCGCTCGACTTTTCAATCAAATTCGGAGTGCTAAGCATTTACCTTCTACCTGTCGGATACTTTGCAATTTTGCTAGCTTTTTGGTCGCTTCGAAGAACCTCACAACTGCATTTATTGACTTTTGTTTCAATTAGTTTAATGACTATAGCTACCTTACAAGTTCGCTCAGCTGGTTGGTTTTTATGGGGATTATTTTTGTCCACCCACTTGGTAAGGAAGATAAGAAATCGAATACTTTTCCTATTTTACGTTTGGCAGTCAACAACGGTCGTCTTCTACCTCTACAAAAGTAATCTAATTGAATTTCGCCTGTTTAATAATCTTAGCTGGATTGCAAACGAGAGTATTTTATCTTTGCTATTTACTGTAAATCTCACGCTCAGCACTTTATTGATATATAAATTGTTATATGAAGCCAGCAATATTCTTGACCCTTATTCCCTTGATAAGAGACCACTCTCAATCGCCATAGCAGGAGACAGCGGTGTCGGTAAAGATACCGTTTGTATTGGTCTAAGCAATATTTTGAATAACGATTCGATTTCTTACATTCTTGGCGATGACTATCATTTAGAAGAGCGAAAGGGACTTATCTGGAATAAAAGAACACATCTTGACGCAAGTGCAAATGAATTATCTAGGTTTAATCGAGATATAGGACTTATTCTGAGGCGAAAACCTGTCTCTGCGCGGCATTATGATCATGGGACTGGAAAATTCACGCCCGTAAGAATGATTCGGCCCAGAGATTTTCTCTTGGTCAACGGATTACATGCACTAACAGTTCCAGAGGTAAAGTCTTTCGACCTGAAGGTATTCATGAAAATGGAAGAGTCTCTAAGGATAAAGCTAAAGGTGCAACGAGATGTACAAATGCGAGGTCATTCCAATGAATCGAGTGTGCGGGCAAGTATTGCTAGACGTAAAATTGATGCAAGGAAATATGTTGACAGTCAATCCGATTTAGCTGACTTAGTTATAGAAACAATGTTTCGTAGTCAACTAAGACCATCATCTGTCTACTTCCATATCCAAGCGAAGGAAGTTGCCCTGCTGTTTGATTTTCATAAAGTACTACAATCAATCAACCCCGAGGTTTCTTGGTTTGTAAATTTGCCATTAGGAGCAAATGTACTTGTGCTCAATCCGCAAACATACACAAAACATCATCATGAGCTCCTTCTCAAGGAGTCCATACCAAACTTTTCAGACTTGGTGCCAATTTCAGATTTTGCAATAGTTCCTGGTTCAATAGTGGCTTCATTATGCTTGTTTCTTGCTGCAAAACGTAGGGAATACATAAATGTCAGATAAGTACTTTTTCTTTGACTTGGATAACACTTTGTATGATTACGAAAGAGCTCATCTCCCGGCCCAGGATGCTTTAGTTGAATTCCTTAGTTCACAGTTAAAATTGAAACCAAAGAAAGTTTTGAGCGGGTTGGAAACAGCCCGTTTATCCGTAAAGGAACGCTTAGGCAGTACCGCTAGTTCACACAGCCGATTGCTTTATATTTCAGAGTATCTTAGAAAACTAGAATGTCTGTCCCAGATTGAACTAACATTGTCGGGAGAGTCCATCTACTGGAACACTTATTTGAGCGAAATGAGGCTTTTTGACAAAGCACACGATTTTCTGCTCATGACTAGGAGTTGTGGTTACGTCAATGCGCTTGTGACGGACTTGACTACTTCAATCCAAATGCGAAAGTTGAGGTATTTAGGTCTGGATACGGCTTTCGACCTAGTAGTAACTTCAGAGGAGGCGGGCGGAGATAAGTCGACAGGAATACCAGAACTTTTTTTGAAAGACTTAATTGGTGAAGTGGAGGGTTTTTCCATAGGGGATTTGGACACCGATCATATTTTTCCAAATAGCACCGTTTTCTTCAAGAAGGTTGCTCGCAAGTCGAGCAAAGTTAATGAATTTAGCAGTTTTGTTTCACTACAGAATAAGCTGTTTCCAAACCCGAAGTAGTTTATATAGAGAATCTGGAGTACTAGCAAATGTATAAAGTGTCGAGTTTAATTGTTGATTTAGTGCTTAGCTTTTGGCAACGAATTCCAGGTCCAGTAATTCACAATTTAGAGAAGGCTCGGGCTCTAAAAAAACTTTTTTGGCATTTAAATGTTGACGGGATTTCTGGTGCCTATCTAGAGTTTGGGGTAGCACACGGTCATTCAATGAGATCTGCTCAAATTGCAGAGACTACGTCATACTCTAAAAAGCTTGGAATCATGAGAATTAGACGTAATTTATATGGTTTTGACACTTTTGATAGATTTATAGGCGATGCCGTCATTGATGATCACCCCACTTGGAAGGGCGACCTATTCAATGTGCCTCTTGAGAAAGTAAGAAGGCGATTTCGTAACGCAAAGAATGTGAAATTCTCCAAATTGGATGTTAATACTCTAGTCTCACATAAGGAAATAGGTTACCAGTATTTCGGAATACAGGAAAAAGCGAGCATAATACTTTTTGATATGGATTTATATCAACCAACTAGATCAGCTCTAGAATGGTCAGTTGGGTTGCTTCAACAAGGAACATTTCTTGTTTTTGATGAATATTTTGCGTTTGCTGGGGATCAACAAAAAGGCGAGGCAAGGGCATTGAAAGAATTCTTAGACAAACACCCTGAGGTTTCAGTTCGAGAATTCGATAATTATGGGGCAGGCGGTAGAATCTTCATCGTCGATATGCACTAATACACAAAGGAAATTGGAAAAAGATGAAATTGAGTTTCGAGAGTTTGTAAGAGTTGTGTGTAATTACCACTCATCGTTTGAACTCTTGTGCTTACGTTGATCTCTTAATGTTGGCGTGTCTTAGAAAATTCGGTTCTTAACTCAGCCACTACGTCTCCGATACTTTCACTGCCATGACTTTCTATGTCTAGATTTGCTAGCAACTCCGCCCAATTTTTGGTATGCGATTTGAGGTTTTTAGCTTCAATAGTTAGTGGACTACACCGCACACAATGGTGTATCCAAGACCTGAGCAAAGGAGTCGAAACATGTCGTCGGCTATTTCAATTCTGATTAATTCAATAGGGAGCCACTTCGACTCAATCTTGGTTCGCACCGCCCCGGACTGAGGATTTACAAGCAACTTCCCTGTCTACATCTAGGGTACTAACTTCGGCGAGAGTGGCGTGAGCCCCTTCAAAGAATAAGAAACTTACTTGGGTGAAAGGTAAGTCATCTTTAGTGGTAACAGGTTCCAATCTCAAGTGCCTTGTGGGATATAGGAAGAAGTAACAAATCTATCCTGTCATTATCCAAATTACCGAAGAAGTAATGACCGCATGTAGGCAGCACCTGGTAAGTAGAAGTAACTGGTTGTTTGGAAGCAGAAAGACCAAGTAGACAGGAATCTGTATCGACTGCTGGACTGACATGGATTTCGTTGGCGCATAAAGCTTTCGAGCTAAGGAGGGGATTCTGCACTCATGGGATTAATAAATGAATTAGGAGATTTTATGGCCATTGCAAGTCTCTTGGCTATTCCATTAGCGCTGTTCGCCGATACTTCAACAGGCGATAACGCATATACAGTTTTCGATGCATTCTTTGCATGGATATTCTTCACCGTATTGTTTGTATTTTTTAGATGAAGTTATCGTTAACCCCCCACCCTTAAGCGATTGAGATTACAGAACCCAATCAGGTGGCATGCTCAGTCCTGACAACAAACATGAGGCAGTAGCCCCTCGGCCATTAGAACCTTTGGATGCAAGTATGGATGCAACACAAGGGTCTAAGGGCGCACACAGGCGACCAAATAGCACCCGGACTGTTAGTGGATTTAGCGATAATGAACACAGTGAGTCAATGGTGGATTGTAGGTCTGAGAACTCATAAAGCGAAGGTCGCGGGTTCGATTCCCGCGGGCGGCTCCGTAGAATGAACTGAAAAGTCAAATCTCTACTTTTAGACTGACTCGGTTGGAGATTTGACACAGCTGTAAGTAATTTCTTGCCAAAGACTGTTTAGGTCATGTCGAATCATTTTATACAGATATTAGCTATTGCAATTCCGAGGCTCATCTAATTCTATTGTTCCCATCTGCAACAAAAAAATTATCAGCAATACTTAGATGGCACATAATGTCAGCCTACCGGTTGATGCAACAGAAACATTAGTGAGCGAGTTAACCAGATCAAGGCTTACTTTTGAGAAAAATATCAAGTACTCTGTAATCATGTTTTGCAATTTTTTTCCAAAAAGGACTCCACAATTGAGGCAATTTTCGAGGATTGTAATTTGAATTTTTAACGAGAAAAGAAGCAAGTAATGATTCAGAAACTTCACTCAAACTATCCACATATAGAATCGGCAAATTCAGATAACTAAGCGACTGAGACCATTTAGTACGAATGACAACTGGAAAGTTGCCTTGATAAAGAGTTTCCCAAAGCCTGTGATTATCGTAACCATTTCCCTCTAAACACAAAACAAATCTAAATCCTCGAGCTAAATCAAAATATTGCCTTTCAGGTACAAGCTCTGTCTTGACATCAAAATATTTACTGGTCTTACAATAAAGGATTGACTCTAGTCTTACTGGATTTGTAGCTGACATAGGTGGAACCAAAATTTGATTTTCAATTCTACAGCCGGACGCATCAGCGCGATAAAATTTTCGAAGTCCCGATCTACCTAGGCTTATGTTCTCGAGACCGATGGGAAGTGTATAAAAACGATTTGAATCAGATATAGAGGAATTCTGGGCAAACCAAAGTTTGATGGCCTCTGGAATTGCCGGAATGTAATCAAAATTCCTGTCGCTGTGACCAGTAAAGAGAACGCTCCTCGCAATTACCCCATCGGTCTTATCTAGAAAATCCTCCAGCAAGTCAGACTGGACAAAAAAGGACTTAGATTTCGCAATACTTCTTCTATGTAATCTCTTGAGAGAAGTTTTTGAAAGAATCGAAGTATCGACGATAGAAGCTATGGTCTCGCTGGATAGAAATGGCTTATTAGTCGAGAACTTGTAGCGTGCTTGACGTGCCTTAATGGCGAAAAATCTCTTGTGACTAAAAACTAAAGGTTTAAACACGGCATAATCATTACAGTGCTCAGGCGAATGAAAGTGTGCTGATTCTTTACACAT
>Ga0194133_10008203_pt1 | contig 12269 bp, 9 predicted proteins | sample TA2KigOf40mmetaG_FD_155448 | JGI IMG/M metagenome (GOLD analysis project Ga0194133, IMG submission 155448) | Freshwater microbial communities from Lake Tanganyika, Tanzania - TA2015055 Kigoma Offshore 40m | ecosystem: Environmental > Aquatic > Freshwater > Lake | place: Tanzania: Lake Tanganyika...
TGTAAAATTCTTTTTTTTTCATTATGAAGTGCCATTCTTCCTATTGTGTGTGGGTCAGGTTGTGATTGAAGTGAATGCATGGCTGTGCGTCTGTGTTTGAATATGGACCAAGCGTGTGTGTGTGTGTGTTGATGTATCTATGGAGAGGAGAGGGTCGCACAGCCCAATGAGAGGGAGCAAACACAGGAGTGTCGACTGACATTCTTCTTTGCTTTTGCATCATGAAAACAATCGGCACCAAAACTGGCTATCGATTTTTTGGATAACTTTACCAAGAAAGAAGGGGTTGGCAGTCCGTCCAAGAGGCAAGAGATGAAACCTGGATGAGTTCGTTTTAACGCGAAAGTGGAAAAAAAATTCGAACAAAAGATCAAGAGGAAAAAATTAATTTTTCTTTGCAATATATCGAAACACCTTCCTTGATGATAATGAAAAAAATCGAGGAAAAAAGACCAGAGTTAACATTTTTTTGTAAAAGCATCTTAGAATTGTTTTACCCAAAGTGGTAAAATAATAGCCAAAGGGATATTCAAGTTGGTTTCATTATTGGGCGTAAAGTAACTTGTTTTTTTTGTGCTTTCAAAATGATTGTTCCGATCGATAACTTCAACTTATTACTCGACAATTGCAAAAATATTTTCGAAGACAGTTGGATACGTTTTCTGACATTCACTCACTTTCACTCTAAACGTCTAGCATAAAACAGTCGCCCAAGCAGAAACTCTTACTCTTGAACATTAATGAAGCAAAGTAGATCAAATTTGAACGAACGACGCTTTTTTTAAATTATGAATGGTGCAAAAGTGTTCAAAAATAATTCTTATAAAATAGACGACAAAGTAAGAATTTGTTTTAAAAGTATGACTTACCGGCGACATTAGATCAGGTGGATGACCCATTCCTGGGCCGCCAGGGGGCATACCAGGTCCCATTGGACCAGGGCCCCATTGACCAGCTGGAGGTATGGGCGGCAACTGTTGTTGCAACGAATGAAGCCGTCCTTGCAGGTCTTTGATCTGCAGAAAAATAACAACTATTTGGTAAATACGAACGATGCAGAAATTAATTTGCCAAGCTTTACCTGCTGCTGCACTTGTGAGTTCTGCGGCTGGGAAAATAAATGGTTTAACTGCTGGTGAATGTGTTGAATTTCCATTTGAATCGGGTGAGGCGGGCGCATCATTCCCTGGGGTCCCATAGGCATTCTCATTCCTGGATGCATGGGCATTGGCCCCATACCAGGTCGCATCATCCCCATAGGACCATCCATGGGATGCCCCGGCATTCGCATCATGTGCGGATCGGGTCCCATATGACCATCTGGTCTGCTAGGCATTGGACCGTTCGGTGTCATGGTCATATTAGGTGGCTGAGGTCCATAGGGACCCGGAGGCATTCCCATAACAGGATGTGGAGGCATCCTAGGCCCATATCCTGGACCCATTGGGTAACTACTGTTTAAAGGTGTCATAGGTGGAGGCATTCCTTGGGGCTGACTACTTGTAGTGACTGGGACAGGAGCAACACTCAAATGATTTGGTGGCAACTCTTTAATCTGATCTTGTGCGCTAGTTACAGTCAATGAGCTTTTTTCCATCACAGATTTTGCAGAATCGTTTTGGTCACAGTTTTTCACAACATCCCCATCGCTAATCAATTTTTTCTCACTAGCACTTGTATTTTCAGCATCAACACTACTATCAGGTTTCTCTTGAGACTCTGTATCGTTATGTAGAGAGGATTTGGGACTTGTCGTTGAACTTGGTTCTTCAGGCTTGATGTTGCTACTTGATGGTTCACTCACATCACATTTTATTTTATCTGCCTCACTTGGAGCTGTGTCTCTATATTCTGACTTGTATTCGTCCTCTTCCAACTTGGGAGTGACTACCATTGTGTCTCGATCCGGTTGCGTGGTGGCATCGGATATTGGCACTGGCTGGGATGACACTTGCGTCTCAAGAAGACTTGAAGAATCCTGAAAATCAGATAATTAAATCTTTTAAAATAAGGTTCTGGTTCGCATTTAGAGTGTGTTTGAAGTTTCGCTTACTTGAGTGTCGCTTGTTTCGGTCAACCTGGAAATTTCGGCTGCTAAATCATCTTTTAGCACATTCTGTGAGCTAAGGCCTGTGGGTGACATGGATGGGAACAAAGATTCACTTGATCCTCGGGGCATTTTGTCTTCTGCTAAACGACCTTGATCATATCCTTGATGTTGAGGTGAAATCTGAAGGGGAGCTTGATGCTGGTGAGATTGTTGTTGATGAGAAGTCTGGTTTGGTTGAGGAGTTTTTTGATGCTGTTGGCCAGACATTCCCTGAGATTGCCCCATGATGTTATTCGCCATGGTTGTCTGGGGTTGTTGGGTGGGATATTGGTTAGACAACATGTGTGGAGGCATTGGATGGTAACCTTGGGGCATCATTTGTGCATTAGGCCCTGGAACACCCATGGGCGGTGCTCTTGAAGAACTCATAGGGTGCTGCTGCATGCTCGGATGGGGTGGCATCATCCGCATACCCTGTTGATTCCCTGGTCCCATATACATTCCTGGATGCATTCCCGGGTGACCCATCATTGTCTGATCCATCATTCCAGGATGCATACCAGGATGGGGGCTCATTGGCACAGCACCAGGACCCATGTGCATCATGCCCGGTTGACCTTGACCTTTTGAGGACTGGTCCTTACCTGAATGAGATCTAGGCCTGCAAAATAAAGTTTCGTTAGCGCTTACGTCAACACATCTTCATTTGGCTATTTCATCTTACCTTGAGTTTGGTTGTTGCGGCTGCGACTGCTGCCATTGTTGAGGAGACTGCGAAGTGGATTGGCCTCTCATTGAGGGAGATTTCGGAGTTTTGGGGTTCTGCTGGAGCTGTGAATTGTCCTTCGTTCCTGGCATTACCATTTGTTCAAGTTGTTGTAAGCTACTATTTCCTTGAGTGCCACCCCCACTTCCAGACGTGTGCATCCCCTTACTTGCAGATCCTGGAACAGGGGACGCACTTGATGCAGGGCTCATAGGTCTGGGTGACATTCCAGGAGACATGGATGGCTGAGAGCTTGGATGCTGGGGAGAAGGAAAAGTACCTCTGTAAACTGAGGGCCCTGTTGGACCTTGTCCAGGTCCGATTGACCCAGGTGGTGGTTGCGTGGTTGCTCCTGACTGATTTGGCATTTGTGGAGGAATTTGAGAATGCATTTGCTGCTGCTGCATAGCTTGCTGATGAGAACGAGACTGAGATGAGGTACGACTCTGCTGCTGTGATTGTTGGGGAGGGGGGCCGGGCTGGGGCATACCCTGTCTAGAATAGTCTGGCAAACTGGAAGGAAACTGCTGCGAAGAGGGCTTCGGTGGTTGTTGTTGCTGCTGTTGCTGAGGATAGGAGTGGTACGGGCCCATACCCGAATTAGATGGCATTTGAGTCTGACTTGATCGTGGCATGGGAGCACCACTTGTGGCATAAGGGCCACCAGCTGACATTTGTGAATTAGAATAATGTTGGCTCTGATTGGACGGGTAACCCATGAGTTGTTGCTGCTGGCTCATGTTTTGGTCTGACGGATTGGGGAAGTTTGGATGCTGCTGCCTGAAACCCGGACTTGCTTGTGGAGGGCCGTTTGGTATTCCTGGACCACCAGGTCTGTACTGCTGTTGCATAGAGTATGCACTTTGACCCCAACCTGCATTTGCTTGAGACATCATCTGGTTTTGGTCCATTCCGTACATTGACTGGGCCCCTTGCTGTTGGTAACCGGGATATTGCCCAGCTGGTCCCATTCCACCTAACATTTGAGACCCACCAGGGCCCGCAGGATAGCCACCCATACGAATATTGGGATTGGCAGGGCCTAAAAACAATTCAAACAGTTATTATTGACCAGTGAAAATGACCTTTTTAGTGACAATTTTTACCTGGATATCCAGATGGCTGGCTCCCCGCATTTCCATAATAGGGTTGATTTTGACCCGGCTGACCTGTTGGCACTCCCCCGGGGGGATTTGGACCTCTGTATTGGCTATACTGGTCCGGATACCCTGACACTTTAAGTTGAGGATTAGTTCCATACTGTTGACCATATTGCGGACCTCCAGCCATCATCGCGTTTGGATCGCCATCGCGGCCGTCAGAAAGACCTGGTTCATAAAAATTGCCATCCACATACTTTTTTTTAAATCGCAAAAGAGATTTAGCGTACCTTGTCCAGCGCTTGTAAAGCTGGAAAAGTCTCCAAGACCCTCGAGCCCGCTTAAATCGTCGCTGAACAGGTCGGTGAAGTTTTCCATGGTTTCGGGAAAGGACCGCCTGAAAACGACAAGGTTTAATCTCAGAGACTTAACTAGCGCCGAGGAAGCACTTTTAGCACAAGAGAGTGTGACACGCGTACAAGAAACAAAATTCGGATCTATTTTACCTGGCAAATTAATTAAAATAATAGTTCGTCGATTGATGAAGTGTGCATGTTTAGTTTAGCCTCTCCTATTAAAAAATATCCAAAGTCGTCAGAGGACTGAGACGAAATTTTCTCAACATCAAGACTTAATTACAAGCTCGAACCTAAAACGTAGAAAAATTGACGATTTGAAGCATTATATTACTTCTCTCTTTCGATTGCTTATTAAAACTACATGCCACAAAAAAATTAATTCTCGTTTACACTTGTGAATACGGTTGCTGCAGAAATTAGTCTATTGTTTGGCTGTGCATTGGGAATTAATGCTTTAGAAACAAGATTCGTTTAGGTGCATGGTTATAGTACACAAAAGCTTTACGACGGGGTCGGGGTGAGAACATCACAAAAAAGAGCTCACGTAACTCTTTGTCACATACAGGGAACAAACTCGTAAAAGACCAGAAAATATAAGGATCAGTACAGAAGGTGCGACGTTTCCAAAGACGATGTTGATGACACCACGATGTTTAGCAAGGGGAAAAGCCATACGCTTATGAGTTTTATTTTGGTTCTCCATAAGGTACGGTTTTCCCCCTGCCACCCATCGACCTGATTTTCTTCCTTCCGCCTCGGCATCTGCCTCTTCTGTCGCATCATTTAAATACATACAACATTTGACAAAAAGTGTAACACAATTGTTGAAAAACGAGTTCAGGAGAGAGGTTTTACACGGAGGCAGGGTGCACCGGCTAGTCGGGTAAACCGTAAACGCCGGCAGCTCGAGTCACAAGAATTGTAAACAAGCCACTTACGTTTTAAAAAAAGCCATTGAACATTAAAATCTTCATTTTGCAACTGGGTTGATCTCTTTAAACATTTTCTTTTACACCAAAAAGCTCGTTTTGCCACATTTCAACGGAGCAACACGTCCAAAGGTTGGCATTTTGGGAGTTCGAGCATTTCTCTTGAAATAAAGTAGCCAGCGCCGCAAATCTGGCCTTTAAAAAATCTAAGTGGGGTCTTTGGCACCGGGTTGCGGCGCTTTAGATTTTTCTTGGACCACGACGAACAACCAACACTCAGCTTTCGGCACGAAGCAAAGCCAAGCAGTGGCCGCGGCTACGGCAATGGCCGTTCTTTCGGTCCGGAGACGGGAAAAGTACAAAACAAAAATACTCGGTCAAGGGATTTTTCGAAGCCGAATGCACTTCACTACGTCAATAATAGTTTAAATTGGAATTTAACTCTAAACTTACCGTATAATACTACATTTTGTGAGAAAAACTGGGCAAGAAAGAGGACGCTGGGTCTCTCGCACGATCACCGTGCACACTAGAGGGCTAAAGCAATAACAGAACAGCTCGGGAAGCAGAAGGAAAAAACTCATTGACGAAAACGGAACGCCGATAGGTTCGGAGGATCTCTTTTTCTGAGAGAAACCGACCAATCAGGAAACTCCCCTTCGCTGAGCCGCCTGCCCGCCGCCGCGCACCTCTCTCAGCCAGCCCAAGCGCGACGCTATGCCGGCTCGAAAAATCGAAGGGGAAAGAGAAGTAGCGAACGTTCAAAACGCATCCCCAACGGGTACCGAGTTGAGAAGGACGAACCCTTGTTTTCAACAGCCTCTGCGTTCTGAGGGAAGAGGTGGGCAAAAAATGATGCTCACTCACTCCAGTCGGAAAATTCACGCTCCTTAGATCCAATTTTTGCTTAGGTTCGAAGATTACTTTTTCAAAATCTTCTGGATGAAGTCACTAGACTGCCATTCACTTTTGCTTGTTTTAACTTAAACAAAATTTTTTAAACATTTTTCCCTCTGTTGGCGAATGGTTTGAGTGAAATCGAACCGTCCTGGGCCGTCTGAGCCGCGTGCACTGCACCGAAGGAGATCCGGCCCAGAGTCGTTCTTCTCTTTTTGACAACTTTTTCGTGCGGCCCGGCGCCTGCCCCGCCGCCCTGGCCTCCAGTTTCTTCCACCGAGAGCCGCTGTCTAGCTCTATTCTAGCTGTCTGGTGTCTCGAAGAAAAAATTGGTTTTTCACTTCCTTGGATTGTGCCGTGGCGACGACGGCGCGCGCGTAGAAGCAACCGTCGACGTTAGTTGCGGGCGCGCGCCTTCGTTCCTATTTGTGGCTAGCTGTTACACTGCAGTTATATAGAACTATATAAAAGCAGCAGCAGTTCCAAACCTCAGTGACGCCGGGCGCAGATCCTCCGAGATGCGGCGAGAAGAGCGAAACTGGTTACTGTATAAAGTGAAGAAAAGTTTGCCAATGGCAGTGCAGTAACAGAAATGAAATGGACGACTGACTTGTGTGGATCTTTACTCCAAATGCACTATGCAAACTCTCTCCCTTTTTGTAAATCTCTTCCTTATGTCTGCACTGATCAGCTCAAAAATCACTGCAATGTTGTTGTTTCAGAAAACCTCACGATCACTCTACAATGTGCAACACTTGTGTTCTTTGAAAGCTTTAGGTGGACCATTTTTTTCGAATTTGGCAGGAAGAAAAAAGTGGCGGGAAATGGTCTTCTTCTCGGGCCACACGCGTGCCAGAAAGAAACGTGGTTTTTTTCTGCCAAGTGCCATTGCACATCTCTCCCCATCCGTGACGTTGGGATTGAGATTCGGGATGCAATTCTCCTTGGTTTGAACTTTGACAAAGGTCTCTTGTTCTTGTTCATTACATTGGCTCAAACTTTATATTCTACTAGCCAACCGGGCCCCGGCGCTGCCCGGGAAAAATTTGATGCGCTCACATCACCCATCTGGACATTGAACGTTACACAAAGTTTTCTCTTCCGTGACCCATTTGGGGTACCCCGGGGTCGGGTTGGCAGGGTCATGCTTGTATTAAGAACCGTCCCTGAGTTGGCGGGGAGATTTGTGCAAAATTTGGTGGAAATGGGTCCGGCGGTGAAAAGGGGACATGGTCACTTTTGCACATATAGATTAGATTTCAGTGAGGCATTTAGGGTTTGAGGTTATCCGTGGGAATCCTGTAAAATGACAGTTGCTGCAGCAGCCACGTTGTTTTAGAGTGAAAAAGTACCTCTTAACTCTTCTAATTCCTTCGTGTTTGAGGATTAAATTTTTTCACCCATTTGTCCATCGCTACTAGACTAGATGAGACATTGAAGATTACAAAATCACCTAAAAAAGGCCGTAGAGGTTGCGGTCATAATTGTTAAGAGTTTCGAAATGCCAAAATGAGGAAGTCCTGTTGGAGGAAAAAATAGAAAGACGCCCTGAAAATGAGTTGAATAAAAATTTGTTAGTGTTATTTGAAGTCTGTTCACGAAGATTTTGTTGAGGTAAGATTAATGCCTGGGCGTAACCCCTTTTTGTCTCAAAAATAAAAATAGATTGATGAATCATCTCAGCATCTCAGTTAATTGATTTTTTGAAAGATTTTGGAACATGAAAAATTTAGCAAAGCTTCAATGTGAAATCAAAATGGCACCCTCAGTCAGAGTAATAAAAATCTGCACTCACCATAGAGCATAGACACAGTAATGTTTCTAAGCTGGGACACTTATGAGGGGTTAATGTAAATGAGTCAATACTTTAATGGAGTTTTATTATCATCTGAATTTTTTTAGGCATTTGCCAGTTTTCCACAATGAAAATAGGGTCTTATTTACCAACGTTTCTTGTCAAAAAGGCTGTAAAACAAAAATGTGTAAAAACCTCAGTGTCTTAGATTTTCAGCTTGCCCATTGAGCTTCATTAAACTCAATTTTCATATTTAGGTATAAAAATCTACCATTCAAAAGTGATCAAAAATTTAAATTCATCACTCAGGGAGTCTAGTAGGTGCGGATAACATTCGTGAAAAAGGTTTCTGATCAATTACACCTTTGCTGAGGCTACCCCAACTATATTTTTTTTATTACAATCCCTAAATATATATATATATATGGGCGTACAGATCTGTTGGTATGTGGAGGGCTAACGGAAATCCAAACCCTTGCTCGATCTTGATGAAATTTTGCACTCACATCCACATGTGTTCAAGGAAGGTTTTGGTGCCGGTTTGACCCCCATCCCCTCCTCCGCCTAGGCCTGGGCAGCTTGAAACCCTATAAGCTGAAGGACTCATTTTTTACATAACAAAAGATGTTCAGCAGGTTGCAAATTAACCCGGGCATCGCCGGGTACCTCAGCTATGTTGAATAAATGAGAAATCCAAGTCCTGATTGATTGGATGGCCTCTGAATGCTGGATACGAGACTTAGGGAATATACCTTGAGACTCATCATTAAAATAAGGATTTAAAACTGCTTTTAGCAATACAGTCTGCTATTAAAAAGCTCCACTTTTTAGCTGGTGAAGGGTCCTTAGTTGGATGCTCATAAATGTCAAGTGGTTGGTTCATGAACAAAATAATATAATTGTTAGCTTTTCCACCTGATAAAATAAATCATTTGAAATATCTTGAGATTCTTTACAATAGTGAATTAAAAAAGGACTTCGTGTCAAATTCCCATTTTCTTCATTTTTCAGTCATATCCCTAGAGTTATGGAGTTGTTGTCAACAAAACTTAAAGCCCCTCTTCAAGAGAATTTTTTTCTTTTATGGAATAAATGCCATCTCAAAATAAAACACCAACTCAACCTCCTCACTTGATGGACCATCTTAAAAGTCTATAGGCCCTTTGAAGTTTCCAATAAATAGGCACTTTTTTGATATGGCTAAAATTCATCTTTCTAAAGTTACAGAAAAATGAACAAATCAAGACGGTTTGATGATATTTAAACATCAGAAGATCAATACTTCGTTGAATAAAAAACACAAAAGCCTTATTTTTGAGCAACATCGTTAGTTAACTGATTGTTAGTAGAGATAAGTTTGTGTTTGATCTCCACAATTGACAACTTCAGAGAGTTAAAACATTCTTAATTAGGCTTCCTTATTAGTCTATGAAAGTTTTAAAGAATATGTTCCTGCTTCAGAGATCTTGAAAAAAATTATGTTTAAAAAGTTATCCCTTTTTTAATGACTGCTAAGAAAAAACTCAATAGAGTATCTGAGCCAATTATTTTTCCTAGCTGTGGCAAGTTGTGACAAACTCAAATCAAAACTATAACAATATACCAATTTCGCTCTGAATATTATTAGTTAATTTAAAAAAGAAATTTCAATTCTTCTAAATTATAAGAGGATTTAATTTTAATACGAGAGAAATGGATCAAAAAAGTGGGTCACGTTCGTCTTAAACGTGCTCAAACGATGACACTTTCGAATAATTGAAACGGTTATCTTCCTTATTTATTACAGTTCCTGGATTGCACTATATTAGACCATAAGATTCCTTTTACAAAAGTTTCTCCCTTGAAATTAAGTTACATTCATTCTTCACATAGACAGTGAGAGAGAAAAAGCCCAAACCATGGTCGAGGAACAGAAATTTCACAGGTTTTTTGTGGCAATAGTTGATGAAATTGGTCAGAAAAAATAAGTTTTGAAGGAAAACAATCAATGAAACTTTTTAGTTTTTACTTTCCAATCAAGTCAAGATTGTTTTCTTTCCAAAGGCTCTAAGTTTTTCAGTAGCTAGGAAACACAATAATTCTCTTAGTCATACGTTTGGCCAATTATCCAGATTTGGAAACCATTCTTTCAAAAGAGGTACACATCCGTCTCTTTGATCTATAAGCTTTTTTAACTGAAAAAAATTTTCCACATCATTGATCGGTACTTATTGTTAAAGTTCTGAAGAAATCTCCAATTCAAATCTTTTTTTTGCTTTTCTTATGTTTGAGGCTTCAAAAGAGAGAATATGTTTAAAAAAATTTTTGTCTCTGAAAAGTACATATCAGGCATCATGAAAGTGGTGAGGTCTGCTGCTGCATCCATTCAAATCAATATAATCATATCCCTTGTTTATAAGTGCTTCCTTTCTGACCAAGACTTGTTAAGATATTTGACAATAATAAAGAAAATGCTTCAAATCTTTTCTTAAGGATCAAAAGTAATGTTCGTTAGTTGTGAAAATTTTTTGTCGTCGCATGTAGATTCACTAAATTGACCAAATATTTTACAAATTTATCTTTTTGTGCAGACACCCATGTATCATAGGACACGCTCATTTACCCTCTTTTTTGCGCTACGATATTTTTCACTTTTCAAGCTCAAAGTCGTTTCAAACAGGCTGCCATTGTTTAGCTTCCTTTTCCCCTTTAGTAGCAAGTTCACCTAAACAGGCTGCCGCAGTTCTCACTCCCGCGTATTTCTTTCCCGCCAATATTCTACTCTCTTCCAAGTGGTCCGATATTTCTTGATCCGATCACTCCTTTATATTTGTATATAAAGCTTCACTTCCCCATCAATAAACAGTTCAGTATTGATTGACAGGGGAGTCACATGGCATAGTGGTATCTGCACCACCATCTGGCAAAAGCTCAAGCTCAAGGAGGCCAGGGTCCGACTCCCTGCCCGGGTCAATAAAATCCATCAATCCAGAAAAAGATGACCACTGAAGATAAATTCTGTCTAAGAACACGTTATTCAATTCTGCACTCTTAAAAAGGAATTCAATTGTACTTGTAATAATTAGAAAGTGTGGAAGAAAAGAAATTTAAAAAAATTCTTTTCTTGATTGGGAAGGTCTTCACTGGGATTTTAGCCAACGCTCGCATCTCCACTGTTTCCCTTCTGTTCTCTGCCTATGATTTCCGACACCAAAGCATCGTACTCGTTACATGTAAACTGAGAAGAAGAAGTTCATGTTGAAATTTCTTACGAAGGTTTTTGAGAGTCCCATTTTTACCTAGATGTGAAAGGGAATTTTATGAGATTCTTATGAAATGACGATTCTTTTAAAATAAATGACCGTTTCAGGTATCGCCAGAAGGTTCAAATATCAAGTAAAGAAAACTAATTGCTCGAAAGACCATCTCTACTTTTTCCATATCTTGTACAAATAATGTTACTCTAAGAGAAAAGCTGATAATCTTATTAAAGGTATTGCTTTTTAACATCACATTGGCCTTTCATCAAGCAAAAAAACAAAATGATGTTTTGAATGCAAACAACATTTCCTATGACTTCTTTTCTAAATATAAATTGATCGAAGCCTAACATGCAATGAAAAGTACTAAACTTGAAAATAAGTTTATAAAGAACAATTCACCCATATTTGGTAGATCCATGAATTTACTTAACCACAAGAGTCCACCAACCTTGACTCTAAAACTATTGAAGTAAAATCATTAATGAATGCTGTGGGAGTGATCCTTGATAGAAGATGGCGTGATCACATTGACTCAATAAGTCTAAACATTAGAAGATTACTATGTGGCCTCTAAATAGTTAGACAAAAAACTCACCAAGGGTCAAGAAGAAGAAGAACTGATTATTCTAACACTAAATCACGTTAATGAGAGTAGCGTTGACTTTACAACAGTTCTTTTTGACTGAAAGCTGTGTCTTATAGTCACTTGATTTTCAATTTGATAAATGAGTATAAGATATAATTCAAATCAAGTTTTTGCACAACAATCAATTCTGACTGAGATAATCGTCTCAATTAAGGCAAATCTAGGGGTCAAAGATTATTGCCCAGACTGGGGATTGAAACACAGTCTCCCAGTTCTCAGTCAGATGCTATAACCTTTAGGCCACAGTGACCAAGAAAAAGGTTTAGTCAGATGGTACGAATACTGTCTATTTTCCACTATGGTTCCTCTATCGAGCTGACGCTCAGCTTGTTGGGATTGTTGTCAGCCGCGCTATGACAACACTCATACATGCCGCCTGAGGCGGCCGATTGGCAGATGACTCAAGACCAAGGCCTTCCAGTCGTATCCAGAAGACTGGGATCCAGGTCCTGAGGCCCCTGCATCTGGTGGGGGTCTCGAGGCTG
>Ga0194133_10008204_pt1 | contig 12268 bp, 6 predicted proteins | sample TA2KigOf40mmetaG_FD_155448 | JGI IMG/M metagenome (GOLD analysis project Ga0194133, IMG submission 155448) | Freshwater microbial communities from Lake Tanganyika, Tanzania - TA2015055 Kigoma Offshore 40m | ecosystem: Environmental > Aquatic > Freshwater > Lake | place: Tanzania: Lake Tanganyika...
GGAAAAGAAGGCGTTATCACGTACAAGAACACGAAGATCGATCGCCTTGCGCTTGAGCGGGGCACCGGGCTACTCGACGCCGGGACGATTCGCGATGCGTCAGATTGCGGAATGCAGATCAGTCGGCTGGAGGACCAGCGCAAGTGCGTTTTCGTCTTCGGAGAGAAGGACTTTTTGAGAGAGACCAACCGGCGGCCGTCCGTCTTCTTCGATCTTGAACCCATCCGCCCCGGAGAGGGCGATTGCGCGCGGTGGATACAGGCGGTTGGGATGGAACGTGGCTTTGACGCGGCCAAGACCGAACGACTCAAGCATTTGTATGAGCGCGTTGCGATCGAGACTAAGTTCCAGTGGGTCGGGTGGATGAGTCTGCTGGCGGATCTGATCAAAGAGGACGCCGCTGAGACATCCGCTTCTCCACTTGAGATTTTTCACCGCGCGACTGAGATCCGCTATTCCGGTAAGGCCTCCCAGATCAAAGAAGGCTTGCTTGAACGGCGGCTTGACATGAGCGAGATGGTCTCGAACTCCGCTCGGATGAAGCTGCATTTGGAGATTTTCCGAGCAATGTTGGTGCTCGAGTCGAATGGCGGGGAAAACTGCCGATTCGAGATGCTGCTCGCCGCGAATCTCCCGTTCGATGCCATCGGCCTACTGAACGCTCACCTTGACAGGGCATCGACTCTAGGCGATAGGGAGTTTCGGTTGATCGATCGTTACTGCGAGTTCCTCTCGCAAGACAAGATCCAAGCCGGCGGTCATATCATGTACGCTCAAGGCTTGGTAGCGGAATGCCTGCTCAATATGCAGAAGGCGCAGGCGCTCGTGCTGCCCAGGCATGTACGGCAGAAGTCGGGCAGTGCGACCGATCATTTCAAGTCCCGCATGGAGCAGTACATCGAGGATGGTCTGGGTGGGCTGAGCCGGACCATGAGCGTCGCACAGCTCTGGGACCTCTCCGACACGCTCCACAAGATCGGCAGCCGTCGCGTCGAAGAAGCGATCGCGGCTCACTCCAAGAACATCTACTTCCGTGAGTTCGGAGGCGATGGCAGGACATGCTCGATCGGATCCGGAACACTTGAGAACGCGCGCCTGGCCGACGTGCTTGCAAGGGAAAAGCCGCTCCGACCCTACCGAAAGACTGCAGTGCAGCTCCCGAAAGTTTGGATCGCGAAGTACCTGGTGACGGTGAGTGAGTACTGGAAGTTCCACGAGGACTGCAAGGAAAGCGACGGAACGGCCGGCGTGAAGTTTTTCGCTGGTCCCGGTCTTCGGTGGTACCGACGGGACGTCGAGTTTCTCCGGCAGATCGAGGCCGACTTCAACCGCACCAAGGGGCGAAGCTTGGCGTGTGAGGAAGCGGTACGCGACACGGATCGGGGGAAGGGCGTGGAGAACTACTTGACCCGAATCCGACGCCGTGCCTTGAATGAAGGGGGCGATGCAACGAGGTGGAAGAGAATCTGGCAGAGCGAGCCACACCACATGCACGACCGACTTCCCGTCGTCGACGTGAACTGGTGGGAGGCAGAGGCGTACTGCCGATGGTTCACGCAACGCAAGCTGCACGCAGCCGGGTTCGACAGCGAACGATACGAGGCACGGTTGATTCCGGATTGGATGTGGGAGGCGGTCCTGGCGCAGTGCCTCGGTAAGGACCACGATCCCGATGCGCCGATCGCCCTGAGTGAGCCGCAGTGGTTCGACGGTCACGTGAAGCGCACCAGCAACAGCGAGCCCGGGAGAGTTGGGCATTACTGCTTTCCCGTGCATGTCGGACTGTTTTCGCCGCCCGAGTGCAAGACTGGTCCGTACGACATGTCGGGTAACGTCTGGGAATGGACGGCGTCCGCATCCTTCGCCGAGATGCAGTCGCCGAGATGGTGGGATTCGCTACGCCGGCTCCTCGGAAGCTCAAGCAGCGGCACGCGCGATTACGGAGAGGGGACGAGCAGGACGATCTGGGCCGACCCGTCCAAGGAGCGGGACCCACTGCACCAGGGTCGGCTTGCCGATGGGCCTCCGTTGCAGATGCGGGTGTTGAGGGGCGGTTCGTTCATGAGCCGGCCCCAGTACGCATGGGGATCTTGCATGCGCACGTGCGATCCGCCCTACTACAGCTTCCAGGATGCGGGCTTCCGGATCGCGGTGTTCGAGAGGGGTTTGGTCCGATGAGTTCAGAGTCCATCATGGGATCGGAGTGAGATCATGATCACCAAACTTGAATTGCAGAGCCAACATGTCCCTTCAGAGGAGTGCGTCCTTCGTGCAGTGAAGTCGGCCTTCGCGTCGCTCGCGGAGGGCCATGCGCTTCAGCCTTCGCAAACGGCAGTGGTGCTCCCCGATGGCGAGGGGGATTGCATCTTCTATCCGGGTTACGTTCGTTCCGCTGGGTCGTTTGGCGTGAAAGTGTCGCCATATCTTGAGTCGCGCAAACGGCGCGGACTCGGCCCCGTGACGGCATTCACACTGCTCGTCAGTTCGGAGTCCGGACTTCCCGAACTGCTGGTCGATTCCATGCGTCTCACGACAGAGCGCACGGCCGCGACCACGCTCCTGGGTGTTCAGGGAATCCTGGGAGGTCGGCAGCCCAGCGAGATAGGCATCGTGGGAGCCGGAGCGATCGGTCGCAGCCATGCGAGGTATGCGCGCCAGTGCTTCCCGGGGGCTAGGCTGGTCGTGTTCTCCCCTTCGATGTCCCGAGGAGATGCCTTGGGCAAGCAACGCAGGCAAGCGCTCGAAGCCGAGTGTTCGTTCGTGGCGGTCGCCCAACGAATCGATCAGGTGTTGTCCGGGGACGTCGTGATGCTGTGTACGTCCTCCGGAACCCCAGTCATTGATGTCGAGGCGACACCCGCAAACAGCCTGATCACTTCCGTAGGCACAAACCTTCCCAACACTCACGAGATCGACTGGCGATGCCTTTCCAAGCTCGGGGTTTATTGCGACTACCGACATACGTGTCCATCCACCGCGGGCGACATGCGATTGGCGATCGCGGAAGGCTGTTGGTCAGCCGATTGCGTTCTCGGAGACATCCCGGACTTGCTTCGTTGCCCGGAGAGATCGCCGACCAACGGACGAACCTACTTTAGAGCAACGGGCCTCGCCTTGGAGGACATCGCTGTTGCAAGGCTCGTCGCCCAATGAAGGAGGTTTCGGCATGATCGAGACGCTGACGGACCAGGAGTTGGCTGCCGCAAACATGGCCCGGTACGACCTGGGGCCCGGTTACCCGCAACTTGAACCGCCTGCTTGGTGCACGGAGATTGTTAATTCCGAGGAAATCCGAGATGCATCACTGTCGTTTCCGCCGGCATGGAACCCGGATCGGTCGCGCGAGGTCGACCGGGACATCGAAAGGGCGGTCCGGCGCTTGCTGAGGATTCCAGATTCAGCGCACGTGATGTCGACCTTCAGCGGGAGCGTCGCGTTGGACAGGGCCATGACGGCAGTGGTGCGCTTGGCTCGCCATAGAGGCTGCACAAATGTGCGCGTGATCACCACCTCCCCCAGCATCGACATCATGAAGTTGTTCCTGTCGGAGAGGAGCGAGATCGAGCCTACGTTTGTACGGGCGAAAGACAGTTCGGAACCGCCATTCATTCTTGATTCCCAGGCATTCTGTGAGGCCCTTGGATCGTCCTGCAAACGCTTTCCCGAATCCATGCATGTGGCCCTGCTCACGTCACCCGAGAACCCGACCGGCGAGATCTGGACCATCGAGCAACTTGAATCAGTCTCCCGGCTTTGTCGCGACCTCAAGGCGGTGCTCATGGTGGATCATTGCTTTCTGCTCGCCGGCGTGCAGGATGCAACTCCACCCGCGGTCTGGGACGTGGCTGAACCGGGCCTGGATTGGATCGGCATCTGGGACACCGGAAAGACCCTCGGCCTGAACGAGGAGAAGCTTGGGTTCATCGTTTCGGGCGGGGAATCGCTTCCAGAGAAGGTGAGCAGTGCCGTCAACACGGTTCAATTCGGTGTCGCTAGAAGGCAGAAGATGTCCTTGGCGAAGATCCTCTCCCACGCGCATTTTTCGCAGTACACGCGCCAACTGCGGCAGGTCTGCCGTGACAACGCCGATGTTCTTCGAGATACATTCAGCGACCACGCCCAGTTCCTGCTGCGCACCCCACGTGCGGGGTCGTTCGCACTGATCGATTGTGCGCACCTCGGCATGACGGACGAATACATCCGGGAAGAACTGCTCAAACGTCATGTCGGTGTGATTGCGGGACGGGTCTTTTTCCACGCCGAACCTGTCCCTAGCAGTTACCTCCGGCTTGCGCTCGCTCGAGAGCCGATGCACTTCAAGGAGTCGGTGCTGAAGCTGCGGGACGAGCTCCTTCGCATGTGAACGCGCCATCCTTCGGCGGATCGATGGGTGGTCGGCCTCCTCCAGGGTCGCCCTGTCGAGCGCCGCTTCCGACAGCGCACCATCAACTAGACGTCCGGAGGTCAGACGGCATCTCGTCGAGGATCTCGAGAAGTTCGGGAGAGTACCAATCCCGATGCTCCTCGATAAACTCACACAAAACGACACTAACTCTTAGTTGTTGCGCGAAAAAGAGTCTCCACTTTTTCCACACATGCACTGGAATGCTCTCGCGCTGAAGGGCCGTGATATCGCAGTAGTTTGCGATCATCTCACAGCAACAGAGCGCTTCGATCCGATGCGCCGAATCGGCCTCAAGCCTTTTGCGGTCATTGAAGTATGCATACAACTGGGGCTGAGACGCCATACTCCGAAGAATCTCGTAACTCAGCGCGTACCGCGCAGCGATCGCCTCTCCCGTTGTCGCGAGAGCTTGCTGCCGTATTTGGCGAATGAGGATCAGAAAGCCGACGACATTTACCGTTACCGCCAAGAGCTGCAATGCGAAGTCCACCGACATTTTGGTACACCTGAACTTTCAAATCAAGCTGGAGAGAACGATGCCTCTCCCGGATCGGAATGATCGGGATACGCCTCGCACCTTGAACTTCGCTTGGTGCATGACGGAAACCTACGCCGGGAAGACTTCACAGAGCGGGATGAAAGTGTGCCCTGAATGGGACAAAAGTGTACCAGCACGAGGCGCATCGACATGCACCTTTGCTCCGCGGCGAAATCGTCGATGGTCGATGACTGCTCAGTGTTCGAGCGGGAACGTACAAGCGAGCAACTGATCCATGTGCTTTGGACACAACCATCGGCCTGGCGGGCCGAACGGAAGCCCCGCCGGCGACCCCTCGACTCCTGACCGCTCGGCAAGCGGGAACACCATTTACGGGCACATCAATGACTTTTCGCGCACGCGGGAGGAGTTCGGATGGTCGACCGCCATTGCACGCGGCTGGACGGCTGCTCGGGCGACCGGCGAACTCCGTGTCAGCCAGCGCGGTCGTCAAGGTCAACGACCGTGACTGGCAAGCCGACTTCCTTGCGCATGACGCGTCCGACCCGTCGATACGCAGCGGTCCCCTCGGTGCACTCCATCAGCACCAAGTCAACGACTTCTTTCCCTTGTCCGAGTTCGAACCTTGCCCAATCGTCCGACGGGAGTCGATCGGGACCCTTGAACTCGACCCCAAGGATGGCGTGCTCATTGGTCAAGACCATGCCTGTCCGAACGTAGATGCCTGCTGCGCGGATCAGCGTCATCAGCAGCAGGGCTGCCGAGTCGCAGTCCCCCGCCCCCATCGCCACCATCGACAACGGATCACGAACACCCCAGCACTCTCGAAGACCAGGATTGATGCGCTCGTACCGCAGCGAGATGACAAAGGCGTAGAGCGCGCAGACCTCGTCGCGCACAGTCAGCTTTGTCCCGCCACGCACGTGCTTGGCATGGTCAAGTATCTCTCGCGAGAGGTCTCGAAGTCCATCCATCGACTGCTTGACGAGCCAATCATAGTCCGCGCTTCGATTGCTTCGCATGCCTACCGAGGCGAGATACTTGTCCCGATCTGCGGCTGCCATCAGCTCGGTGTCGACGTAGCCAAATCGACCTCGAAGCGCCTTGGCGGGCTCCGCGAAGCGTTCGAGTGGGCCACATCGGTTGCGGAATGGTGGAACTGAGGGGTCAGTCTCCGGCGCATCGCCTGTCCAGGCGATCACCGGCACGCTTGAGTGGTCCTCCCATGCATGGCCCGGGGGCGTGGGATCGGTCAGAGACATCGAGCTGGGCGTGGACTGAGGCGCGCGCGGCTCCACGACCCAACGGCGGGTGGGGTCCTTCGGCGCTGGGCTGCAGATCATGCCCACCCTGTTGTCCAGCGAGGTGAACAGTGCCGACCCATCCGCAGATCTCTCGCCGCACAGCGTCCCAATCACCTTCCGGACTTCTGCAACATCGTCCTGATTCCAGCCGAGACCGGCATTCGGATCGAAGACATCCCGGCCGCACGCCATCACGCTGCCCCTCAACCACCGCTCGCCGCCGTCCAGATGGTGAAGCGCGGCATCACGGAGGGCCTTGCGCGTGGAAGGATCCTTCAGGATCTCCTCAAGCGTCTCGATGGCAGTCCGCTGGGTCGCCATGGGCTCAACCACCAACAGCATCGCTGGCATGCCCCCGGGATTGGGCCGGAAGGCGACGACGCGGGCATAGGACGGCAGCTCGGGGCAGATCTCCCGCAGCGCCGAATCGAGCACACTCGTCAGTCCTGGCCACGCCTCCCGACGAATGGTGCCGGACTGGGTGTGCTCCTTCGTCTTCCAGGCTCCACCGACCAGTCTCATCAGGTGTTCCCGACGACCTTCCGTCGGCAATCGTGCCCCGATCAGGACGACCGAGACTCCGGCATCGAATCGGAACTCATAGGGCGTGCTGAACGTGCTGCCTTCGCCGTGCGCATTCAGCAAGCCGAGCACAGTTGTGTCTGCGGTGAGCGAATCTGATGCGGCAGCGAGTTGGTAGCTCTCGACGCCAGGCGGGAGCCCACCGGTCGGCCCTTGGTGGACGGCATGGGGTTCGACGTTGACCTGCACCTCAAGAACCGGGAAGATCTGGTCGCCTGGCTCATTGTGCCAAGGCTGGGCTTCAACCCGCCTGCCTTTCGAATCCGTCTCCAGGCGGTTGTACATCAACCGAGACGATGCCTCGTCGCCTCCTCGGCTGATCAGCCACTGATCGGCATAGGACAGGTCAAGCGGGCTCAGATCTTGTCCCTGAGCATCGATCCACCGGAGCAATGGATCATTCCAGCGCGCATGCCCTGCAGCATCAGACGCATGGCATGCCACCAATCTGAAGTTCGCGCCATCCTCCCATCGTCGGATACGAAGATCGGCCTTGAGCCCTGCGCGAACGTCATCAATCTGCGCCGCAGCCTCGGAAGCCTTCGAGACCCAAAGCGCCGTCCACAAAGATGGTGGTGCTTGAGCAGGATCGCTGCCGACTCCATCAGGTGGATCAAGTTCGAGCGTCGGCTCGGAGCGGAGAGCATCGAACTGTTGCCCCCGCCTTGGAGCCAGGACATCCTCGTCATCGTGCCGAGGAAGCCCAACTACACCGAGCATGTCGCGTCGGATGAGTCGATGCGTTGGCATCATCCGTGCGAGCCAGCGAAGGTGGTAGACCGCCAGGTCCCGAGAATGCCTTGAGGCAATGACCGGGAACAGCTCGCTGGGGGCATCGCTGCGCTTCAGCCCAGCCTCTTCGATGGAAATGCAGAGGACTTCACCCCCAACGCGCGCGGCGACCATCAAGGGCCGGCGTTCGTCATTCGAGTGTCGATGCACCGCAATCGACAACGATTCGTCGACATCACCGGGGACGAGTTCCCGCATGTCACGAATGACACGCCAGCCCGCCGAGGGCAGCTTTGCCTTGATGCTGTCCAAGACTTCCCGTTCCACACCGGGCAGATAGATCAGGCAGCGTGCCGCGTCCTGCGTTGAAGCGTTGCTGGAGAGTTCTTCCATCGCGGCATCCACCGCGCTCACGGCCGCGATCAGGCTGTCCTCGAACCTCCCCTTGGCAGCAGTGACCTCCAGCACCTTCGGCCAAGGCCGAAACGGCCGAAGTTTGCAGACTCGGGGATCCTGGCGGCCAGTCATGAGCCGACTCATGATGCGGCGTCGAGCACGATCAGCCAGATCCGGCGTGGCGAGAACGATCTGGAACGGTCGATGCCATGCATGGGTCAGCGCTCGATGCGCAGTGAGAATGAACGGGACATGGCGACCGAGGATCGCGCTCGATTGCGGGCGACCGAAGTCATCGACCAGGATGACCTCAAGGTCCTTCACGACGGTCGCCACTGCATCGTCCTTGGCTGCCGTGACGTCGAGCCTGTTGAGGTCGACAATCGTCCCCACAAGGATGCGTCGCGTGCGCAAGCGATCGGCATGGTCCGAGAGATCCGTGACGTCGGCGAAGCCCCTGAGCAGAAGCGAGTCAAGCAGGCGTTCGATGTCCTTGCGGATGACTTGCCGCGCTTCAGCATCATCAACCACCAAGAGCACACGCTGCCCTCGTGCCACGCAGGCACACACCGCCATGGCGACAAGGGTCGACGTTGTACCTCGGCCGCTGCTGGAGTTCAGCAGCAGGTCGACGCTCCTGGCATTCGGGCTGCAGTCAGTACCCCTCCATTGCTGGTCGTCACCGATCCACGATTGACCAAAGGTCCTCAAGGCGTGGACTTGGTCGATGGACGGCACCCGCCCATCGAACAGGTGCCTGAGATGCTCGTCTTCCTTCTTCGTTGCGAGGGGCGCACGCTCGTAGTCCCTCGGTTGCGCTGAGAGTTCGGCCTTGGCAATGACGTCTCCCCGCAGAGCCAGCAGATCGATCAGTCGCGAGAGCACTGCATCCACGGACACCTGCACGGAAGACGCCGCTGCGTCCGTTTCCTCCGTCTTCGTACGCACGGGGAACAGTCGCTTCAGTTGCTTCATGAGCCAACCTGCGGACCGCCACAGCAGCCGCAAGGGCCAACCGAGAAGCTTCAAGGGCGCTGCGAAACAACCCCACGATCTGCCGGCAGGGACCTTCAATGTGCCATCGCTGTCCGGTGTCGCGGTGTGCAGAAGCCAGAAGGTCGCGAGGAACAGCGGAATCGTGGCGGCAAGCATCACGATCCGCCAGAGCCCCTTGAGCACCGACGCGAATCCATCGACAGCGGACTTGGCGGCACTTTCCGTGATGGTGCCCAGGCCAGAGGATCCCACCTGGGCAAGCACCTGCTGCATCGGCTCGCGCATGGACTTGGGAGTCGACTGCGCAAGGATCAGCTGGAGGAGAGATGGCGCCTCGTTGGTTGCTGATCCGTCGGGAGCGACCCATTTGGACCAGTCCAGGGTTGCCATCCATCGAGAAATCGTGGTGACAGCCCGGGACGACATGAAGTCTGCCAGCCAGTGGTTCAGGACGAGGAGCGATGCGACACCCAAGCCGCCCGCCAGGACGACCAAGAGCCTTCCGAAACGCGGGGCGTGTCCCTCGTCCTCGTCGGCGGCCCACTCCATCCAGACCAGCACCAGAGGCAACGGCAGCACGGCCAGCAGACAGATCAGAAGCCTGTAGTAGCCATCCGAGTAGCGGGCACCGAGGTAGAGCCCTGCAAGCCACACGATCATGGCACCTAGACAGATGCCATATAGTTTCAAGGTGGACCGTTCGCCGGCGTCGTCTCTTCCAGAGAACGACGAGATCCGTGCCATGCGGTTCATCAGTGCCACTGTGTACGAAAACGCCATGAAGAGCGTCACGCCGGCGAACACCCAGGCGATCCGATTCCCCAACCGTTCAAGCTCGAGCAGCAGACTGAAGAGCAGGCGCAGGCTGAGCGAGTTCCACGCCGCAAGCGCGACCAGTGCAAGCGCAGCGCCCAGCACGACCCACCACAGGCGCTGGATCAACTGCCACCGTCGATGGATCTGCTCGGGATGGCTGCTGAACGGACCAAGGGTGCGGGAGATGAACCTCTGCACCTCGGGCAGTCGGCGAGGGGGATCGTCGACAGCCTTCAGTGGTTCCGTTCCGACCGCATGGGGTTGCTGGCCGGTCACGATTTCCCGTCCAGTTCCAGCCATTGGCGTTCGCCATCGTCCCACTTCACGGAGATCCAGTCGACGTGCAAAGCTGCCACCCGAGTTGCCAACGCGCTCAGTCGGTGCTGTTCAAATTTCTCGTCCAGGGATTCGCGCCCTACGGGCAGAAGTTCGGACACCCAGACCTTCGTCAACGACTTTCCGTGATCGAGGTCATGAGACAGACCGGTCTGAACGCTGAGGGCTGGGAGCACGCCGCTCTCGCGATCTTTGCGTCGATTCTCGGCCCACGGCTTCAGCTTCGGTTCGACATCGGTAACAACGCTACAACCGAGGAATGTCTTGAGCACATCACTGAAACGACGCTGGACATGATGCACGACCTCTGACACTCTGTATCGGCCGCTCAGCGTGTCATCTTCCTTGAGGGAAAATGTTGTCCAGTTCTCAACGGTCTGCTTCTCCTCCTTCTGCTGTTGTTCTTCGGGAATGTTGATGGGCCAATTTTCGATGGCCTCATTTGCAAGCGTGGGATTGATGCCGGCATCGGGAGGGGCGTCGGCCAATCGATCCATGCAGCCCGCATACGCGAAGTTGATCATGGCCATCAAACGATGCTTCAGGAGCATGGTGGAATGCCATGCGGACTCATGTCGCATCTTGCCGACGATCTTGCGGCCATCGCTAGTCAGGTCCCGACGAGCTTTGATCCGTTCGTCGGCGCCCTTGGAGAACATGTTGAACCGAGCTTGAATCTCCGAAACGCCACGATCACCAGATTGCCTTTCCAGGAAGTACGACGCAACTGCCGTTGCGATGGCAACCACGCCGGCACCTGAGCCCCCGAGCATGGATGGCAAGGGTCCGAAACCGACGTTGCTGAGGACCATCGTGGTCACTGTTCCCAGCAGGGATCCCACGACGAGCCCGGCAACCAAACGCCAGCGGAGGTCAACGAAGTTCTTCCTCGCTCGATCCAGCTCATCGACCTTGGGGGCAAGACCAAGCCACTGCTCGTCAAAGATCCGGTCCTCACGCAGCATTGTGTCGATCGCGCTGTTTGCTCCTTCCATGTCCTTCTTGAGTTCATCAAGATCGGCCGTGTGAGTGTGTTTCCAAAGGCTCGAGGGATCGTCCCTGACCTCCTGCCAGACTGACGTATCGTGAGGGTTGGAACCTCCGTCGCCATCGGCATTGGCGTCAGCGACGTCCTTGCCAAACTTCCTGGCGCGCTCGCGATTCTTTCCTCGCCAGTCGATCACCCCTGTCGTGTGGTTGATCGAGCCGAGGCGTTTCTCGACCTGCTTGCTGAAGTATCCCCCCGGAGCTTCCGCGAAGGCAGTGAGGGTCTCGTGCTCAACCTGCTGCAGCGGGACATTGGTCCCCCCTCCCGTATTTTCCCGTCGGGGGGCATTGGCGGCGGCATCCTCAGAGTCGGGATCCCTGGACCGACCATCAAATGGCTTGAGGGCCTCCTCGATTGCCCTTCGCAGATTACTGTCGGATTGAACCCTCAACTCCAACACGCTTGCGGACCACGCATGGATCGCAAGGTCTTCGCGTTGATCATCCTCCCACTTGCCGGAAGCGGCCTCAAGATGAAGATGGGCCAACAGCCGAGCGACCTGGCGGGACCAAAGAGCCTTCGCCTCAAGCGGTGTTCCGTCGCTTGCATCGCGCAGCCTTGGGGTCATCAGGAAGAACCGACGGAACATCCTGCCCGACCACGCCGCCTTCCCGTCGAACAGCGAGAGCTCGTGCAACTCCTGAAAGGCTCGATGGACCCGGGATCCCGGAAGTTCCGCCGTCATGCAGACGATGACATCCCAGCACGTTTTAGGTCGCTGATCCTGCTGAAGTTCTTCCCGACCGAAATCACGGACACGGCGCGCCCACTTCACCAGCCGATCCACATCCTGATCGTCGTCGATGTGATGCACCACTACGCCGCACATGATCCCCGTGGCGAGATTCGTGCGCCAACGCCCCAGATCACCGGCTTCAAGACTTGGGACCAGGTCATCTGGCGTGCCGTCATCGTGATCGAGCGCTGCGCGAAGCATGAGCGGGGTCGACGCTTCGTCCGATCCACCGGCGCCGGTGAACAATGGACCGAACTCACGACTCTCGCGCAGAGCCTTGAGCGTTCGGTCGCTACCGATGATCCTCAGGCGCACGCGACACGCCTCAGCGCGGATCCACCGGTGCATCCCATCGGAATGCACGCGCCCCCTGCGTGATCCGAGCGCGCAACTCCTCGAGGATCGGGGCCTCCAAGCT
>Ga0194133_10008205_pt1 | contig 12264 bp, 9 predicted proteins | sample TA2KigOf40mmetaG_FD_155448 | JGI IMG/M metagenome (GOLD analysis project Ga0194133, IMG submission 155448) | Freshwater microbial communities from Lake Tanganyika, Tanzania - TA2015055 Kigoma Offshore 40m | ecosystem: Environmental > Aquatic > Freshwater > Lake | place: Tanzania: Lake Tanganyika...
TCATTCGACTTCTCAACTCCAACATTTCCCACATAAACTTTGAACAATTGGTGAATCTAAGTTAAGTATATTTTCATTGGTATATTTATTACTGAAAGAAAGCTCAGCAGAAGAAGAAAAGGGCTTTCAAAAGGAACCTTCTCTACAGTGTCTCCACATAAAAACATCTGGCAACCATGCCTTTAACTGTTTGTTTACAATTTTTTGCCAACAATATTTTAACTCCGATATTTTTTCATGCGGTGAAACTCTGGAATTAGGCTATTTATAATACAAAATCTTTTTCTTATAAAAATGTCGGTTCAATTAGTCAGACACCAAACATCTCGATTTCTTTTCTCTGTCGCCCAACGCACGTGTTCAACAAATGCTCAGGGTAAGATACCAAAATTTACAGTGTAGGAAAAAGAGTTTTTCCTTGTAAGTTGAAACTCTAAAATAAATATTTTTCCTTCCTCTCAGGGGGTCAAGCTTCTGGAACATCGTTACAAAATGAAAATCTTAGAAATATGATTAAAAGGAGGGACTATCGTTATGTATATCCGGAATTTCTGCCGGATCCGAATCCTGCTTATAGAGACCAGTTGCGTGAAAAACTTGAACGATCAGATATGCTTGCAAGAAGAGAAGCCATTGAAATTCCTGAGTTCTATGTTGGCAGCATCATTGCTGTAATTATTGCAGATCCAACTGTGGGTGTTGGCCAACCAGTTGTCAAGGGGGTAGAAAATGTTTTCAAAGAAAAGAAAACAAGGTAAATTTGAAATTGCCTACTCCAATCAAGACATTTATTTTAATTATTAACATTGTTCAAAGGTTTCTTGGAATTGTAATTGCTCGAGGAGGATGTGGTTTACGATCATGGTGCATCGTACGCAATGTGATTGAAGGCCAGGGAGTAGAATTTCGGTTTGAGCTATACTCGCCAACACTAATCAACGTTGATGTTATAAAATTGGAAAAAAGACTTGATGATGAGCTTTATTACCTCAGAGATGCACCAAAAGTAACTTATTCTAGAATCCAAAACACTGCTTTATGAGCTCCAATACGTTAAAATTCATTCAGGAATTCTCGACCTTCCCTCAAGACATGGATGTCGAATTTCTACCTGAACAATTTTCTGTTCCCACCAATGACCTTGTAGTTCCTTTAGAGCATGGTAAAAAGTGGACGAGAAACTGGCACCTTTATACTGAAACATTAGAAGGCTTTTCTATGCATGGTGTCTCCAAGTAAGTAAAGTTGGCATCTCGATGATACGTATTGATCTTTTAAAACAAGCCAATTTTCTCTAGAGAATATCGTTGGCAGAAAAATTATCCTGGCCATATGAATCAGTACATGAGAAGGCTTTGGCAAGCAAAAGTTGTAAAATATGACATACTGAAGGACTATAGAGAAACCATTCCCATTGAAGAACAGGTAAATCAATCCCAATCTGCTTTCCTTATACTTTTTGAAATATCTTTTACATCTTTAATGTTAGGATAAAATCTGGGCATCGGTAGGCCCAGCTCTTGAAGAACGTGATAAGCAAATGAAACGTGCAGCTGCAAAGAGGTCGCTGAGTGCGAAAAAGAACTAGATGTTAATATTTGGGCCCATAAATAAACTTGATCAAAATGAAGCATCTGTTTTTGTATTATTAGAGGTCGAACTTATCTCTTGTAGGTCTTTCCTTCCAAGTTAAGTGTTAAATAAGCAAAATTTAAATGATCTTTTATTATATCAAAATAATATGAAAAGTGGAAGAAATCTTGTCTTACTGTAGAAGAAAGAGAAAAATATTTGATTATCAATAGTTGTAATTTCAGAGAGAGTTACACTAACCCTCCCAACTGAATCAATTCGGATTAATTACTGTTCATTTGAGATGAGAAATTCAACGTTGATTATGATTCTCTTTTAAATATCACTTATGACTCCTATAAAACTGAGACAACAATTTTTGTTAGCAGATAGGTTAAATGGAATGGTTCGAATTATCTCATAATATTGCACCGTCAAACACGTTTAGAAACAAATTTCTTCGTTTCATACAAATATATTCCACTTAAAAGACATACCATACTCAAAATAATGTGTATGGTAAAAGCAAACTTGTCAGGGAAAAGAAAAGCACATGCAACTCCTGTTAAGATGTTAGCAAAGGATCCAGTGTATTCTTTCACAATGTTGTCGAGGTATTTGAGAATTGATGCCACAACAAGTCCACCAAGAGATCCAAAGAGCAAAGCAATCAAGAAAAGAGCCTTTAGTCGGAGACCCATAACTGTAAAGTAATTTTAAGCAGTTGAAAAATATCTACAATATACCTCAACAGAAAGCGAAACTCAGTGTAAGGGTAAAATGATAAATTTATTTACCCTCGAAATCCATAAGTAAATCATTCAGTTGATAAAAAGGCAATGAGATGAAGTGAACGGCAGAGGCAACTACCCCACCATACAAGTATAACCAGAACTGCTGGTGAAGGAAATTTTCACCTTTATTAGATCCTCCTTTGAAGAGCGTTTCGGTGTATACAGCAGCACCCACTATCGAAAAGCAGTAAGGTTTTTTTAATTTGTAGTGATTTACACATAAAATCCTACTTACCTGAGTTACATGAGGCAACCATTGCCAAAAGAATCGCTGTTACAGGAAGAGCATTAACCCCGTTTGAGGCTGTAGATTCAAAAGTAGAATTCGACCCTGTAACAGTTGTTGGTCCTGACAGATCTTGATAAGCCTTTTTAAAAATTGGAAATGATAAAAAATAATGTGATCTCTAAGTAGATTTGTATTACCTGAACTATGTCGGGCATTTTTGCAACAGCTATGCTTACAACGATCAGTAAAACTCCAATAAATTGTAACCCAGTTACATGCCTCTTGAGGTAAAACTAGAACAATAATTTTTAGCACGTCACATCTTTGCTTTAAAAATGTATTTCAACAAAGGTGAGTGGAATTAAGAACAAGGAAAGTGAAGAGCAAAACCTTGAAATACCTTATAGACAGAGGCTGTCACAACAGTTCTGAAAGAGCAAAGAATCAGCCATATGGGAGGTGGAACAAGTGTCAGTCCCAGGAAGTAGATGTTGTTGTTGATAGCATAAATAATACTTGGTAGAAGAAAACGCAGAGAGGAGCGCAAATTCGGAATTGATAGAGACGGTAAATTTCCTGTAACATATGATATTTTTTCATATTTTTTCTTGCTTGTTTGACACTAAAGTCACTGGAATTCATCAATACTTAGAAAACATTTGGTATACCTTTAGACCTAATGAGAGTGGCAAGTAGTTTGACAACTTCGCTGAGGACAACCATTGCAGTTTGAGGTAAAGGGTAGGATCCCTCATTGTAATACTGAAGAGAGTAATTGGACACCTACAAAAATATTAAGCTTTAGAGGCAAGCTATTCCGCCGCAGTTTCTCAATTGTTATACCTGTTTAAAAACTTCACAAAACACTTGAGATAGAGCTATTAAAAGCCCCAAAACCGAGAAAAGCCCAAGCTTGGCGTCAGTCTGAGTCTCTATCAAAGTTGGCTTTCTGTAAGTGACAAACATTTCAATTACTTTTAAACATTTCAAACCATTTTAGACATTCCAAAAGGTCTCTTCAAAAAAGTTTTCAAACAAAATAGCTTAAATGTGAACAACATCTGGTTAGATCGAGATTTTTGAAAATTTCTCTATAAAAAAGATAGATATGCCCAAGTGTACAACAACTCTTTCAGATGTCATGACCAAGTCCAAGCGTTAGATTATACTTACACTGACATATCTGTTTTGTCACCCTCATGGCGGGCTTCTTCTGAAAATTCGGGTCTCCTCCTCAGACCTTCGCTATGTCGAACACTCATCAGGATCAAGCCAGTAATATTATGCTCTAAATAAAACATTAAACTCTCTAAAAATGAAGAAAAAGTTATTTGTTCATTTAATCAAACTATTGACTTAAGAGAAATTTAGTGCATGCAGCCTGTAAACAGATTGAAACGACCTGAAGTGGCTGTTTCACTTTCACACTTGTGCTTTGATCAATTTAATAATGACAGTAAAAAAACCGGCAATTTTTTGAATATGGAGTTTCAGCAGCTAAATATGGTAAAGACAATTTGATTTTCTCACCAACTTTTAAAAACCCATTCAATTTTTGTCCAAAGACTTTCCTGTCACAGGCAAATTTGTAACTTTTACATATGAGAAATGACGAGCAATTTTTTTATTTTTCTACACAACATTTACAATAATACTCAAATTTTTTGCTTGTGTAATCATAAACATTAAACAGCAAAGAAGTTAGAGATGAGTCGATAGAAAATCGAAATAGGACATCGACAGAGATATTAGATGTCTATGGATATCGATATCGCAAAATGACAACTGTCAAAAAAAGAAAGGATATATTTTTAAATGCCTGCCCCCACATGTGGGAGAGCAGGTACAAGTTATCAGCTTTAGCCAATCTCACTATCAGCGGTGGTGTTAGTGGTTAGTAAAATGCGTTCGAGGATAGGTGAGGTGGTGGGAACAGCTTCTCAGGTGAATCATTGCTGTTTTGGGTGGGTCGGGTCCTGAGAGGTTAAATAAAATTACTAGTTCTAAGCTTGTGTTGTGACATCCATAGACCCAGAGGGTCGAGCTGTAGGAAGCAGTGAGTTGGAGATTCCAATTTATTGCATGAGATTTCTCAGCTTCCAGAGGTCAAGCGATAGTTTGAAGAGTTGAGTTGAATTTTCAAGCTGTGCACTAGTTCCGGCAACAGTTTGAGGGGGGTCAAGGTCACAATCCCTGAACTCCAGGCCCCGCCCTTGTAACAAAGTCATAAGATAGGAAATAAAGCTTGATCCAAAAATTTTAAGGGTTGTTTGTGGTTTGTAGGGATAATGGGTTTGGGGGTGATGGGCTTACTTTGGGGAGTCTTTCTCGAGCAAAAGTTTGTCTGACTTCCAGTAGATTCCTCAGATTTTTTATTGTGATCAGTATTTTGAGAGAGAAAATTTCTATAACTCCAGTTGAAGTGATCCAAATCCAGAGAAGCCCAAATGTTCTCCAATGGTTTCCAATCTTTAGTTAGCACCTATTTTGGGGGTTTTAAGTTTATTGTGACCAATTTGATCACAAATCCGAGCACTTTTATCCAACTTATCCAAAAAAATTTAAGCTCGAGAAATAGTCCTGTCCTCTCTCTTCAAAGGACGCCGCGCAAATCCCAAAGGATGTTGTTGTGGTTGTATTTTTTTTAATAATGACTGCCCCCCACATCCACCTCTTCACATGCGGGGGCGTTGGTACAGGTTATCTGCTAGGCAAATTTCACCATCAGCGGTAGGTTAGTAAGGTGTTAGTAAGTTATTAGGAGGGGCCTATTGGACTTTGTCGCTCATAGGCCTTGCCACAGAATTTCGTGCAGTGCCCAGACGGGGGTACTACCCATCCTGCAGTATTAACCTACGTTGGTGCAGTTGAGGGGGGGAGTATGTTGTACTTACCACTTGGGGAACGGCTCCTCCTGTAGGAATCATTGCCGTATTGGGTGGGTTAGGTCCTAAAGTGATCCCATAAAATGTAGTTATGTTTCCTGTTTCAAGTCTGTACGTCCATCCTGACATCGTCAGGGCTGTGCCTCAATTATGGTGAACCCATTTCTGGTCTAAACCATAGTGCGCCAGAGGAGAAGGAAAACTATTGGGTATCTTGGGATCAGAGATGGGAGACCTGAGGCCTCCCCCAGGGAATCGCGAAAAGGCGAGCACCCCATTCCAACTATCCTGTTTTAAGTGAGTTGGTTGAGCTTCCAGCTTGTGAAGCTTTATTTAGATCAAAATTCTTTAAGTATAGCATCAAAATGGCATTGTAATCTTAGAAATATAAACTAGCACTTGTTTTGCGGTTTTTCTAGGGTACGTGTCTCCCCCTCCCCAGTGAGAAGGAACTCACCTGAGTCCACTGGGTTCAGCAGACCCTCACCAAGATCCAAGAAATTGGGGTTGCCATGGCCGAATGGTCATGGCATCAGGCTGGAGATCTGAGGGTCAAAGGTTCAAATCCCAGCAGGGGTAGGACCCCAAGGGCTCCAACCCAGACACCTCTGGCAACCCTTGACCCCGGGTTACCACAAAATGCACAAAAAATGATTTCTAGACAGGACTTAAAAGCGTCAAATTGATAAACTTCTCTAAGCATTATAAAAAAAGCCCAACAACTGTAGTTAATTTATGTGATTGCCTCGGCTGCTCGAGCTAGACTCTGTTTATAACTGACATTTCAAAATCAAGGCAACCTTTGACCCCTGGTATACCACAAAATGCACAAAAAAATGATTTCCAGACAGGACTTAAAAGCGTCTGCGATGATTAACTTCGCTAAACACTATAAAAAAGCCCAACAGCTGTAGTTAATTTAAGTGATTGCCTCGGCTGCTCGAGCTAGACTCTGCTTATAACTGACATATTTCAAAATCAAGGGGTCCAACCCTGACACCTCTAGCAACCTTTGTCCTAGGGTTACCACAAAATGCACAAAAAATGATTTCCAGACAGGACTTAAAAGCGTCTGCGATGATTAACTTCGCTAAACACTTAAAAAAAGCCCAACAGCTGTAGTTAATTTAAGTGATTGCCTCGGCTGCTCGAGCTAGACTCTGCTTATAACTGACATTTCAAAATCAAGGCAATCTTTGACCCCTGGTATACCACAAAATGCACAAAAAAATGATTTCCAGACAGGACTTAAAAGCGTCTGAAATGATTAACTTCGCCAAACACTATAAAAAAAGCCCAACAGCTGTAGTTAATTTAAGTGATTGCCTTGGCTGCTTGAGCTAGACTACACGGTAAAAAAAGTCTGCCGTTTTCTATGTCCCCACATTATCACAGTACATAAATCTATTATTTCTCCCGTTTTCTGTTTTTCACCTTTTTTTTCTATGTCCCCAATTTACTAAAGCAAATAGCAGAAAACGGCAGATTTTTTTTACCGTGTATGTTTATAACTGACATTTCAAAATAAAAATCGATCTATCACCAAGTCTCCCAACCTCTCAGCATGTTTTCAATTGGCCAATTCTTCAAAAAATTTGAACTGTTCTATCTTACCTGCAAATAAAATGTCAAACTTTTCAACTATTTTTTAAACCTGTGATAAAACTAACTTGTAAATCTAAAAACATTTATTAATGTCATTAAGACGAAAAATTTACCTGGATTTTCACTCGAATCGTACGTATAGATATCTATTTAGGGCGAAAGGCTTTTTGTGTTGAAGACTGTGTTTGAAACGAATTGCTTAAAAATTGTTTTTTTTCGTTATTGTTATGAAATACTGGAAAAAAAGAATCATCTGAGGATTCAGTTATCAGATTTAATGAAATCTTACCTTTTAGTTTTCGAATATTTAAACTAGCTGTTATACAAAAAACCATAAAGTCATCAAATTGAGATGAATAAGTAGTGGGAAACAAAGTGATTGTAGAAGGTAAAAGATACTTTAGTTTCTGCTGTCATTAATGAAGGTTTCACAGAAAATTGAAGTTGCAATGGCAAGACAAGTTTTGAAAGACAAAAGAAAGGTTTTAAGTGAGAGAATGACACAATTTCAGGTATTTTTTGACAAGAAAATCTTAGTGTCATTTCCAAAAGAGTGTACTCATTCCATTTTGTCAATATTTAAGGAAAGTGAGCCGTTTTTCTGCGTTTTATGCTGTCCGATAGACCCATCATCAGCAAGCACAACAATGACAAGACGAGCTTCCTCAATATCTACGAGTGTAAATTTACCCTTGCTCAAATTTTTAAATATCTGTCGTTAAAATTTGATGCTTCTAGGATCAATCGGAACCCAAGCTGTATCGGAATTTACGAGAGTTAAGGGAGCATTTGGTGAGCATGAAAAAATATTTTCTTACAAAATAAAATAAAAGCTATGATGACTTTGATGATGTGCAGTTCAAAGGCCATTGGGAATCTCAGATCCTTGTATTCGAAGAAGAAAAGAATATTTCTGCTCGCAACAGTAATGTTTGCCCTAAGTAAGAGGGAACGAAAATATTGTTTTAAGAAGAAAAAAATTAGCTCAATATCTATTTTAATTTCTAGGTTTGACTGCAAGCGGAAGTTTAACATGCACACAAGAATGCGATCCCACTTTTTTGAGTTACATAAATCCTTGTATGAGGACGCTATCGGGGTTGGTCTAAACATGAAAATCATTTATCAGAAAAAATTGTTGACAATTACCTTAATTTCAGAAAACTGTAGAAACTAGTCTTCCAAATGATTCTGAATGGAGCGATTTTGTTGACAGGTAAGTAAATGTGGTACTCAAAAGCGATTCCTTTAGAATGCAGTGTACCAAGAATTTCTGAAATGTATTTTTGACTTTGCTAAAGAAGGGCCACTTTTAGGTTTTGCTTTAAATGCTTCTTTTATGGAAAGTCCCAGAGACTCGTCCTCTTGCATGAATACATTGAACACTCGGAATTCATGACCGATTTCATCAAAAGTAATAACTTGCTGCCTAGCGGGTAAATGTTAGACTCTATCTTTGCCGTTGAAAACTAAATTCTCAAGAATGTTTAAAATTTAGCATTTTTCGAAAATTTCTCTCTCAAAGATGTGGAAAATCACCTCCCAAGGAACTGACTGATGAAGAGCTGAAAAGTAAACAAAGTAATCTTTTCATTATAAATTGGCCAATCAATTCTTTTAATCTTGATTTTATAGGCAACCGACGAAATATCCACGAAGAAACAGTTTTGTTTGTAAGATTTTTAGTTACTCAATAACTGATAAATACACTAATCCTTTTCTGAGTGAAAAGGGGCCAATTAAAACTTAAAAAATAGGAGCTTTAAAAAAATTATTTTTGTCCAATAAACGATCCATTGATAATTATCTGTTGCTTTCTAGAAAACTTCCCAAAAGCAATCCAAAGATCTAAAAGGAAACAAATCAAAAACGAAGAAGTCTTGCATTACCCAAAAGGCAGAAAACCTTTTTGGAACTGTTTGTTCCGTAAAAGTTGAAGTTACAAACAACCAAACCGATCCATTAAGCGATTCGACCAAATCATTGGATGACAAAAGCTCAGACGATGTGATAACGTCTTTAGATGGGCTTGAAGACGACAATAAGTCAGTTTCTTTAACCAATGGAGGCAATCAATATATGCAGAACTTCTCTCCGTCCGAAGCATTATCAAGTCCATCACCAGAAGGCGAAATCTTTGTAGAAATTGACCCTGGAAGACCAAATGTACAAAACGAGTGTAAAATTTGTTGTGCACCCTTCTGGAAAGCTTCTGACAATATGGAAAAGAGAAAGGTATGACATTGCTTTTATTGGTTTTTAGTTTATATCAAACTTAAGATAATCTGAATCATCCAACGAAGAATCTTTTTTTTATCATTATAGTTAAATGTCGCAAGACATCTCGCCAGAACACACTTCGGAGTGCATGTAAAGATGAGCTTTGTGTTGAACCAGATCGAAAGAGGTCTAAAAGAAATTCAATTTAATGAATGTCTCAAATGTGAAATAAAATTCAAAGGATACGCTGTTGCTTCGGATCATTTTGCAAGCAAGGTATAGTGTTGAACAATTTATTTCACTAAAACCTTGAAAAGTTTAACCCAAATTAAACTTTAGCATTGGTCTCTTGAAAAATTCTACAATGAGTTCTTGACCTTTAAGAAGCTGGCAAAGCACCCATTTGAAGATTTATGCGAAAACACTCATGATTTTGGTAATATAATTTTCATCAAAGGCCTTGAACATTGACAATTAAATTTCATTGGAATTGGTCTTATTTTGATTTTGATTTTCAAATTTATTTTCCTAGACAACATTACTTTGGAAGATTGTTTTTCTACGGCAAAAGTAAATCGGCCAGAAACACAAGTTAGGTAAATAGGAATAATTTTATGAGAGAATATGAAAAGATTTATTAATTCAGATTTCAATTGTCTCCTATTTAGACTTTATCAGCTTCTCTCTGACGGTCAAGTTATCGCACAACCAGGGCCTTGTTTCCTCATTTCCAAAGAGATTCCAAGATGTCATGAATGCGAAAAAAATACTTCTCTCGGGTATTACTGAAAATTAATATCGATAGAAAATTCCAAGGAATCAAACTAAACAAAGCAAAACGATTAAACTTGGGTTAAACTTTTAAATGGTCTTTTTGTTTGAAGACTCACAAAAGATGAAAACTTTTGTTGCCAATTCGCCGGTATAAGGAAGCTCAAAGCATGCTTGGATTCAGAGCCAAAGTCACCATATTTGTTCTCATTTATACCCGATGGATTTTTAGATCCAGATACAGTGAGTAAAAAAAGTTTTTTCATTAGCTCCACTCATTTGAGATTCTCAAATTGATGCACTTCAATGCAATTTCATTTTCAACCTTCTGATTTGGTATTTTCTTTATTCAGAGCCCATCTGACAATGACTATGAAATATGGAAATTCGTGGACACCTTTTTGCACCCTGACCTGAATAAAGAAACAGCTGAATTCATAATCAAACTGACTTTTCCTCAGTTTTGTAAATTGATAAAATCGGAACTGGATGCAAAGAAAAATTACTCTGGTTTGTAGTGTTACTTCTAAAGCATTTGTACGATTCAAGATCAAAAACTTCACTTTTAAATGGTTTTCTATTCCTAATAAGATAATTATTCATGATTAATATCAAAGGAAAAACAATCTGGAGGAAATTGCAAGAAAAAGCTCGTGAAATGTGTGATGTTTGTAAAACGACAATTTTTAACTATCATTGGACATGTGGCGAGTAAGTCTTAAACTTTCATAGTTCTAATATCTTGACTTAAGTTGTTTTTTGAATGGCTTTTTTCAAGGTGTGGATTTTTTGCTTGCCTTGATTGTTATAATACCAGATCCGGAGCCACTCAGCTACAACATAGATCAGACTTGTAAGTCGAATAAAGTTACAAATTTTGAAATGTTTCTGCTTTATTAGAGTGACTTTAATTTTCAGTTCTGAATCGGAGGAACCTCCAGCTAAAAGATTCAGGTAATGCAAGACGTCTATAGGTTAGAAAAAGTGAGCCGTAAAGTAATATTTTACACATTCATGATAAGATCTCTAAGAGATCTGGAATCAAACCTTGATGATGAGTTCTGGCCTTTTTGTCGGGAAGGCCAGCGACACGAACCCCAAGTGATGATGCTGACCCAGGTGATGAATCATTGATTGTCTCGCTGTTTTCTCGCTAATAATATTTAAAATTTATTCGAATTGATGTGAAACCTTAAGTTGATTAAATTAACTTTCATAGATAATACCTGGGCAATGGCTGGAAGAGATGTGGCGAAGTTCTCATGATGTTATTGAAAAGTTAGATGCGAATATAGGTTGTGACTGCTTTTCCCTTGGAGACATTCTAGTGGAAGAAGCTAATGGAATTGAAAGGGTTTGTCCAAATAAAAGTTTTCTTTTAACAGTTTCATTATATTGAAAAGAAATTAGGTTCTCGACATTCGTGATCCTCATTTTCAAAATGATGATGGATTTAAATACTTGGATTTGATGGACGAAATGCTTTCTTGCAATGTGTGTCATGATGTTATCTCGTTAAAAAACTTTGATGACCACAGGCTTTGCCATTTCTCAAAACCGTCCATTGATGAAGTTGTTTTTGAAAAATCAGAAGCGAAGTATGTCCCTTTAAATTTCCTCATAAAGTACGTAATATAAATTATTTGTTTCATAAAAACTTCAGGTTTCAAGAAGGGGTCAACCTATTTTCTGAAAAATTTGAATCGATTCTGGGGCACCATACGGCAGCAATTTCAGGTAATTAACAATATCCCAACTTAAAAACATTTATTCATAATTCCACCAAGGTTCTCCAACAATCTATGCAATAATAAACGTTTTTGATAAAAGTAAATAATAAATCCCTCTGCAAACTTGGGTCGATTAAAGGCTGTATTTGATGTTTGAGTTTTAAGATTTTTCTCTTTTTAGAAGTACCTGAATCGCAGAGTTTTTCTGAAGTCAAGAAGAAAGATCTCACGCATGACAATTGTCGGCTTCCAAAACAGAACACTATTAGTGCCACAATAGACTTATTTCCAGGAGTGCCACATAGCTGGTTGTGTGAGGGGAGGCTCTTACACCTTCACAATCCTACATTACCGAAAAACATCGAGTAAGTGGTTTTTAATCAATTAAGTTTACTCGTTTAAAAACTTATTCAAAAGTTTAGAGGACAGTTGAGGTCTTTTTAAATTCATAGCCAATA